>Ga0208090_1000054_pt1 | contig 26872 bp, 26 predicted proteins | sample LakMenEpi20Jul12_FD_150718 | JGI IMG/M metagenome (GOLD analysis project Ga0208090, IMG submission 150718) | Freshwater microbial communities from Lake Mendota, WI - 20JUL2012 deep hole epilimnion (SPAdes) | ecosystem: Environmental > Aquatic > Freshwater > Lake > Epilimnion/Euphotic zone ...
GCGTCGAAGGACTCGATTCCCCAGGCGCCGAGGTTTGAGACGGTGATCGTGCCACCATCGAATTCATCGGGCTTGAGTTTTTTGTCTTTCGCGCGGGCGGCGAAATCTTTGACGGCTTTAGAGATGCTTAGCAGTGATTGGGTTTCGGCTTGTTTGATGACAGGCGTGACCAGGCCATCCTCGACGGCAATGGCGACCGAGAGACCGATGTGTTTGAACTTCACGATGTGATCGCCGGCGAATGAGGCATTGATCGCAGGGACGGTTTGAGCGGCATTGATGACGGCCTTGAGGATGAAGTCGTTTACCGAGTATTTGTTGCCATGGGTTTTCTCGGCTTGTTCGTTGACCTGTTGGCGCAGCGTCATCAGCGCCGCTGCGTCAGCTTCGACATGAAGGTAGAAATGCGGAATGGTCACCTTCGAGGTGAGCAGGCGAGATGCGATGATTTTTCGCATGGAGCTTAACTCAATGCGTTCATCGCCGTCTTTGGCAATTGGGAGAATGGCTTGAGCCGGAGCAACGGCCGGGGCGCTAGGAGCTGCGGCCTTGGATTTTACCGATGCGGCAAGTGCGGAGGCGGCAAGAGCATCGGCGGATGTGCTAGATTTTTTAGTTGAAGCGCTTGCTGCTTCGACATCGTTTTTGACGATACGGCCTGCAGGGCCCGTGCCACGGATGCCTTGAAGGTCGACGGCTTTTTCTTCGGCGATTTTACGAGCCAGCGGTGATGCCTTGATGCGATCGCCATCGCTGGATGCGTGGGCGGCAGGTGCCTTGGCTTTGCTGGGTGCGGGAGTGTTTTTGGGGGCCGCGGGAGCGGCTGGCGCGCTGGCTGCAGGGGCGGCGGCCGAGTCGCCGTCGAGTACGGCGAGAACACCACCGATTGCCGCCTTTTGCCCTTCTGCGACGAGGATTTCGGTGATCTTGCCATCGTCGAATGCTTCCATTTCCATCGTTGCCTTGTCGGTTTCGATTTCGGCAAGCAGATCGCCAACTTCGACGCTGTCGCCGACTTGCTTGTGCCATTTGATCACGGTGCCCTCGGTCATGGTGTCCGAGAGCTTGGGCATTTCAATATTGATGGCCATGGGGGATAATTTGGAAGTGGCGGGAAGAATGGGAGAAATAGTTTGGATTTCCAGTCTTTTTACAACTGGTTCGCATTCATGAAAAAGCGCGGCATGGGTTTTACCAGGCCGCGCTTGCAAATCGTGTTAGAAATCAGGTGCTCAGGGAGCGATTGGCTTCATGGTTGGCACAAGGCCGATGTGCGGGCTGCCGACCGGGCCTTGAGCACTGGCCAATTGGCGGGTTGATTCGGAGGTGGTGCCGCAGGCATCTTTTCTGGGACAGAACAGACGCACACAGGATCCGCCATAGACGCGAACTTTTTTGGTGACGGTTTTGTAGCGTGGAACTTTTTCTTCGATCGTCTGGACCATGCCGCCCTTGCCGCTTTTGGAATCGCCGGGGGTGACGACTTGCTTGGTGACGATGTCGTATTTGCAAGTTTTCACCTGACGCTTTTCGGTGCGGTAGTGACCATGCTGATCATTGATCCCGAACATGGAGCAGCAGGATGAAAAGCCGAGAGATACGGCGGCCAGTGACATGAGCATGAGGAATTTTTTCATGGGTGGGAAAAGTTGAGAGGGTTGATGTTAAAAAAGGCAGCAGCACGCGCTGCAGGCAAGGGCAAGAATTGCAGCGAGAAGAGGCAGAATCAAGCGACGAATCATGTAGTTGATATTAGGGTTTGGATGATTTGTGGCAATGAGAAAAAGTCCTCTGCGGACGGGCCAGGAGGGCTTATTTGGCCAGTCGGCTTTTTGGGAAGCCGGAGCTCGTTTTCAGCCCATCGCGAGCACCTTTTCCACGATGCGGCGCGGATTCGGCAGTTGTTCGTTCTCGATGTGCGGCGAGTAGATTGCCGGTGCGTCGATCGAGCAAACGCGTTGGATCGGGGCGTCGAGGTAATCGAAGGCGTGTTCCTGGATCAGCATGGCGACCATCGCCGAAACGCCGCCGAAGGGCTTCGATTCATCGACAAGCAGCACGCGGTTGGTCTTCATGACTGTCTTGAGAATCGCGTCTTGGTCGAGCGGGCGGATCGAGCGGAGGTCGAGGACTTCGGCGTTGATGCCGTGCTCGGCCTTGAGGGTTTCGGCTGCGGCGAGTGCGTGGATGACCGAGCGACCGTGGGCGATGATCGAAAGGTCGCTGCCTTCGCGTTTGATGTCGGCAACGCCGAGGGGCACGACGAAATCACCATCGGCGGGATCGGGCACTTCGCCGGAGGTGCCGTACAGCAAGGTGTTTTCCATCACATAGACCGGGTCGTTGTCGCGGATCGCGGCCTTGATGAGGCCTTTGACATCAGCAGGCGTGGCAGGGGCACAAACCTTGAGTCCGGGAAACGCGGCGAAGAGGCCTTCGGGGATGTGCGAGTGGGTGGCGCCGACATTCGTGCCGCCATTGGCCGGGCCGCGCACGACGATCGGGCAGTGGCAGAGACCGCCCGACATGTAGCGCACGCAGGCGGCGTTGTTGACGAGTTGGTCGAAGGCAACCGAATGGAAGGACCAGAACATCAACTCCATCACCGGGCGCACACCAAGCATTGAGGCGCCGATGCCCATGCCAATGAAGCCAGCTTCGGAGATCGGCGTGTCGACCACGCGCTTGTCGCCCCATTTTTTCCAGAGGCCTTCGGTGACCTTGTAGGCGCCGTTGTATTGGGCGACTTCTTCGCCCATGAGGACGACATTCGGATCGCGGGCGAGCTCCTCGTCGAGGCCTTCGCGGAGGGCTTCACGGTAGGTGATGATGCGGGACATGATGGGCGGAAATGGGTGAAAATGAAAGGTGGTGACGGAGGATCAGTCGTTGAAGAAATGGCGGCCGATTTTTGAGGCGGGCGTTTGGTTGTCGCTTTCCCAATACACATCGGTGCTGATGTCGGCGATGGTGGGTGCCGGTGCCTCGTCGGCAAACTTAACGGAGGCAGCGGCTTCGTCGGCAGCGGCCTTGTTGATCTCTGCGGCTTGGTCTTCGGTGATGATGCCTTCGGCGATGAGCTTGCGGCGGAACACCGAGATTGGATCGTGGTGCTGCTTGTAGTTTTCGATCTCCTCGGGCGTGCGGTATTTCTTGTGGTTCGCATCCGCAATACTATGTCCATAGTAGCGGTAGGTGCTGATCTCGATGATGCTCGGCTTGTGTTGCTTGCGCGCGCGCTCCATGGCGATGTGGGTTTTGGCGCGCACTTCGTAGAGGTCGGAGCCGTCGATCACATCCCAATCCATGTCATAGGCTTCGGCGCGTTGCGCGAGGCAACCGCGGAAGGCCGAGGAGCGGGCCTGCGATGTGCCCATCGAGTAGCCGTTGTTTTCGATCACATAAACGACTGGGATATCAAACAGCGCGGCGAGGTTGAGCGATTCGTGGAAGGCGCCTTGGTTGACCGCGCCATCGCCGAGGTAGCAGAGGCAGCAGCCTTCGCGGCCGAGGTACTTGAGGCCGTAGGCAAGGCCAAGCCCGAGCGGGGTCTGGCCCGCCACAATGCCGTGGCCGCCCCAGAAATTTTTGTCGGGCGCGAAGAAGTGCATCGAGCCACCCTTGCCCTTCGAGCATCCACTTTGCTTGCCGTACATTTCCGCCATGCACTCGTTCATGCCCATGCCGACCGCCAGCGCGTGACCGTGGTCGCGATAGGCGGTGATGAAATGATCGTCCGCGCCACCGAGTGAAATCGTGCCGACGGCGACCGCTTCTTGGCCAATGTAGAGGTGGAGGAATCCGCCAATTTTTCCGCCTTGGTAATACTTCAGCGCCGCTTGCTCGAAGCGCCGGATGCGGATCATTTGCGTGAGCAGGCCGATTTTTTGCTCGGCGCTGAGCGATTGATTGATCGGGGAGTTGGCGAAATCGAGCGCGGGAGATGCGGTGGCTGTCATGTTCGTCGTGGGGCGGATCTGGAGAAATTTTTTCAGTGGGACTTCGCGGCCTGCGCTGCGGCGAGCGATGGGTAAACTTGTGGGGCGCGCAACATGGCGAGGAGGTGGGCTCCGGTAAAGATCAGGTTGGCGACGCCGAGGTTGCGAAGGAAGACCCATGAGGGCAACACATCGCCGGGCGCGCCAGTCCAAAGCGATTGCCAGAGGCCGACAAGCGATTTCGCGTAGCGGGGATCAGCGAGCCAAGCGGCCGAGTTGGTGATCAAATGAAATACAAGCGTCGCGCCGACCGAACCCAGCAGCATGCTGGCCCAGCCCTTTTGCGAAAGCCATTTGCCGAGGAAAAATGTCAGGCCAAGCGCAGCGAGGGTGGTGAGGAAAAGCGAGGGCCCTTCTGGATGACCGCTGCCGAGCGGAAAGGTCAGGATCCAAATGCCGAGCGGCAGGGTGAAGCCGCGCCAGGCGGGAGCGATCAGCGCGCCGCAGAAGAATAGGGCGGCGAGTGGTTGGAAATTCGGCAGCGCCATCGGGTAGGCAGCACCGATCACGCGAAAAGCGATGAGCAGAAGCACAGAGAGACACAAGGGCAGATGGCGATGCATGGCGCGCGGAGGATTGAGGATTTTCCCGCGCGCGGCTAGATGAAAATGCCATTTGTGTCAAGGTTTTTTGGATCTCGTTGGTGACGGCGGTGATCGAGCTGTTCCATGTGGAACATGACCTTCCGCAATCTAGGCAGGGACGCCTTTCCAAGGCGTCCGTTGAGGAAGATTGGGCGATCGCATTGATTTTGCATTCGCGAGCGGACCTTTCGGAGAAAGGTCCCTGCCTAGGGTGAAGTAAGGCTCTTGGTCAGGGACGTCTTTCCAAGGCGTCCGTTGAGGGAGAATCGGCGATTGCATCGACATTTCATTCGCGAGCGGACCTTTCGGAGAAAGGTCCCTGCCTAGAATTCCGATGGGGTGTTGAAGGAATGCTCTTAGGCAGGGACGCCTTTCCAAGGCGTCCGCAGTGAAAGAATCGGCGACCGCATCGATTTTGCATTCGCGACGGACCTTTCGGAGAAAGGTCCCTGCCTGAAGAAGGGGTTCCTGCATTGTACTTTTTCCGGGCTTGAGGGGGTGACGGGCAGGCCTTATGGTCCCCGCCCTTCGATGTTTCGTTATCCGAAAACTTATGATGTCCTGGTGATCGGGGCGGGTCACGCCGGCGTGGAGGCCGCTTTGGCGGCGGCGCGGCTGGGCTGCCAAGTGGCGGTGCTCACCCAGAACCTCGATACCATCGGGCAGATGTCCTGCAATCCGGCGATTGGCGGACTCGGCAAAGGTCACATGGTCCGCGAAATCGATGCCTTGGGCGGGATCATGGGGATCAACACCGACGCCACCGCGATCCAGTGGCGAATGCTCAATGCCTCCAAAGGTCCATCGGTCCGCGCGCCTCGCGCGCAATGCGACAAGAAGGCCTATCAGTTTCGGATCAAGCGCGAGCTCGAGGCCACGATGGGCTTGGAAATTCATCAGGGAAATGTCGCCGACATCCTCGTGAAGGGGGATCGGGTGGTCGGCGTCACGACCTCGCTGGGCTTGGAAATTTCCGCCAAGTCGGTGATTTTGAGTGCCGGGACTTTCATGGGCGGACTGATGCATGTGGGGCTGCGGAATGAAAAGGGTGGGCGCATGGGCGATGCCACCTCGCAGGTGTCTGAGGCGCTGAAGCGCTTGGGCTTCGCGGTTGAGCGCTTCAAGACCGGCACCCCGTGCCGACTCAATGGCCGATCCATCGATTTTTCCCGCTGCGAGCGTCAGGATGGAGATGAGCCACCGCCAAAATTCAGCTTTATGGCCGACACCATCGCGCGTGGGCCCGATGACCTTTTTACGCTAAACCCCTGGGGCGACCCCTCGTTCCACGTGGAACAGCTGCCTTGTTGGATCACTTACACGAACGCCCGCACCCACGACGCGATCCGCGCAAATTTGCACCAATCGCCGATGTACTGCGGCGTGATCGAGGGGGTGGGGCCGCGTTATTGTCCGTCGATCGAGGACAAAGTCGTCCGCTTCGCGGAAAAGGAGCGGCACCAGGTTTTCCTCGAACCCGAGGGTCGTCACACCCTCGAATATTATGTCAACGGCGTTTCAACCTCGCTGCCCTATGAGGTGCAGCTGGAATTTCTCCGATCGATCGCCGGCCTCGAACGCTGCGAAATTTTGCGACCGGGCTATGCGGTGGAGTACGATTACTGCCCGCCGACCCAGCTGCGCCCGACGCTCGAAACCAAGCAGATCGAAGGGCTGTATTTTGCGGGTCAGATCAACGGCACCTCCGGCTACGAAGAGGCCGCCGGGCAGGGGCTGATCGCTGGAGCGAATGCGGCGCTGAAGGTCAAAGGCGAGCCGGAATTCGTCCTCGGTCGCGATGAGGCCTACCTCGGCGTGATGGTCGACGACCTCGTGACACGCGGCTGCACCGAACCGTACCGGATGTTCACCAGTCGGGCCGAGTACCGCCTGATGCTGCGTCAGGACAATGCCGACCTGCGGCTCACGCCCAAGGCGGCGGCGGTCGGATTGGTCGAAGGGGAGCGGTTGCGGCGGGTCGAGTGGAAATTGAGCGAACTCGAGCATGCCGAAAAATGGGTGCGCGAGACGACGCACGATGGCGTGAAGTTGGATCAATGGCTGCGCCGCAGTGAAAACTCATGGGAGATGCTGCCGGCAGAATTGCAGGAGCAATTTCACCTGGACCTCTGGTCGCTCATCGAAACGGATTTCAAATACGAAGGCCACCTCGGCCGCCAGCGCACACAGATCGAGCGGATGTCGCGCCAAGAGGGCAAGCGTCTGCCGGATTGGGTGGATTACACCAGCATTCGCGGACTCAAAAAAGAGGCCCAGCTGCGCTTTTCCGAAGTGAGGCCCGCGACACTGGGTCAGGCAGGCCGGATTCCTGGCATCACTCCTGCCGACATCGCCATCCTCGCCGTATGGCTCGAAAAGTCGGAGCGCACAGGCAGGGACCTTTCTCCGAAAGGTCCGTAAGCGAATGCGATGTCGGGACAAGGGCTGATTCGTGCTCGCGGACGCCTTGGAAAGGCGTCCCTGCCTTTCGTGAAATTTCGAGTGTTTCGTGGTTACAGTTTTTTGGCGGAACCCGCCTTGACTTCACGATTATTTGGTGGGATGGTCCCACCTATGAAACTCATCGCGGATCAAAAGCGTCGGGTCGTCTTGCCCAAATCCGTAAAGCCCGGTGATGCCTTGGAGCTATTGGCTACCGGCGATCGAATCATTCTCCAAATTCTCAGGCCACCGACTGCGCATGTTCCGCCGGTTTCTGCCCAACGCCTCAACCCTGCGGCTCTCTCTAAAGTCGATCTCGATGAGCCAGCATTCACTCCGATGTCCGATGAAGGTCCTGCTTGATACCGGGGTTTGGTTTCGCCGTTACCACGGTCTTCCGATGGGCCGTGCGCTGAAAATTTTTCTCGATCACGAGGTAAGCGAATTTCACATCTGCCCGCTCAGCGTCGCGGAAATTTGTTACAAATGGCAGCGCGGTCGCCTTCCTGGCGTGCCGGATCCAACCAGGTGGCTCAATCACTCGCTTGAAAATTTCATCATCCAAAACCCTGACCCTGCCGCTTCACTTCGCGCAGGTCTTTGGGATTGGGATCACGGCGATCTTGTCGATCGCAGCCTTGCTGCGATAGCGGCTGAAACTGGCCTCACTCTCATCCACACCGACAAAGTCCTTCGTCAACTCAAGGGCTTTCCACAAAAGTGGTTTCGCAATGTTTCCATGGCGTGAAGCGGTCACTTTTTCTGTGAGCCAATCAACTTGCAAAGCATTGATAATTAGTTAGTTATAAATCATTTCCCTACGCCCGCAACACATTGATGCATTCCGCGAGCGAGCGGAAAATCCGATCGGCGTTGGTGAAATCGAGGCAATCGGTGACACGGTTGGGGATGACCCAGGTCGGCATGCCTGCGGCCTTGGCGGCTTTGAGGCCATTCATGGAATCTTCGATGACGAGGCAGTGCTCGGGTGCCGTGTTGAGTTGTCGGGCGGCCTCGAGAAACAGGTCGGGCGCGGGCTTGATCTGTGGGGCATCACCTCGACAAACGACGGCGTGGAAATTTTTTGCGAGATCGAGTCGCTCGAGCCAACCGTCGACCCAGCGGTGTGAGGAACTCGATGCCACGGCGCATGGAATTTCGGCGGATCGCAAAAAATCCAACAATTCGATCGCGCCATGCATCGGCCCTTCGTGCGTGAGCTCCGCTTCGATTTCATGCTGCCGACGCGCGTCGAGATCGTGCCAATCGAAGGCGCGTCCGGTGAGTTCTTCGAGGTGGGTTTTCGGCGACCAGGTGGCGAAGTCGGAGCCGATGCAGCGCGTGTAGACATCGAGCGGCAGGTGCTGACCGTGGGCTTCGAAGGTGCGTTTCCAAGCCTGATAGATTGCCCACTCGGTGTCGACCAAGACGCCATCGAAGTCGAAGATGAACGATTGAAATTTCACCGTCGAAATCGTTGGCGCATCACATCCGGAAGTCATCACCGAGGTAATGCTTGCGAGCGATGGGATCGTTGACGAGTTCATCGGACGCGCCCTCAAGGATCACGCGTCCGTCGTGAATGAGAAACGCGCGGTCGGTGATCGAGAGCGTCTCGCGCACCGAGTGGTCGGTGATGAGAATCGCGAGTCCGTCGCGGTCGCGGAGTTCGCGCACGATGCGTTGGATGTCTTCGACGGCGATCGGATCGATGCCGGCAAAGGGTTCGTCGAGCATGAGCAGGCGCGGATCCGAACAGAGCGAACGGGCGATGGCGAGTCGGCGTTTCTCACCACCGGAAAGCGTGATGGCCAGCGACTTCGCGACGCGCGAAATGCCAAAGCGTTCGAGTAAATCGTGGGCGCGCTCAAGGCGCTGCGAACGGTTGAGGTTCGGTCGCGTTTCGAGAATCGCGAGCAGGTTGTCGAGCACCGAGAGTTTGCGAAAAACCGATTCCTCCTGCGGCAAATAACCAAGACCAAGTCGCGCGCGACGATGCATGGGCAGATCGGAAATGTCGTGGCCTTGAAAGCTCACCGATCCATCATCGGCGGGAACCAATCCGGCGATCATGTAGAACGAAGTCGTTTTGCCCGCGCCGTTGGGCCCAAGCAGCCCGACGATTTCACGGTCCTTTACGGTGATCGTGACGCCGTCGACGACCGCGCGGCCGTTGTAAGTTTTGCGCAAGCCCTTGGCGGCAAGAACGGCGTTGCTGGCATTTTGACAGGTGGATCCCGGATCGTGCATGGAGTGAAACCTTAGGGTTTGTTTTTGTCTTCGACCTTGCCGCGCATGTCCCAACGGCCTTCGGTCACAAAGCTGCCATCCTTTTTGATGCGCAGAATGAGATTCGGCTCCTTAGCGCGCATGAAGTTGGTGCCTTGCTTGACCCATGGGTGGCCGCCTTGCAAGTGGATGTTTCCAGTCTTAGGATGATAGGTGAAAATTGCGCCGCTTGCCTCGACCGGCAGCTTGCCCGGTTCGGGTTGTTTTTGCAGGACTCTCACTGCGCCGGTGGCGACAATGCGTTCGACATCGCCGAAGCGCGCGCCGACACCTTTGCCATCGGCGGATTTTTGCGAAGCGTTCTCGCGGGTTTTTTCATCGGGTTTTTTGCCGAGGAAAACTTTGAGCTCGTTGGCGCCTGAGAGGTCGAAGCGCGGATCTTTCACCACCACATTGCGGAGATAAACGAAGACTCCGTCGTCGGCATCGAAGTACATGCCGCCATCGCAGGTCACGAGCGTGTCGTTTGGATCGGCGGGCGCCTCGAATGGCTTGGTTTCGGGAGTCAGTGGCGCCGGGCCGGGCTTCACTTGGATCTCATGTTTTTCAAGAAATGCCTTGGCGCTGGCCGTCGCCGCAGCCGAAGCATCGAGATCGGCTTTCAAGTCGCTGCGTGTTTCGCTTGCGGCCTTGCTTTGTGCCGGAGCCTTGCTCTCGGCATCGGCATGCACGGCCGTGCGTTCGGCGGGTGCGCTCGGTGGTGGCGCGGCATTGAGCGCCGGTTGGGTCAACGCTGCGCCGGCCATGAGCGTAGCGCGCAGAGTGGAAGTGCGGGATTTCATGGTCGTTTGTTTCTTGGAAAAAATGCGCGTGTCAACCGGGCCGCCGAGAAATCCCTCGCCCTGCCCGAAGGCATAGCAGAGCCCGTCGCCATTGGCGATGATTTGATCCGAGCTCAGCGTGACAATTTCCGTGGCCTTGAGTGATCCCTTGGCCGAGTTGAAAACCGCCTGCTTCAGATCAATGCGGCCGTTAAGCGATTCGTCCGAATCAAAAAACTCGATGCACACGGTCTCGCCTTGGATGGTTTCGCGATCGACCAAGGTCATTGCCTCCGCGTGCAGCAGGCTCGAGAGTTTTTGGTTCTCATCGTAGCGCGGCAAAAGCACGCCGTGCATCTGGCTGCCATCCGGCAAGAGCGAGGTCGTCGGCAGTTTGCCATTGCCCGAAGGCAGCGCGGTCACCGCCAGCGCGAGGCGGGTGGACAGCAAAAGCAAAAGTGGGAGGAATGCGCGCAAGGATTTGGTTCAGCAAATGACCGCAAATCCTGGCTTATTTCAAGGGCATTCTTCGGCGGCCTGAGTGCTAGGAATTTGCTTTTTCATTCGGGACGCAGAATGTCCTTAGGGCCGAACCGCGCAAGGGGAAAAGGGGGCTGCCACATTTTTCAATCCGAGAACAAGCGGAATTCGGCATCAACTCAGGAATGGAATTCGCCGGATTGGATTTTTCCAATCAGCGTCGACACGCCGCTGATCGGTAGGACCGTGATGCGATCCGAGAGCGGATAGGTTTCGCTGCCCGGATAGATAACCCACAGATGTTGAAGGCCCAAATCCTGCAATGCGGTGTGCATGGATTTTGTGGCTTCCGGGGCATCGCTGTGCTTGAACTCAAATCCGAATCGTTGCCCCTGGATCATTAACATCAAATCCAGTTCTGCCCCTCCGTGGGTCGCCCAGTAGTATGCTGAAAGCGACCCGGTGACTGCCACGAGTTGTTCAATGACGAAGCCCTCCCATGAAGCTCCCACCTTGGGATGTCCGCAAATGTCTCCTGCGGACTCCAGGTCAAAGAGCGAGTGCAGAAGTCCAGAATCGCGCACATAAACTTTGGGCGCTTTGAGCTGTCGCTTTTTGAGATTCTCATGCCATGGCGGCAAAACCCTCACCATAAAAGCGCCTGCTAAAATATCCAAATACCTGCGTGCGGTCGGTTCGCTGGAACCCAGTGCGCGAGCAAATTCCGCCCCGTTCCAAACCTGCCCGTGGTAATGGGCGATCATGGTCCAAAACCGGCGCAATGTCTCTGCGGGAACCGTGATCCCAAATTGCGGGATATCCCGTTCGAGAAACGTGCGGATAAAACTTTCCCGCCACACGACGGATGCCGTGTCATCGGGCGCCAGAAAAGATCTTGGGAAACCACCCCTGTGCCAGAGGCTGCGCCACGTCTCAGCGCCGGTCTCCTGGATTTGAAATGGCCCTAAATCCACCAACCCCACCCGACCGGCCAGCGACTCGGACACCCCCTTGATCAGGCTTGGCGAAGCGCTTCCGAGGAGTAGAAAACGCGTCGCTTGGCCTGGCCTGTCCAGAAGCACACGAAGAGTCTCAAAAAGAGATGGTTGGCGCTGAATCTCGTCAATAATCACCAAACCTTCCAATGGCGCCAGAGCCTGCTCTGGAGCTTCCAATCTGCGGCGATCCACCGCTTTTTCCAAGTCAAAGAACGTGATCTTGTTCTCCTTGGCTGCCACAATCCGTGCCAGTGTGGTTTTTCCACACTGCCGGGGACCGGCGAGACCAACAGCCTGGTGTGCAGAAAAGGCTCTCTCAATGGCATGGATGGCATCAACTCGGGCGATCATCCCTGCAGATTATTCCTTGAAAATCGAAACGTCAATATTAGGTTTTCAATCATCGACAGATTTTTGAAGAACATCCAGTTTGTCTGGGAAATAGTTTGAAGGCGCGCAAGGATTTGGTTCAGCAAATGATCGCAAATCCTGGCTTTTTTCAAGGGCATTCTTCGGCGGCCCCTCAGTTCGAGAAAGCCGTGAGAAAGGCAGGCATTCCAAACCGCTAATGAACACGAAGAGGCAGAGTTATTGGTTATTTGGGACGGGTTATTGGGGCAGAGGACGAAAAAGCCGCTTCTTCAAGGAGCGTGGGCATCCTGCCCACCTCTTCAATTCTCGGTAGGGCGATGCGGCCCCGCAGCGCCGACTCTTGCAGAGATGTTCAAACCGCGAATGAAAGCGAAGGAACACGAATGGGAGAGAAGAGGGGATCGTGGATTGTTGATCGTGGATCGAAGAATAAGCCGCTTCTTCATGTGGCTGGAGCATCTTGCTTCAGTCCGTCCTTGGAGCGTCCCGCTCCATGTTCTGCACAGTCAAAGAATCCGCCGCTTTTAATCTAGCTTATTCTGTCTCCAAGTCTTCTGTCTTTTGCCAAATCGAAACGCCGAGACGCAGAGCACGCAGAGGGCTTCGCGGAGAAGGGAAAGTGATTGGTTATCTGTGATAGGTTATTGTGAAGATGGAAGAATCCACCTCTTCCACCGTGGCGGTGGTTTCCAACCACCATGCCCCAGGCCTCTCGATCTTCCCTGACCCGAAAGTCCATTTTCCAGCCCATGTCCCACGATTTTGGTTTGGCAGTTCCTCCATGGCGGCCTAAAACCTTTGTATGCACGAGGCGGACGAGCGCTTCCGGTAGCGCGTCACCAGCGCACGACGTTCTTCAAGAAATGATAGCTTTAAGAATTAGCATCAATGACGTTCCGATATGCGTAGCTGGCGCATCTGATCTCTGCGTACTCAATGCGATAGTGAATGCCGTAGGGCCGCTGGGACCAGATACATCGATGCCCCATGGCTCCGGTGATGAGACACCCGAGCTATTTTTACATGTCGGCGGATTGACATCACGCGTTAATTCAACCAGTGAGCATCTTAGGTGGGTTGAACACGCACCACTCGCTATAGGCGACTCCATCCAGATCACATTATGCGAGGTTGATGAAGTGGATATTCCTATTCAGAAACTGCCACAAGTAATAGAGGGTGAACAAGCCACGCTGTGACAAACCCTACCAGCCGTTAAGTTTCGATGATTCCCCGTAATTACAACCCGAACCCCGTGAGCGACGCACGCCTCCGCTGGTAGGGGTGCACGCGCTCATCGTTCACTAAGCAAATGAAGCTCCTCGATTTCGCCAGGTCGCATGACGCTGAGATTCTCCATCCGATCGGGGAAGAGCGAATCGCGGCGTTTGAGGAGGAGCGAGATCTTATCCTTCCAGCTGGCCTTCGCGAGTTTTACACAGAGGCAGGCGGCACGAAAGAATTCACTGAATGTAGCTGGCGCATATGGCCATTCGACGAGTTAGTGACCCTCGATCAGAAGCTACGCACGCAGCCCGACATCGAATTTCTCAACGGCCACACAGTGTGTCCCGATCTCTGTGACTACCTCGCCTTCATTGATGCCCTTATTGAAGCCCCCCTCTACGCGGTGTGCGCCAATCCAAAGAACCCAAGGTATGGGGAGGTTATTTCCCTCGCGGGCGATTCAAATCCGTTCTTAGCCGGTCCAATTGAGAGCCTCGAAGAGTTTCTGTTGATACTTAGCGCAAAAACCCCAACTCGTAGCATTACCTCTCGTGAGGACAATATCAAACTTACCTCCCCCCATCCCACAAGATTGCCTACGAGAGAACAAAATATTTGAAAGGAATATTTGATGGATGAGATACTTGGTTTCCTGGCATTTTTATTCATCGAGGTTTTCCTTGTATGGACAGGTGAGATTGTGAAGTTTGTAATTTCGTTCGGACGCTACAAGCCAGACTTCCAGCAATCAGCCAATTCATACTGCATGACCTCTCTCGTCTTGGGATTGGCATTCTGGATCATCTTGATTATTAGTCTTTACTACATCCTTCAATAGAAATCGCGGAAGCGAACAAGTCATGCGAGGCAGCCGGCGATAACGTCCCTAGTTGAATCGGAGATTGACCCGCCGGTGCCTCCACATCAAACGTTCGATAGAAAATGATGGATACAGCGGCAAAGTGGGAGTTAGCGGCGAAGTGGGGCTGTTCGCTTCCTCTCATAATCATCGCCCTACTGCCGCTCATCGGCTATCCCATAAGAGAATTTCAAACATCAAATGGCAGAAAGACTCTACCGGCAGATGCTACTCATGTGAAAGAAGACCTGATCCATGGCTTTTTTGGTGGAGATCACACCAGACTCTTGATGGCTTCCATGCCAGCAATACGCTTTTCGGAATATGCAAAGTCACTCGGCTTGGACCAACGATTTGATCCAGGCGAGCATCAAGGCTTCAAATCTATCCTGAACACAAAGATTGGCGGAGCTCCTCTTTGGTGGACTCCGCCAGAGGTGGATTCAACGACCTATTTTGAGCATAAGAAGGGCGACGATTATCTGAGGGTTTTACGATATCACAACGGGACAGTTTATTTGCTCGAAAGTTCATGGTAGCTACAAATCCAAGAATCGAACAAGTCGAGACACAGCCGCCCTATTTACATGCCCTTTCGTATTTTAACCTCAAACCCTTGATCGTCGCCCGCCCCTACTAATAGGTGTGCGTGCTCTTTGGCGTTCGGCCAAGATAATGACCCTAAATCGCATCGTAATTTTCGTGTTCGCAGCGTTTCTTGTTTGCGGGTGTGGTGACACCGTTACAAGCCGATACGAGACCAGAGCAGACGCCGAAGCCGACAAGCTATTCCAGCGAGGATGGCTTCCCAGCATCATCCCCAAGTCGAGCTACGATATTACGACCAAGAATGATTTGGACATCAATGTGTCGGAAGGACAGTTCTCATTTGCGCCCAACCACGCCGAAGAATTCATCAAACACCTGCAAAGAATGGACGCGTCTGAATTTTCTGGGATTGATTCGGTTCGCTTCATGGGACGAGGCTACTGGCCCCACTACTTTCGAAATGAGAATTCGTGGTGGCAGTTTTTCATCAATATTGAGAAAGGGCACTGCAAATACCGAATGGGCCTATTACGCAAAACAAAGGGCTAACAAGCCGACGCCCCCAAAGGCGAATAACGCCCCATCTTGAATTCAAGCTTTGCTACTCTAGGTGGATGGCTTATATGTTCTCAAAATAAATGAAGAAAATCATAAGATGTTTCGCGATTTGTGCAGGTCTGGTATGCCTATACCTTGGCGGCTACGTGCATGGCTCTAATCGTGCCAATAAAAAGTCATCACAAGAGATAGTCAGCACGGGCTATTGGAGCGAATCTACAAATTTATATCATGCGCAAGAAGCATTAAAGGTTCTACGGCCTAAAGATAATCGTGAGGCTTACGACTTGGTTTCAAGGAGTTTTTGTAGGTCATTGGTAGCCACAATAAAGTATCGCAATTTAATGAACCAAGAAGAATGGGATATGTCCCTTGTGGATCGTAAAATCAATCAACATAAAGAATTCATCTCTAAAAACCCATCAATCAAAGATTTTGCGGCAACAATGCCAGATGGTTCTGAAATCCCCCCATTATTCAGAAAGAGCACATATACAGAACTTTTTGAACAAGTTAAATAGACGGAGAACAAGACGGTACAATTCAGTTTGACCGGAAAATAGTGCACGGCAACGACAACCCTAACCCCGTAAGTAACACTCGCCACCGCTCATGGTTGCGAGTGTGCTCTACTTTCCATAAAAAATGAGCCGAAGATACACCATCGCCTGTTTCCTCTCACTTGCAGCATTGTTTGCTTTTGCCCAAAGCGCGTGGTTGATCACAGTGCCTGCGCCAGCCCCAGAGATTAGTGGTTGGTTTGCGGAATATCGAATCACATCGTCAATTGAGTCTTTTGGTGTGGCATCGTCGTTGATCGTTCTCGCTTTGGGTTTGTGGCGATTTCCTCATAAAGCGATCTATGGGTTGTCGCTTTTGCTGATTCTGTTTGTTGCGTGGTTGTATTTGGGCCGTGAACTTTTCGCGCATTTTGTGGAGATACCAAAAAGATTTGAAGGATTGGACGTTTCGTTGCCTCCGTATTTTTCGTTCAAGCAACCATTGGTAGCGATACCTCGCGTCATGTGGCATCTGCTTATTCCCATTTCGGTCGCTCTTACCCTTGGTTTGCTTCTCAAGAAAAGAGACATCGAACAAGATGCTCCATCCAAGGACGGGTGAGGCCCCAATTTGAATTCAGGCTTCCATTTCGCCGCTTCTACAGTTGAACGTTCGCAAAAATAATCATTGCGTCGTGGCCCAGATGCGCTACATTCGAGCCATGAAAGAAGCAGTTGTTCGGGCTAGAGTGGAACCGCGCCTCAAGGAGGAAGCGGAGACCGTGTTTGAGTGCTTGGGCATTTCGACCACCGAAGCGATTCGGATGTTCCTTACTCAGGTGAAGATGCGGCGTGGCTTGCCCTTCGCCGTAGAGATTCCGCCTGATTCGGATATTTTGCGTCCGACCTCGGTAAGACAAGCAGCACTTGATACCTGCTATGACGACTAAGCCAGGAGAAGTGTATCGCGTCGATCTTGGTGCCGGTGGCAAGGCGCGGATGATGTTAATCGTATCACGTGAGGATTCAAATCCACCGAGGGCACTCTGTCTATGTGTTCCAATTACCTCCGCACATCGAGGTTCGCCATATGAGGTAGAGTTGCCATCAAGATCATTTTTGCGCGTCAAGAGCTTTGCGAATGTACAGGGATTGCAAGCGATCCAGCATCACGAGCTGCAAGGACCCATCGGAATATTTTATGGCAAGGCCATGGATGATGTACGGGCAGCACTGCGTTATGCGATGGAACTAGAAAGCGGACAAGACGCGCCGTGACAACACCTCCCAGTCGTTCTTTCTAAATGTATCTGGCATGGCGGTTGAAAATTGCGGAAACTAGATGGTTTTTTTCTTCCGCTATGTCGCTACGCTTCACTGCCACCATTTTTTGCGGCCACACAATTTCTGGAAATGCTCTTAAAAAGCTGGCGGATCAGTGGGACGCGTGGTGGATGGCGATGAGTTTGACCAAGAGATCTTCGATGAACTCGAGCGGGATCTGATTGGGTCCATCGGAAACGGCGTTGGCAGGATCCGAGTGCACTTCCATGAAAAGTCCGTCGATGCCGGTGGCTACGGCCGCGCGTGCGAGCACGGGTGCAAGCTCGCCATCGCCGCCGGTCGTGCCGCCAAGCCCGCCGGGCCGCTGTACCGAGTGGGTCGCATCAAATATCACCGGCAGACCTTCCTTGCGCATCCAGTAGAGCGATCGCATGTCGGCCACGAGGTTGTTGTAGCCGAAGGTCGTGCCGCGTTCGGTGATGAGGAAATGGCTGCAGCCGAAGGCGCGCATTTTGTCGGCGATGTTCACCGTGTCCCACGGCGCAAGGAACTGGCCTTTCTTCACATTGACCGTGCGTCCGGTTTTCGCGGCGGCTTCGAGCAGGTCGGTCTGACGGCACAAAAACGCGGGGATCTGCAGCAGATCGACAAACTCCGCGGCGATGTCGGCCTGCTCGGCGGTGTGGATGTCGGTCGTTACCGGCACGCCGAGCTCTTTGCCAATTTCGCCAAGAATTCGGCAGCCCTCGCGCGGGCCGGGTCCGCGAAATGAGCCGATCGATGTGCGGTTGGCTTTGTCGAACGACGCCTTGAAAATGAAATGGATGCCGGTGCGGTCGGCAATTTCCTTGAGCGAGCGAGCCATGTCCCACGCGAAGGCTTCGGACTCGAGCGAGCAGGGACCGAGGATGAAAAATGGAACGGGTCCGCCAACCGGAACATGGCCGATGTTGAATGGTTCGAATGTCATGATGCGTTAGGTTTCAGTGTTTGGCGGCGGCTTGCGCGGATTGGAACAAAGGTCGCAAATTTTGCAGTGCCATGGTGAGAAGCTTGGTTTCGGTTTCCGTCAGATTGCCGCGGGTTTTGGCGGAAAGCATTTCAAGCGAATCGATCACCGACTGGGCGGCGCGCAGGTTCACCGATTTTTCACCCGTTTGCGGATGGGGAATCTGACCGAGAAAAAGTCCGGCATTTTGTGCCTGGAACAGGACAAATTCGTTGAAGCGTGGATCTGCCTCGGCGGTTTCTGGCATGGCTGGAGTTTATAGGCGGATTCCGGTGGCGGAAAGCGCAAAGCGGCGCGGGAAAAGATGGCGGCGTACGCGGTGGCGTGTCAGTCTGCGCGCGATTCGCAGTGGATTCCGTGCAAACCAGTTCTTCCAGCGCCTCATCGCGGGCGGTCGCCCTCTTCGACCTCGACGGCACCCTGATCCCGTGGGACTGCCAGTTGCTGTTCCGTCACTTTGTCGTGCGGCGCGAACCATGGCGCGCGTTGCTGCTGCCGGTGTTTTTGGTTTTTTTGCCCTTGGCCGGCCTGTTCGGCACCGAGCGCATGAAGCGGATTTTCCTCAGCTACCTGTGGCGCATCGATGCGAACCAGCTCGCCGCATACGCCCACGAATTTGCGCAGTCGCTCATGCCGGCGATCTACCCGCAACTGCGCGAGCGCATCGAGGCGCATCGCAGGTCCGGCGACCTGCTGATCCTCTCCTCCGCCAGCCCGGAATTCTATGTGCGCGAAATTGGCAAGCTGCTCGGCTTCGACATCTCGCTCGGCACGGCGGTCATACCCGGCACCCTATTTCCGGATCTGGAAAATCACAAGGGCGCGGCAAAGGTCGCGCGACTGCATGAAGTACTAGATTCATCGTACTTCGTTGATGGCCTCTTGCTTGGCTCCTGCGGCTATACCGACAGCCGCGCCGATCTGCCAATGCTTGCCATTTGCGAGCGTGCGCTGGTGGTCAATCCCGACGCGCGCCTCAGCGCCATGGCGGGCGAAAAAGGCTGGGAAATCGTGCGTCCGGCAAGACCTTGGAAATCGCCGCTCGATCGCGCGCTGCGACTGATTGCGTTGCTTTTCGGCCTCGGCCGCGACCCGGGAGGAATCAACGCAGCTCGACTTTGAAAAAATCGCGCATCACCGCGCGGTAGACATCGCGCTTGAATTCCGGCAGCCAATCGAGATCGAATTCTTGCGGCAGGATCCAACGGTAGGCGCGAAACTCGCGCGGTTTTTGATCCACATTCACCGGCGGCGCGCCGGCCTTGAGACGGCACAGGAAATAAGTCTGCTCTTGGCCATGGCTGCCGTGCTTGCGGACCTTTTTTTCGCGAATGTCCTCAGGGTAAAGATAGCGGTAGCCCTTGCGCATGGCGGTCACCTCATAGTGCTCCGCCTCAAGCCCGATTTCTTCGCGCACCTCGCGAAACAACGCCTGCTCCAGACTCTCGCCGGGGTCGACCCCACCTTGCGGGAACTGCCACGCACCCGCCACATTCGCGCGCTCACAGATCAACAGGCTGCCCGATGGATCCACCATCAGCGCAGCCACATTGGACCGATATTGAACCATGGGAAATATTTGAGGCCGACGACGGGAGCTGACAATCCTTAACTTTTCCGAAGCTTTGGTTCTGGTGCTGGCCATCACTAAGGAGACATGCCATGATTGGAAGATGTTCAAATTAAACGGCAAACTTTTTGGCATGGCGGTCCTGTGGCTGGCCTTTGGTCATGCACTGCAGGCGCAGGAAACACCGACTGCGCCCGAAAAACCCAGCGACTCGGCGGGTGCCAACCGTTTCTGGCAAGCCACTCTCGGCGGCGGTCACTACATGGTCTCGCTCGATCGGATTTCATCGGTAAGCCGCCACAAGTACGTGCTCGATGGCGCCTTGATCGTCGATGAAGTCACAGTCGACGCGCTCGGCCAGTCGCTTGCGCGCTTTTATTTCATCACGCCGATCAGCGATGCGGCAGACGGCAATGGCGCGGCGGCGGCGCTGTCATCGGCGGTTGATCGCGGGCGCGAGTTGATTGACAAAGCGGCCGATAAAGCTGGCGCCGATGTGCATCAGATGGTGGTGAAAAAATTTCCGGAGACGACGCATGCCCGCACGGTTGAATTTCGCCTCTTGTCCGAGGCTGAGCTCAGCGGCCTATACAACAGCGTGCGGGGGGCATGGGAATCCGGCCGCGGCCGCAAATTTGCCGTAAAGTGAATTGCTGCTCGCGGCTTGAATCGCCAATGCCACGGCCTAGGGTCATCCCGTTACACACAGCCAATCATGAGTTCATTCGAATCCAAAGTCAGGGAAGCCCTCGGCCAGCCGCTCAATCAAGGTGAGATGAGCGATGCGGATGCGGTCGGCACGGTTGGCTCGCCGGAATGCGGCGACATGCTGCGGATGTGGCTCAAGTTCACCGAAAAGGATGGCCGCAAGGTGATCGACCGTGCGTCATTCCAAGCCTTCGGTTGCCAAACGGCGATCGCTGTCGCGTCGATGGCCACCGAAATGCTGCGTGGCAAGACCCCCGAGGAGGCGAAGCACCTCACCGCGCAGGATCTTGCCGGCGACCTTGGCGCGTTGCCGCCGATGAAGATTCATTGCGGCCAGTTGGTCGAAGGCGCCCTGCGTAATGCGCTTGATCAATCAACGCCGGCAGTCAGCAATTCTGCTCCAAGCAAGGCTTCCACACTCAGCGAGGACATGCATCGCAAGCCCAGCGGAAAAATTCGCATCGTGCCGCTCGATTGATTTGATCCAAACCATTTTTTATCATCGTGCTCGAACTCAAGGACGTCACCTACACCATTCGCCGCGACGGCGAAGAAGTTCCGCTGGTCAATGGCGTTTCGATTTGCGTGCCCAAGGGTCACTTCATGGCGATTGTTGGTCCCTCCGGCTGCGGCAAAACCACCCTGCTTAAGACCATTGCGGGCCTGAACCCCGAAAGCGACGGCGACCTTTTCTGGGAGGGAAGAAACCTGTCGAAAGAACGCGATTTTACGCCGACGGAGATCGGTTATGTGCCGCAATTTTCCATCGCGTATGACACACTGACGGTGGACGAGTCGATTGAAGCCGCGACGCGTTTGCGCGTGGGCGATGCGAACGCCGACGCCATCAACGGGCGCATCGACAAGGCGCTTGCGGAAACCGGGCTCAGCGAAATCGGCGATCGACGCGTGAAGGTGCTTTCGGGCGGTCAAATGCGGCGGCTTGGCCTGGCGATGGAGTTGGTATCCGACCCAAAGATCCTTCTCTGCGACGAGGTCACCTCCGGGCTTGATCCATCTTCCGAGCGCGAGATTGTGCATCTCTTGCGAGACCTCTCGCGCAAGGACGGCCGCATCGTGCTTTCGGTCACACATTCGCTCGCGCACATTGAGTTGTATGATTCGATACTCGTTCTGCACGAAGGCCGTGTCGCCTATCATGGCCCGCCCGATCAATTGACGCATTATTTTTCCGCGGCGGCTGCCGAGGAGGTCTATCCACGCCTTACCGCGCAGGCATCGGATCGCTGGCAGCAATCATGGGACAAGCACCGCGAGTCGTATCGACTCATGTTGGAACGCAAGCAGGCCAAGGAGCCGCGCCCAAGCTCGGAAGACAATCACATTGAACCACTGCCATTGCCGGGATTCGCCGGTCAGCTCGTCGCCCTGCTCTCGCGGCGTTGGCGCATCTTTTTCCGTGATCGCGGCCAGGTGTTATTGCAGCTCGCGATTCTCATCGTCTTTCCAATTCTTGTCACCATCTTCAGCGACAAGGCCTCGGGCAACATCCGCCGTTTTTCCGACATGCGCCCGGGCGATGTCTTCACCGAGATCCAGGAACACCAAAGCGTGCGCGCGGATCAGGCAAAGGTCGGATCCGCCGTCTCGGGCATCATCATGTTCCAAGTGGTGCTGCTCGCATTGATGGGATCCAACAACGCGGCGCGCGAAATTGCCGGCGAACGGCAAATTTACGAAAAGGAAAAATTCGGCGGCCTACGACCATCGGCCTACCTCGCGTCGAAGGTTTTGTTTCTCGGGTGCCTCGTCGTCGCGCAGTCGTTGTGGATGGCGATGTTTGTGAATTTCTTTGGCCCCTTCCGCGGCGACTTCATTCAACACGCGGGCTTCCTGCTCTTGATCAATGCGTCGATGACCTCCATTTGCCTCGCCATTTCATCGCTCATGCGCACGGCCGAGCAGGCGTCGCTGATGTCGATTTACCTGGTCGGCTTCCAGCTGCCGCTCTCCGGCGCGGTGCTTGCCCTGCCGGAAAAAATCGAGACCTTCACCCGTCCGTTTGTATCGGCCTACTGGGCGTGGTCGGGCTCGGTCGAGGCCCTGCAAGGCCAAGTTCATGGCGCAGTAAGGTCGGTCATCGACACCGGCCTTTCGCCGGGCGACGCATGTTTAGCGGCCTTGCTGTCCCACATTGCCGTCGCGCTCGCGCTTGCATGGTATGGCAGCTCGAAGCCGCAGTGGAACTGAACACCCGATTTTTCCCTCTCGATTTCGGCAGAGTCCGGCATTAAACCTTCATCAAACGAAATTCACCATGGCACGACGCGCAAGCTCCAGTCTCCACCCCGGCATCTTGATCGGTATCATCGCGGCGATCGCGGTCGCGATTTTTGCCGGTAGGTCCCTCACCGGCAAAAAACCCGCCGCCTTTGAAAATGTCGACAAGCTCGATGTGGGGGAGCTGTTGGAAAATGGCAACAGCCTGCGCGGCAACGATTATGTGATCGATGGCGAGATCGATGAGAAATTGCAATGGACCAGTGATCGTGGGCAGGTCGTCAGCGTGCGCGTCGAAGCTCCCGGCGGACCGGAATTTGTTTGCGTCCGCATTCCGGCGGACTTGGTCAAACTCAATCTCGAGACCCGACAGAAGTATTCCTTCAAGGTGAACTTTCAAGATGGCGGCATCGCCGTCGCTACGGGGGTGAACCGACTTTGAACCATCAAACCCGCGCCATGAAATCCTACCTCACCCTCACCATCGCCTTGGCCGGGCTTGCTTATGCCCAAGTCTACACACAGCCGCCCGCGGGCAAACCCGCGGAGACGCAGGCACCCGCCAACGACACTGTAAGTAAGCCCGCGGCGGCCGACACAAAAAATCCGCTGGGCCAGGAAATCCCGCTGCTCGACCCATCGGCCGAGACCATCACCGTCGGCGGAGTCGCCATCCCGCTTGGCGACAACCGCCTGTTGCGCGCGCGTTTCGACAAGTTTCTGAGTCAACCACCAGAAAGCAGCGATGAGGCAACGCGTTACCGGCGCACAATTGCCGAGATTCTCAACACGATCTCACCGCTGCGCGATGAAAAGCCCGATCTCTACGCGGCTTTCAAACTCTTGCCCACCGCTTCCTCCTACGACGGCGATGCCAACCTCTGCGCCTCGCTCGCCGAATCGATCTACATGGCGATGCTCGCCAAGCAGGATGTCAACGGACTCAAAAAACTCAACGAAACGATCGAAGAGGAAAAGCAGTCGATCATTTCAAGTGGCGACTGGATGGCGCGCCACGACAGCGAAACGGATCTCGAAACATCCAAGCCCGCCAGCGCCGGCAAGGGTGGCAAGGGTGGCAAGACGACAGAGAAAAAAACCACCGCCACCGAAGGCAGCGGTAACAATTCGCTGAGGTACACCGAAACGTTGCGGCGCATCGCGGAGATCGAAGCGCTAAAAAAAGCCAACATTGCCCGCACCGAAGCGCAAACGCTGCGCACCAAGGCGCAATACCAGGTGAGCATGGTCCAATGGTTCGTGCAACGACGCTACGAGCATGTGCTGATGGCCGCGCGTTTCTACAACCAAATCTGGAAGGACGGCGACACAACCCTGCGCATCGACAAGAATTCGGATGTGTCCAAGTTGTTTTCCCAATCGGTCGGCGTGAGCCCAACGGTTTCATCGCTCGATGCGCTTTCCAACGAAGCCATTCGTGAGTCTGAAAAATATGTCGAGGCATTCGACCTGTTGCTTTCACGCAACGAACTTCACACCGCCTCGCAGCGGCTGATGGAGGCCTTTGCGTTGGGCGAATACCTCGCGCCGGTCGCCACGCTGCCATTGGAAAAGAAAAGCCGCGTGGCAAAATATTTTCGTGATCTGTTCGAACTTTACGGTGCCTTGCAGGCACGCGACTTCACGAAAGCGCGCGATCTTGCTGCTGCGCTCAAAAAAGCAGCGATCGATTTCCCGTCATCGAAGGTCGACAGCGCCATCGCCGCAGCGACGCTTGCATCGGACCTTGCGATCGAGGATGCCAAAGCGCAGTTGCTTGCTCGCGCGAGTGACAAGGCGGCAGAAAAAATCCGCGAGGCAGCAGAAATTTGGCCGACCAATCCCAAGCTCGATGAATTCCGCCAGCTCGTGAACAACAGCAGTGTCATCGTCACCGCCCGCAATGATTTCGACCGCCTGCTTGCGGAGAAAAATTTCCGCGAAATCGCCCGCCGTCAGTATGAAATCGCTCCCGTGATTCAAGGCGATGCGACGCGTGAGGATGCCTTTCGCCAGATCGTCGCGAACCTGACGAAGATTGAGACCGCTCTCGGCAAGGCCGCGGAGTTTGGCCGCGTGGGCCAAAATTGCGCCGCGTGGGAACAACTTGCCGAACTGCGCGAACAGTTTCCCGACGATCCGAAGCTCGGCCGCGAACTCGAACTTCTCGCGCCCAAGGTCGCCGATTTCACCCGCGCCCTTGACCGCGCGCGGCAATTCGAAAACCGCACGCCAAAGCAAACCGGATCCGCGCTCTCATGGTACCTCAAGGCCCGCAACATCCACCCGCAAAGCAAGTTCGCCGAGCAAGGCGTGAAGGCACTCGTCGCGGAAATCCTGCCGGCCGACGCGAATGCCCAATGATCACACGCGGCAGAGGCATCCGTGATTGTCATGGCGCCTGCGGAGTGACATTGAAATGACGCTTCACGCACTTTCATGAAACCAACTCTCCTCGTCCTCGCCGCCGGAATGGGTAGCCGCTACGGTGGCCTCAAGCAAATGGACCCGATGGGCCCGCATGGTGAAACCGTGCTCGATTATTCGGTCTTCGATGCGATCCGCTCAGGCTTCGGCCGAGTGGTCTTCATCATCCGCGAGGATTTCGCCGACGCTTTCAAGCAAAGCGTGGGCGCGAGGTTTGCCGACAAAATTCAGGTCGATTATGTCTTTCAAAAGCTCAGCGATCTGCCCGCAGGATTTTCGGTCCCCGATGGCCGCGAAAAACCATGGGGCACCGCTCATGCCGTTCGCGCCGCACGCGATGCGGTGAAAGAGCCGTTTGCCGTGATCAATGCCGACGACTTCTACGGCCGCGATGCCTATGCCCGCGCAGCGGATTTTTTGATCAAGCAAGCAAGCAATCCCGATGCGATGGCGATGGTCGGCTATCCGCTGGAAAACACGCTTTCGGATTACGGCACGGTCAACCGCGGCATCTGCAAGCTCGATGCAAGCGGGGCACTTGCCGAGGTCGAAGAGTATGTGAACATCGGCCGCGATGACGATGGCCATGTCCGCGGCGTCGGGCTCAACGGTGAACGCCGCGTCATCCCCACCGGCTCGCCGGTTTCGATGAATTTCTGGGCTTTCAATCCGGCCTTCTTCGCGCAACTCGAAGAGGCTTTCGTGAAATTTATGACCGATTCCGGCACTCAGCCAAAATCCGAGTGCTACATTCCCACGGTCGTCGATCAATTGATTCGCGACAGCAAGGCCCGCTGCGCCGTGCTGCAAACCACCGGCTCGTGGTTCGGCGTGACCTATCCCGACGACAAGCCCTTCGTGGTCGAGTCGATTCGCAAGGCGATCGCTGTCGGCGAATACCCGGAAAAACTTTCCTGAGCGCCGAGACATCATTTCGTTTCAACATCCACCTCCATGAAAATCCTCATCACCGGCGGCTCCGGTTTCATCGGTTCCCACATCGTCGAACACTACCAAGGCAAGGCCTCGGAAATCCGTGTGCTCGACAACCTGCGCACCGGTTATCGCAAGAACCTCGATGGGCTTGATTGCACTTTCATCGAAGGCTCGATCACCGATCGCGAGCTGGTACGCAAAGCGGTCGAAGGGGTGGATCTGATTTTCCACATGGCCGCATTGGTCAGCGTGCCGGAGTCGATGTCAAAGCCAGCCGAGTGCGTCGACATCAATGTCCATGGTTTGCTCAATGTGCTCGAAGAGGCGTCCGCCGCCAAGGTGCGCAAGTTGGTCTTTGCCTCCTCTGCCGCGATCTATGGCGACAACCCGACTGTGCCAAAGATCGAGTCGATGCTGCCCGAGCCGAAGAGCCCGTATGCGATCACCAAGCTCGACGGCGAGTACTACCTCGACATGTTCCGCCGCGAAGGCCGACTCGAGACGGCGGCGATCCGCTTCTTCAACGTCTTTGGTCCGCGTCAGGATCCGAAAGGTGCCTACGCCGCGGCCGTGCCGATCTTTATCGAAAAAGCCGTCAAGGGAGAGGACATCACGGTCTACGGCGATGGCGAGCAAACGCGCGATTTCATCTATGTGAAGGACATCGTCGGCGCGCTCACCTTTGCAGCGGAAACTGCCGGCGTCACGGGCGTCTTCAATGCCGGCTACGGCGGCCAGATCACGATCAACAAACTCGCGGGCGAAATCCTCGCCAAGGCAGGCATCGGCTCCCGCGTCATCCACGCCGCCGAACGCGCCGGCGATGTGAAGCACTCGCGCGCCAGCGCCGACAAACTGCAAGCCGCCGGATGGAAGCCACGCTTCACCCTCGAAGAGGGCCTCGCCGCGACATTTGCATATTTCTCCAAGCGGTAGGGCGACGCGGCCTCGCGGCGCCGACTCATTCAGAAAAGATATTTTACCGCGAAGCAGTGGTGTTAATGGGCAAGTGAAAAGTTTGGCTGAGCGATCATTTTATTGAGAACGCTGAGCATTTTTCTCATCACTGCGACCAGGGCG
>Ga0208090_1000055_pt1 | contig 26807 bp, 19 predicted proteins | sample LakMenEpi20Jul12_FD_150718 | JGI IMG/M metagenome (GOLD analysis project Ga0208090, IMG submission 150718) | Freshwater microbial communities from Lake Mendota, WI - 20JUL2012 deep hole epilimnion (SPAdes) | ecosystem: Environmental > Aquatic > Freshwater > Lake > Epilimnion/Euphotic zone ...
GCCGATCCACCACGCGGCTGATGCAATGGTACATCGCCGGCTTTTCCGCCGAATCCTTCCAAGGCGCCAACCATCGCTTGCTGCTCATGGCCCACCAATAACCACGGACCAACCCAGACCGCAAGCAGAAACCATACAATTTGTCTGGGAAATTGTATAGGTTGGTCGAAAGGGGGAAAAAATGGGCAGGGAATTCTTTGGCAAATTTCGCAGGCTGGGACGCCTTTCTAAGGCGTCCGAGGAATAAAAAACGGGCGGCTGTAGAGGCGCTCGATTCGCGGGCGGGCCGTTGCGGAGAACGGCCCCAGCCCTAGCGCGCGAATGCCTCGAGGCTCGCGATCGCTTGCTTCAGCCGTAGGCTGTCCCACTGCCCGGGGGCGGTTGAGGTCCGGCCGATAAACCCGTAGTTCAGCACGCTGCCGCATTGGGCGCAGAGCAGGCGCGATACCGGGGCCAAGACGCCCATGCCCATGGTGGCGACGGCAATGTCATGATCGGCGAGCTGGAATTCCGCCAAACGGGCCACATCACTCGGATTGTGGAGCATTGCGGCGACCTTGAAAACGGCAGCGCCTGCGGACTTTGCCCGCTCCAGCCCCTCTTCAAGCACAGCATTTTCCGGCAATTTTTCGAAATCATGAAACGATGCGATCCAAGGCAATTTCCGCGCACGAAGCTCATCGACCAACCCCGTCATTTCACCGATGCTGGCGACCTCGATGTCGATGAAGGCGGCCTCGTCGAGCACATCGCACAGCAAAGCCTCGCGTGTGGCGGCATCAAGGTTGCCCGCGCCGCCCTCCGCCGCCACTCGCGCGGTGAAGAGCAGGGGAATGCCCGCCAAATGAGACCACGGCTTGGAGCCTCCGCCGAGCTCGTCGCGCATCAGGTCGAGCCTCACCTCTGCGATGTCGCAGGACTCGGCCACCTGCTGGGCCGAAGCCTCGCGCGCATCGGCCGCAGTGCCAAAACTGCCTGCGGTCAAGGCGCGTCGAATTGAAAAATCCAAAGTTTTCACGCCGAAGTGATGCGCGGCTGCCGCCCTGACGTCAATCGCATGTGGCCCCAATCCGCTTAAAGGCCGATCAAATCTGCAAATTTTTTCCATCCAACCCGCGCTTTTGGCTGGCCAAATTGGGCGGGGTGCATAGGTTCTTATAAACATTCAAAGCGCATGAAACATTTGCTCTATTCCATTTCCCTCTTCCCGATCTGTGCTCTTGCCATCGTTCTGTCGGCAGGCAATGCCGCTGCCCAGCGCGCCAATGTGGTCGGCGACAAGCCCGCATTCGACGATCTTCGTTCGCCCGAATTCGCTGGCGCAAAACCTAAGTCTTTCACGCCCAAGGACTGGTTGGAGCTCGAAGCCAAGCTGCGCATTTCGCTGAGCCCCACTCCGCTCTCCAAGACTTGCGAGCGCCTTACCGTCAAGTGGTACGTGGCCGTCAAAAACCCTGAAAAACCCGGCGCTATGCTGCTCCTCACCAAGGATGTCGAGCATGTCAATGCGCCGCTCGACGAGGATGTGTATTGCTCGGTTTACCTCTCGCCTGCTTCGATCAAGCGCCTCACCGGATTTGACCGCGCCGGCAAGTCATCCGTCGAGGCGGTCGGCTACGAAGTGCTCATCAATGGAGAGCGCGTCTGCCAAGAAACCAGCAAGTTCAAGCCGGGCTGGTGGAGCGCAGCCTCCGAAAAAATTTCCCGCAGTGATACGGTGCCGCTTCTGGATAAATCAGAGACGCCGTTTGCCGCGATGTGGTGGGACCGGTTCATCGAGGTCAGCGCCTCGAAATCTCGGTGAGGGCCTGATTGCCCTTTTTCACGCCCCCCTTCCGTCAGGTTTGACCAACCCTTCTTTTATCTTCCCCGCATCATGGCCGACACCCCGAATAGCATTGCTCTCAACATCGGATCCCAGCGCATCAGCGTCGCCGTCTTCGAGACCTCGAAAGGCGGAGACCTTGTGCTCAAGTCCTATGACTCGGAGTCGATCGTCGCCGATCCCGCCCTCGAGGCTTCGAGGATATCGCAAAGCCGTATCGCCATCGGCGATCTGGCGCAACGACTCAAGCTGGGCAAGTCAAAGGTTCGATATGCGATTTCAGGTCAGGCTGTCTTTACCCGCTTCGTCAAGCTCCCGCCCATTCAGGCCGATAATGTTGAGCAGCTTGTGACCTTTGAGGCGCAGCAGCATGTGCCATTCCCCCTTGAGGAGGTGGTCTGGGACTATGAGCTCATCGACGGAGCTGCCGAAAAGGAAGCGGTGATCGTCGCGATCAAGGGCGACGCGCTCGATGAAATCAACGGCACGGTCAATGAAAGCGGCCTCGCCACGGCCGAAGTTGATGTGGCGCCAATGGCCCTCTACAATGCGTTCCGCGCAGCCTATGGGCAGCCCGAGGAGTCGGTCCTTTTGGTCGATATCGGAGCCAAAACCAGCAACCTGCTCTACATGGAGGGCACCCGCTTTTTCACCCGTAGCGTTCCGGTCGGTGGCGCAGCCATCACGGCGGCTATCGCCAAAGAATATCACATTTCCTTCCTCGATGCCGAGCATCAGAAGATTTCCAATGGTCTCGTGGGACTGGGTGCTGGCTATGACCAGCAGATGGACGAAGCCGTATCCGCGCTCGCGATGGTCATTCGCAATGCCCTTGGTCGCCTGATATCGGAAATCACCCGCACCACGAGCTACTACCGCAGCCAGCAGGGCGGCAGCGCCCCGCGCCGTGTCGTGCTCGCCGGTGGCGGCGCCAACCTGCCCTACACGCTCGAGTTTTTCCAAGAAAAGCTCAACCTGCCGGTCGAGTATTTCAATCCGTTGCAAGCCGTCACGCTGGCCAAAGACCTTGATGTTGAGCGGGTCCAGCGCGAAGCCCACATGATGGGCGAGCTGGTCGGCCTCGCGCTGCGCGGCGTCGGCAAGTCGCAACTGCACATCGATCTCGTGCCGCTTACCGTCGAGCAAGCGCGGGCCGCAGATCGCAGGAAGCCGTACCTGATTGCCGCAGCCGCAATTCTGATTGCAGGAATGGGCGCGTGGACTTTCATGAAAAACCTCGCGGCCACCAAGGCCACCGAGGAGGCCCGCTCGATGCTGGAGCAGCGCGATTCGCTAGCGCCATTGAAATCTCAGATCGACGGCCTGCTCAAAAAGGAAGCCGCGTTGCGACGCATCGCCGATGCCTACACCGGGCTTGAGTCAGACCACGTTTTTTGGATGGATTTGATCGGCGAGGTGCGCGGGGCTTTTGCCAGTGATGCCGTATGGCTCACGGACTTCGAACCGATCAGCGGTTTCGACCCGGCGGCAAACCAAGGCCCCAAGGCATCTCCCGGCGCGCGAGGCGCCGCCGCCAATGGCAAGGAGGTGGTGAAACAGGAATTTTTCAATGCTCCCTACGGCTCGAGTTCTCTCAATGACATCAAGCCCGCCACCGAAGCGGCACCGCAGGCCAAGCGTCCTGCACGGGCACCCGCAGCCGCCCCATCCGCTGCCGCGACAGTGAATGCGGTCCGCATCAAGGGCTATTGGCGCGACAACCCGAAGAGCCAGAACGTGGTCTCCGAGTTGTTGAAAAACCTTCGTGAAAAATCCACGAGCTTCCGCTTCACCATCAAGGACGCCAAGGGCGCCGACATCGCGCTCAGCGACGAGCAGATTCTCGCCATTACGGTCGAGGGCGAACCCGAAGACTTGGGCATGCCATTCCAAATCACCCTGCCCTTGGCCCGCGAGGTCGCCATCAAGTGAATCAACTCAGCATTTTCCCGACTAGACCATGAACTGGATCAAGGATCACAAATTTCCCGCTGCGCTCGGCGGCATCACCGTCGTCGCAGTAGGCGCGCTCTTGTTTGTTGCTTCCAAGGGGGGCTCGAAGTACGAGCAGGCCAAGACCGAGTTCGATACAGCTGTCGACGAGGCTCGCTCGTTCGAATCTCTCGCGCTCTACCCGCAGGCCGAAAATCGGGATGGCAAACAAAAGGCGATCGATGATTATCGCAAATCAGTCGAAGGACTGCAGCAGGCCTTTGGGAAATTTGCGCCAACGGAGATCCAAAACATTTCCCCCCAGGATTTCACCACCCGCTTGGTCGCCGCCAACGACGAGCTCAAGCTAGCCTTTGAAAAGGCCGGAACCAAGCTTCCCGAATCATTTTTCTGCGGGTTTGAGAAATACAAGGACACCCTGGCGCGCGGCACGGCCACTGGCATGCTCAATTACCAGCTGGATGCCGCAAAGTCGGTGCTCATGGCGCTCGCTGTTGCGGGCCCCTCCGAACTCAAAAACCTTCACCGTCCTGCGCTCGACGAGGAGGAAGGCAAGGAGTTCCAGCGCGCGGAAAGCCAGGTTGCCCGCGCCCTTCCGATTGAGCTCACCTTCCGTGGAAGCGAAAAATCCCTGCGCGCTTTTGTCACCACGCTTTCGAAACTCGAAAAACATTACGCGGTCATCCGCTCGATTCGCATCAGCAATGCCAAGAAGGAGCCGCCGCGTACCAGCGACGCCAAATTTGAGGACCCTACCGCCGCCGCTGCCCCACAGGAGGGATCGGTCGATGCGGCCTTCGCCGAGCTAACCGGGCAAGCCGAGGCCCCTGCCGACGCTGAGCCCGCCTCCCCCAAGGCTGGTGCCCGCATCCTTGCTCAAGTTCTCGGCATGGAGGAGCTCGATGTCTTTGTCCGAATCGACCTGATGCAGGTCCTCCCGCCGCTCAAGCTTCCATAATCCCGATTTCAGCCCTCTTCCATCCATGTCCTGGCTTTCCAAACATCATGAAAAAGTCGCCCTTGGCAGCGCCGTCGCTGTCGCGCTGGGCCTTGCCTACCTCGGCTGGTCGAAACTCAATTCGGTCGAAGAAGATTTTGCAGCCTCGCTCAAGGGGGTCGGCAACAACAAGACCGCCGTCGATGGCGCCGACCAAGTCCCCAAGGCTCGCCAGTCGCTGACCCTCGACCGCACATGGTCGCAGGCCGCTGATGGAGATCGATCGGTCGACCTTTTCACCGGCATCCCGCTTTTCATTTCCAGCACCGACCCTAACAAAGGGATTGATCTTTTGAGGGATGCTCCACTCCACCCGCCGATCCCAAATTCTTGGTGGTTTGAGAACCGGATCGATCCCGGTTTTGCCGACTCGCCAGGCCAGGACCCCGACGCGGACGGCTTTTCCAATCTCGAAGAATTCACCGCGAAAACGGATCCAAACAACAAGAACTCGATTCCGCCGCTTATCGCCAAACTCATGTTCGTGAAAGACGAAAGCCTCGCTTGGGTGATCCGGCCAGGCTATGGCTCGGAGGGGAAGTTTCCTTTCAGCTACGAGGACACCAAAGGCCGCAAAAACAAAGTCTCGGCAGCCGAAATGATCGCCCCCGGCGGCCTGTTCTTTGCAGAACCGCCAATGGAAAGCCGCTTCAAGCTGCTGGGCTCGGAAATCCGCAAGGAATATAGCCAAAAGACCAAAGCTGAGATGGAGGTTACGATCGTGCTAATCGAAGACCAGCGCCCGAACAAAAAAGGCCTCGTATACGAGCTGCCCTCGGCCTTTCCCGAGGAGCGCAAGAATGAATACAGCAAGTACGACCGCGCTGCGGTGCTTGCGCTCGAAGCGCTGGGCATGGAAGGCCGTGAGTTCAAAGTAGAGGAAAACACCGCGTTTGCACTACCACCGGAAAACACCAACAAGAATTACCTCCTTAAGAAAGTAAGCCCCGAAGCCATAGTTGTCGAATACCCCGCGACCGATGGTTCCAGAAAGTCAATTGAAATCAAGAAGGGTCAGCTACCGAATTTCGATGGCTGATCCCGCAGAAATCGCTTTCCAAATCCCTCGTCCTTCCTCAGAATCTCCATCCACCGTTATGCAAAAAACGCCCTCAATTCTCTCCTGTCGCAGTGTCGTGGCCTTGATGGCGCTGGCAAGCTCTTTGCCCTGCGTCGTGTCCGACGCTAACGCCGGTGAAGGCGGCTACGGCTACAGCAGCCTTGCACAACGCGAAATGCTGCGCCGCCAGGATGCCGCCATCGAGGGCGATCGACTGCTGGCCGAAGGTCGCACAGCCTACGCCAAAGGCGATTACCAGCAAGCGGTCGACAAGTACACGCAAGCTGTACAGCTTGTGCCCGATGCCCCGGGCTTTGCCGATCGCCGCAAAAGCTACATCGATCACCTCAGCGACGCGAGCATCGCGCTCTCGATGCAACACCGTAAGGTCGGCAAATACGCCGAATCCCGCACTATCCTTGAAGCGGTAATCGCCCAAGACCCGAACAACGCCGAAGCGAAGCGCGAACTTTCTTATCTCGACGACCCGATCCGCACCAACCCGGCCCTCACCTACGAGCACACCCAGAATGTCGATGAGGTGCGCCGCAAACTTTACACCGCTGAAGGCAACTACAACCTCGGCAAGTACGACGACGCGAAGCGCGAGTACGAAAATGTCCTGCGCATCGATCCCTACAATTCCGCTGCCCGCCGCGGCATGGAGCGCATCGCCGCCGCCAAATCCGATTACTACCGCGCTGCTTATGATCATACCCGCGCCGATCTCCTCGCGCAAGTCGACGCAGCATGGGAACTCAGCGTGCCTGCCGAGATTCCCGAGCTCCCGACCGGCACCCAAGCCGCCCAGAACAGCGGGTCCGGCATCTCCTACATCAACGAAAAGCTCCGCCGCATCGTGATTCCACGAATTGACTTCGAAGACACGACAGTAGAGGAAGCGATCGATTTTCTCCGCATGCGCTCTTCCGAGCTCGACACACTCGAGCTCGACCCTGCTCGCAAGGGGGTAAACTTCGTGGTTCGTCGTCCACGTGCAGCCCCTCTCGCGGCCCCAGATGCCGGCCTAGAGCCAGGCGAAGGCGGCGCGCTCTCGGCGACTGCCGATCCGCGCCTCCTACGCGTAACTGAGCTCCGTCTGCGCAATATACCACTCATTCAAGCTCTTAATTACATTTGTGAGCAAACTAAACTTCGCATGAAGGTCGATGATTACGCCGTCACCCTCGTGTCGAAAATAGAATCTGGCGATGACCTCTTCACCCGCACCTTCACGGTCCCGCCCGACTTCTCCTCTGCGCTTGGCAGCGACGATGGCGGCGCCAAGGCCGAGGCCGATCCCTTCGCCGAGCCCGCAGCCGGCAGTAGCGCCAAGCTCACTGCCCGCAAGCCAATCATCGAGTTGCTAAAGGCCTCAGGCATCAACTTTGGCGAAGGCACTTCCGTTACTCTCAGCAATTCCGGCGTCTTGTTCGTCACAAATACCGCGACCGAGCTCGACAAGGTCGAGCAGCTCGTGGAAGCAGTAAGCAACAAGCAACCCAAGCAGGTCAAAATCACCTCAAAGTTTGTCGAAATTTCTCAAGAAAACAGCGAGGAACTCGGCTTCGACTGGGTGCTTGGCGCTGTCGGCGATCCACTCGGCAGCATCACTGGCGCTGGGGGTACAATCGGCAATGGAACTGCCCGCACGGGTGCCGATCTATCGGGCGAATCTATCAATGGCATCCCGCTCACTCCTACTAACAATGTCGACAACATCATGACCGCTGGCAACCGCAGTGGTGATGCCGCAGTCAACCGCAACAGCATTGACGCACTCCTCAACAACCCCAATCGCACCGCTCAAACGGCCAATGTCGCACCCGGCATCCTTTCGCTCACCGGCATCTTCGGCGACGCGGAATTCAAGATGATGATGCGCGGCCTCTCTCAGAAGAAAGGTGCTGACATGATGACCGCCCCCTCGGTCACCGCCCGCTCCGGTCAAAAGGCCAAGATCGAGGTGATCCGCGAATTCATCTATCCCACCGAGTATGAACCCCCGGAAATTCCGCAGTCGATTGGTGGCCAAGGCAATGGCGGAGGCCTCGGTGGCGGTGGGGTTGCTAACATTCCAGTAACTCCGTCCACGCCGACAGCTTTCGAAACTCGCAACACGGGTGTGACCCTCGAAATCGAGCCGACGATCGGTGAAAACGATTTCATGATCGATCTTCGCTTCGTCCCTGAAATCGTTGAATTTGAAGGTTTTATCAATTACGGCAGCCCGATTCAGACCCCGGCACAGGCAGGATTCCTCGAAAACACTTTAGATTCCTTGGGCAATGTCATTGGTATTAGGCAAGTACCCTCGACGCCTGAGTCGGTTCTCACCGAAAACCGCATCGAAATGCCAGTCTTCTCGACCCGCCGGGTCAACACCTCGCTCACCATCTACGACGGCTACACGGTCGCCGTTGGTGGACTGATGCGCGAGGATGTGCAAAATGTCGAAGACAAGGTGCCGATCCTTGGCGACATCCCGATCGTTGGACGCCTCTTCCAGACCAAGGCCGAGAACCGGATCAAGAGCAACCTGATCATCTTCGTCACGGCGCAGATCATCGATGCCACCGGTCGTCCGCTCCGTGGTTCCGAAGCCGCCGGCGCTTCGCTCCCCGTCGTCGCTCCAATGGGCGGCGCCGATGGTGCGATGGACGCCGGAGTCCTCCCACCGCTCTAAGATCTTAATGGCAGGGACGCTTTTGCCTTTGCTTCGCTCCGGCCATGCCAAGTCCGCTTTGCGGTTTTTAAAAATTGCCGCCAATGCGGCAAAGGCATTCCGAAAGGTCCGCGCCAATGAGCAAGCCCCTCTTGGAAAAGATTCACCGCAAAGGTCGCCAAGGAACGCAGAGGGGGAAGAGTTATTGTTGATGGTTATTTGGGAAGCGTGAAGAATCCACCTCTTCATGTGGCTGGGACTTTAGGTCCCAGTCTTTGAAAAAAGGTAGGGCGACGCGGCCTCGCGGCGCCGAATCTTTTGTCAGTCGAACATTGAAAAAAATGCCGCGGGCGAGACACTCGCGCCACGGAGAAAACCCGATGTATCCGCCACTTCTTCCTCTCGCCTCTTCCTCTTGATTCTTGTTTCTTAAATGAAACTTCTTCACCAATGCCGCTTCACAGCCATCGATTTCGAATCAGCGGGCGCGGCTCCAGGCGCGACAGACACCCCTGTGCAGGTCGGGCTGATGTCTTGGTCCGTCGATGAAGGTCATCGCGATGCCTTCGTTTCATATCTCCACACCGATCGGCCCATTCAATGGTCCGCAAGCAAGGTGCATGGCATTGGTCCTGAAGAGCTTACCGATGCCCCGCCCCTCCTTTCGCTCTGGCCCGAGTTGAAAAAACGCCTCGCCGGCGCGGTCGTCGTTGCCCACGGCAAGGGCACGGAAAAACGCTTTCTCCGAGCTTTTCCAGGCCACGGCTTCGGCCCGTGGGTCGATACCCTCCTGCTCGCCCGCGCCGCTTGGCCCGATCTGCCCGACCACTCGCTCGGCAGCATCTGCGACCAACTCGCCCTCACGCCTCAAGTCCGCGCCCTCGTCCCCGAAAAATCCTGGCACGACGCTCTCTTCGACGCCGCCGCCTCTTTGGTTATCCTCGCCCACCTGATCGACTCTCTCGATGCCGCTAAGCACCCCCTCAGCGCCCTTGGCAGGGACCTTTCTCCGAAAGGTCCGCGAGCATGAGCAGCACGACCACCCATCCCTATCAACCCCGCATGAAATCTGGATTTTTTCCACTATCTAACCAAGCTTTTCATTTGACTCAAGGCCGTTTCGGTATTGAATTCCCAAACGCCCATGACGAATCAATTAATCCAGATTCACGCCGCTTCAGCGCCGCCTCCAAGGTGCACTGCCATTGTTAGGCAAAATTTGGCCACTGACCTCTCTTGATCATTTTCGTCGGTCGCTTCAATCTCTTTGAATATCTAGCGATTTTTCACCCTCTAAGTGCTACGACCCATTTTTAGCCTGAATCCCACCCCTCAATTGTTTCAAGCCCGACTATTCTCATTATCATGAAAACCTACCTAAACCTTTTCTCGCGAGTCGCGATGCCTCTGCTGATACTCTGCTCGGCGCAGAATTCCATCGCATCTGGCCTCGTCACTGCAGCCAAATCTGCGAATACAACCGCTGGATCTTTGCCAACTGTTGCGCAGGTAGAGACGGCGACCGCGGTTGGAACGATTACCGTCAGCGGCAGTGCCAGAGTCATCGTGACGGCAGCAGGCCTTCCTGTTGTTGGTTCGCAGAAAATTTATGATATAGCGGTATCAGCTGGTGATGTGCCGGTTACGACATTTGTCATGGATACGACCGTAACTCCGCCTGTTCCTACTTCTACGATTGATAAACTAGGTTGGGCGGACAAGATTAGAGCGGCGCTAAAGTTGGATTCCGATCTCACCAATCTCTACGAGGTGGGCGGAGACAGCTCTGCACAGATTACTCTTACCCGTAGGCCGCAAGCGGTTTTTCAAGGGGCGTCAATTTATGACCAAGACGATGCCACATTGAACATCAACATTTTTAATGGCACCTGCCAAGGAATTGCACAGGCAGCGACATCCGCAAACACGACATCGGGTTTGGCCAATACAGCGCAAGTGGAAACAGCTACGGCTTTGCAAGCGGTGACTGTTGCTGGTGATATGGACGTCATCGTCACTTCGGGCGCCTTGGCTGATTCTCCAAAAAAAATCAAGGTGCCTGTGGCAGCCAACGATTCACCCTCTGTTTGGGCCGGCAAAGTTCGCAGCGCGCTCGCAGCGGATCTACAGGTATCTGCGCTCTTCGACATAAGCGGCTCTACCACACAGATTATTCTCACTCGCAAAGGCACCGCCACAGGAGGTCTCTTCCTGTATGGAGAAAATGATCCCACTTTGAATCTGGCCTGTATAGTGGGAGCCCCATTGACTTACAACCGGATCAATCTCGCGTCCCCCTCGACTGATTTGTTGGTCTCCTCCAGCTGGTCCCCCGTTCTTCAGCGCACGGATCAAACCAAATGGGGCGATGATGGATCGGCGGTGTATGCCGACGCTAGCGGCATGCTTTTTTGGCGAACTAAGGAGGGCACGATTCGCCCGATTCCAAACAGCCAAAAGGCGGTGCCGCTCTTGGTTTCGAACTTGAAAGTCATTGTTTGGCACAACGCGTTCAACAACAACATGGATACACCGCTAGGCGATGGCGACGGCATCCAACCCATCGAGCTATACCTTTATCGCGCCAGCGGCACTGGATTGGTCGAGCTTGAGAAAATCATATCCGATGGGGCCACGGACACTTCGGTTCCCCCCAATAACACGAATTTGCGCGTCCTCGGCCACAATGTGATCGCCACCGCTCCCATCACCGCCACCAGCCAAGCCTACCACATTGTCACGGCGGAATTGGATGGAGTGGCCCCATACCGCATCTACCGCCTCACCTTCACAGGCGATGTGCAAGCGGTCAGCAAGATTGACGAAGGAGACGCGGGTGATCGTGAACTGGCTCGGGCCTACGGTCATGGCTCGGATGGCTCTTTGGTGTTTTTTACCTTGGATCAGGCCCGCCCGCCTGAGGATCGGTCTCAGGACGCTTATTGGGTCGATGGCGTGAGAAGGGCGGTGACCACGGGCGTTTGGGAGGAGCTGGCTAGTTCTCAAACATTAGAATCGGCGGTGTTGGGCGCGCGCGTGCTTTACACTTCCACCAACCGCGTGGTGTACGAACAGATCGTTAGTGTTGGTGAAGATTTGGATATTCAAAGAATGGAATTAAAAAGGGATCCCGGTGCAAGTTATGCAACCCTGAGGGTGACTGCTGCAGATCCCCATGGATTGGCACAGGGGGATAAGGTGGAAATTAAAAACGTTCAGAAAAACAATTTGCCGTTCGCCCCAGATCCTTACATTGATCCCAACGACTCATACACAGTCACGAAACTTGTAAGCGATTTTATATTTGAAGTCAGAATATCCCCGGACCCTCCTTTCACTAATACACAATGGACTGAAGCTCTTCGTTCGGATGGATACTGGGTGTTGCCAACGATTGACGGACTAACTGTTGCAATCAGAGACGAGTACAAAATCGTGGATGCAAGACGCAATCCTTCCACTGGCTATTTCCATAAGGACAACATCAATATCACACCGCAAACCGGCCTCTATCTCCGATTTCTCCAAATCTCCACCCAAACGGTGGAAGGCGACATTCGTTGGGCCTATGCGATCAACAAATACAAAGACGGCATCCTCGTCTACCGCCTCAACAACCTCGGCTTCCAGCTCATGTACGAAGCCAAATTCCCCTCGGGTCAATTTTTGGATGATACGGCAACGGTCGAAAAAATCAATCCTATTGATGGCTCTGCAATCATCACCTCGGACAACATCGACGAGATCATTTGGGTTTTCAACAACCAAGGGCCCGCCTCGGACAATACCCTGCTCATTCCAGGCAGTCGCTTGGCAAAGGGCATGTTTGTGAGCGCGGATCAGCTTGTAACCTGGCACAATGCCGGTGATGCTACCGATGGCGCCAGCATGAACGGGATGCTCAACAAGGCGCAAGTTCGACATTACAAACAAAACTCCGGCGCTTTCGTTCCAGTAAGTGTTGGTTCCAACACATTTGACTTCACGGATATCACGCCCGCCATCAACGGCACCTTTGTGATGTCCACGCCCATTTTCAGTCCTCATCCAGCTGAGTGGAGGTTTTGGACCATTGAAAAGTCCACGCAAAGCTCCATCAGAGCGACCGTTCGGAGCTATATCCTAACCTACGATCTCCAGAACGACAGCGATGGCGATGGCTTGCCTGACGTCGACGAGGCTACCACTGGAACCAGTCCCTACAACCATGACACTGATGGAGATGGCCTGAACGACAAAGATGATCATACTTACGCTAATGCCCTGCTTCCCGATACCGATGGGGATGGTATGAGTGACTACAACGAATTGAAAATTCTCTTCACCGACCCCAGAGACCCGAGCTCCTTTGGGGGCGGCACGTCGAGTACTGCGGTCTCTTTCCCCGCCGCTCGTGGCAATTACGAGGGCTTGCTTTACCACAGCAACGACGGCTATGGCTTCAAGCTCAACCTCAATGCCACCGCCAATGGAGCCTTCTCAGGCGGCCTCGAAGGCAACTTTGGTAAGGCGACCATGCGCGGCAAGTTCATGGCCGATGGCACATGGTCGGGTAGAATCACCAATGGCAATGCTGGGTTCTTGCAGATGAAAATTGCTCAGCAGCCCGGAGGTTTCTACGCGGTGCAAGGATTATTGGCGACGCCGACCGGCGGCAATTACTATTTCCATGCCCGCCGCGCCGTTGGTTTTCCAGCAAGAAAACTGACCTTTGAGGCCCCCCTCGTTGGTGATGATGCGGGCCCGACGGGCAGCGCCATTGGGACTGGTGGCATTGGCAGAGGTGGGAAAGTGACCCAACAGATCTACAATCCGGACGGATCACGCGCGACCTATGCCGGCTCGGTGCTGGAAGGCAATTACATGGCCCTCTATGCCCGCACCAAAGGCGGCGCTCCGACCGTGATGCTTGGCAATGTTGTTCTGCGCAGCAATCCCGCAGACAAGAGCGATTTCGAGGGCTTTGTGCGCCTTTTCAACTGGAGTTACGATCAGGAACGTAGCCTCAGCGGGGCCTACTACAGCCCCGCCACGATGGGAACACTGCCACTATCGGCGATACTTCGCACCACCGCGAACAACGCCATCTTCTCCTGGAGCGATGGCAGGTTCGGCGGGATCAACAAGGTGGCCTCGTGGCTACCCAACAAAATTACTGTCCCGCTCGCACCGGACAACAAAACCACCGCGAAATTTGATCGCAAGACGGGACTCCTTTCGGTGATCCATACCCGCACCGATGTCATGCGCGGTCTCGCCAATACAAAGTCAAACGCATTCGCGGTGGTCGTGCAAGGCAAGGACAAGCTCAATGGCTTCTACACTGGAGGCGGTTCGTGGGGCGGCTTCACGGTGCAGGAAAACAGTTTGGGTCTCCTGCCGGAATCCACCTCCATAAGCCCGCTCAACAAAACAATTTCGGCCAGTGGCTCAAGTTTACAATATGACGTACTTGTGACGACGAAAGACAACTGGACGGTTACAATTCCACCCGGAGGCTGGGTCTCCGCCACGCCTCTATCCGGTAAGGGCAATGGCATTGTTCGGATTACCGTTACACCCAACACCACCAATGCGCGTCGCGAGACAAGCATCACCATCGCTGGCTTCACGCATACGATCACCCAAAGCTACCGCTGAGACACCCTACAGCGATGATTCGATGACTCTCAACGCGTTGCCCGCAGCCTGCAGGTAACGCGTTCCTTTTGAATGGATGCTTTTTTCTTGCTTAGCCAGCCATGCCGCAACTGACTCGAAAAGATAAGCAAAAAATCGAACCCAGCGTTGCGCTTGGGATTCTTGTCGTGCTCCTTGCGCTTGGCTGCGGCATTTATCTTTTGATTAGCAAGGGCGATGCGCCTGGTGAACCTTCCGAAAATGCGGCAAGGTCATCCGCTGCCAAATCACATGCTGCGAATTTGCCCAAAGACGGAAAAGGTGAAAACACCGCACCGATCGCGAAAAAGAGACTCAGAGGTGATAACAAATCAACAAGGCCATCAGCCCCCACAGACTCTGCACGGGTCGATGCCGTGCTTACGGATGATCGTGTTTCTGATGAGGAGGCTGCGCGCCAACTGGCTGAAATCGCGCTTGATCCAAATGTCATCGAATCCGAGAGGCTTGAGGCGATCGAGCACGGCACGAATTTGGGCTTCAGCCATTTGCTACCTCTTTCCCTCGATCCGAATCTGCCACTGCCGCTGGCCGAGTCTTATCTGAGCGGCCTTTATGGACACGATAAGGCGAAGGAACAAGTCTCTGGCGCGCTCGGCCTGCTGAACCACGCGGATCCCGACATTCGCGAGCAAGCCCAGACGCTTCTTGGCTTTCTGCTGGAGGCCGAGGAGGATAATGAATCGCCCGACAAACTTCGCCAAAAAGCCGATGCGTTTCTGCGACAGCCCGATGAGGGAGATGATGAAGTCAGCGGTCAATAGTCATTGGTCATCTGCAAAAAGAAGATGAACATCGAACATCCATGTGAAAAATGGAAAAGAGGTTTCTTCATCGTAGCTGGGACATCCTGTCCCAGTCCGTCCTTGGAGCATCTTGCTCCAAGTTTTGAAAGGTAGGGCGATGCGGCCTCGCAGCGCCGATTCTTTCCAAGAATGATTTACCGCCAAGTCGCCAAGGTCGCAAAGTGGCGCAGAGGTGGAAGGGGGATGAAATTTTGAATGTTGGATGTTGAATTTTAAATGGGAGTAGAAGATGAAGCCGCTTCTTATCTTGCCTCTCGAATCTTGAGTCTTGGTTCTTCACCTCGGTAGGGCGATGCGGCTCTGCAGCGCCGAGTCCTCACAAGGGAGCGCGGGCATCTTGCCCGCATGAGCGCCTGCGGCGATAGTCGGCGCTGCGAGGCCGCATCGCCCTACCGAGGAATGACAGAAGATGAAGAAGAGGCGTTTCATTCGCTGGCAGAAACGTGAAACAGAATGTTCCAAGGACGGACTGGGACTGCAATTCCCAGCCACATGAAGAAGATGCTTTTTTATCTTCATCTTCTGTCTCCTTCCGCAGGAAGGGCGGCTTTGCAAAACATGGAGCGGGACGCTCCATGGACGGCCTGGAGCAAGATGCTCCAGCCACGATGAAGATGTGGGCAAGATGCCCACTCTCCTTGAAATACACGGGCGGGCCGCCCATGCCCCTCTTTGAAGAGGCGGGTTCTTCATTCACACCAAGAACCTCTGACCTCTTCTTCTCTTCCCCCATAACGAATAACAAATAACTTCTAACTCTTCCCCATCCCTTTGGCATTGAATTGCCGCTCACGGCGTGCAGACTCGTCGGCGCAGGGGAGGCATTCTTCCCCGAGTATTTTCATCATGTCTTCCCAAAAATCCGCCGTCCTCGCCGACCCCACCTCGCGCAACCTGATCCGCCGGGTACTGAAGGAAAATTTCCACCTCTATGTCGGGCGCTACATCATGGCGTTCATTCTGATGGCCTGCACCGCGGCCGCGACTGCCGTTTCGGTGTTTCTGATGCAGAATATCACTGCGGTGGTGTTTGGCTCCCGCGAGGCCACGCAACAGCAATCCGTTCCGATTCCGAGCACTGGCTCTTTCATCGCCGATCGAATTCACCAAATCAGCGAGTTTTTCATCTCGCTTTTCGTTTCAACGCCGGGCCTCTTCCAAATCTTCAGCGTCTCCATCGCGATCGTCTTCGTGTTTTTGATCAAGGGTCTTTCGACCTACGGATCATCGGTCATTCTCACGAAGATCGGAAACAACATCGTTGCCCGCCAGCAGCGCCGCCTTGGCAACCATGTGCTCGATCAGTCGCTGGCCTTTTTTGTCCATTTCCCGTCGAGTGATCTCATCACCCGCGTCTCCCAAGCGGCCAGTTCCGCCAGCACGGTGATGAATCTCCTGATGACGCGCATCCAGGATGTGCTCACGGCCATTGCCCTGCTGCTCGCGATGTTCAAGCTCGATTGGCAGCTCACATGCGCGGCGCTGTTTATTTTTCTGCCCATCACCTTTTCCCTGAGCCTCCTCATCAAGCGCATTCGCAAGATTGCCAATTCCCAGTTCAAGACCTTCATCCAGGTCATTTCCGCGATTCAGGAGGCGATCATCGGCAACAAGCTCATCAAGTCCTACAACCTTGAAAATTCGATGCGACAACGCTTCGACGAAGCGATTCGTGGGGTTGAAAAACTCTCGAACAAAATGGCAATCGTCTCGGCCCGCACCAGTCCGATCATGGAATTCATCGGCGGTGTGGCAGTAGCCGCGATTGTTTTCTATGGCGGCTATCGCAATCTCGTGCTGGGCCAAAGTGCGGACTCACTCATCGCATTCCTCACCGCCCTCTTGCTCGCCTATGAGCCGGTCAAGCGCATCGCACGAATGAATGTCTCGCTGCACGCGGCACTGATCGGCCTGAAGATGCTTTACAATGTGCTGGATTCGGATCACTCGATTCCCGAGGCGGATGACGCCAAGCCCCTGCAACTTTCGAAAGGCAATATCGCGCTCAAGAATGTCACATTTTCCTACCGGCCTAAGCAACCGGTGCTGCGCGATGTCTCGCTCACTTGCAGCGGCGGCAATGTCACAGCCTTGGTTGGCCCCTCGGGCAGCGGCAAGTCGACGATTCTCAATCTGATCGAGCGCTTTTATGCGGTCGACTCCGGCCGCATCGAGATTGATGGACAGGAAATCAGCGGGCTCAAGACCGAGTCGCTGCGCGCACACCTGTCACTGGTGAGCCAAGACACCTTCCTGTTCTCCGACACGCTCCGCAACAACATCCGCTTTGCCCGACCGAATGCGACCGATGCGGAGATCGAAGCCGCGGCCCGTGCGGCCTTCGCGCACGATTTCATCATGGAGCAACCGCAGGGCTACGATACCCAGGTCGGCGAAAACGGCGGAAGCCTGTCCGGTGGTCAGCGTCAGAGAATTTCCATCGCTCGTGCCTTCCTCAAAAACGCGCCCATTCTTCTTCTCGACGAAGCGACTTCGGCACTCGATAGCGAATCGGAAAAACAAATCCAACTCGCTTTCGACACCCTCATGCAAGGCCGCACGACCATCGTCATCGCCCACCGTTTCTCGACGATCCGCAACGCCCTCACGATCCATGTCATGCAAAACGGCAAGCTCGTCGCCAGTGGCTCTCACCAGGAACTCATCAGCGACGAAAAAAGCCTCTATGCGCACCTCTACCGCTTGCAGTACGAAGAGGGAGTGACTGTTTGAGGGGGCAGAGTGCGGTTTGCCAGTGGTTTCTTCAGATAGATTTACCGCAAAGCCGCAAAGGTCCCCAAGGAACGCTGAGGAGGAAAAGAGGGGGCTGGAAATTTAAAAAAACGGCGAAGGCTTGTAGCCGTTTTGGACAGGAACTCGCATAGCGAGGGACATGGCCCCTAGGGCCGAACGCGTGGGCGGCACGCGTGAGTCAATTTTGAATGAGTAAGAAAATGAAGAAGCGGCTTCTGCTTCTTCTGTCATCTTCACACTTGAAACTTGAACCTCATCTTCGAAACTCCAAGCTTCCCCTATGCCCTCCTACCTCTGCGTCGGTGCCGGATTCAGCGGTGCGGTGATTGCCCGCGAGTTGGCAGTGAAAGGTCATGCGGTGCATGTCATCGACGAGCGGCCGCATCTTGCCGGCAACTGCCACACCGAGCGCGATGCGAAAACCGGCATCCAGGTCCACAAGTACGGGCCGCACATTTTCCACACGGCCGACCAAGAAGTTTGGGAATACATCAACCGCTTCGGCGAAATGATGCCCTATGTGCACCGCGTCAAGGCGACTAGCCGCGGCAAGGTCTATTCGTTGCCAATCAACCTCCATACGATCAACCAATTTTTCGGCGCCTGTATGTCGCCGGCCGAGGCGAGAGACTTCATCGATAAACTCGGCCATAGATCGATCACCGATCCGCAGAGCTTTGAGGATCAGGCGCTCGCTTTTCTCGGCAAGGATCTCTACGAGGCTTTTTTCCGTGGCTACACGCTCAAGCAGTGGGGGATGGGTCCTTCGGAGCTCCCCGCCTCGATCCTCAAACGCTTGCCGGTCCGCTTCAATTACGACGACAACTACTTCGATCATCCTTACCAGGGCATGCCGAAAAACGGTTATACGGAGATCGTCAAAAACATCCTCGATCATCCGAACATCACTGTCTCGCTCGGAACATCATTCGAGTCGATCGATCGCACCGCGCATGAGCATATTTTTTACTCGGGCCCGCTCGATCGCTACTTTGGTTATCGGCTGGGACGCCTCGCATACCGCACCCTCGACTTCCGCGAGATCCGCGCCAAGGGCGATTTCCAAGGCACAGCCCAAATGAATTACAGCGATCTCGAAACATCCTTTACGCGCATCACCGAGCACAAGCACTTCACCCCATGGGAGACGCATGAGGAAACTGTGTGCTACGAGGAACATTCCCGCTTCGCTGAAGCCGATGACACGCCCTATTACCCGATTCGCATGGTAAAGGAAAAGGCCCTGCTTGCCGAATACCAAGCCCTGGCTGAGAAGGAATCAAATGTCACCTTCGTCGGCCGTCTTGGAACCTACCGCTACCTCGACATGGATGTGACGATTCGAGAGGCGCTGGAGGTGGGGAGAAGAGTTAATGGTTAAGAGTTATTGGGGAAGATGAAGAGGAAGAAGAGGTCAGAGGTCATTGGGGAAGAGGAAGAAGCGGCTTCTTCATAGGCAGGGACCCATGTGCCTTTGCTTCGCTCCGGCCATGCCAAGTCCGCTTCGCGGTTGTTAAGTTTTGCCGCTAATGCGGCAAAGGCATTCCCTAAAGGTCCGTTCATTGAGCTGCTATTGAAAAAGCGCCTTCTTTCATCTTCCGTCTTCTTCCGCAGGAAGAGTGGTTTGTAGGTGATGATTCTTTCCAAAGAAGATGTGGGCAAGATGCCCACTCTCCTTGAAGACACGGGCGGGCCGCCCATGCCCCTCTTTGAAGAAGCAGCTTCTTCCTCCTCCTCTTTCCCAATGGCCAATGGCTATTGACCCCTGACTACTCTTTCTCTTTATATTGCCCCCGTGGTGAAGCGCTCTCTCACTCTCTGGCTGATCGGTGACGGCAAGCCTGGCCATGAAAACCAATCGCTTGGCCTGGCCGAGGCGATGCAACAGCGCGCGGCTCGTGAGACCCATCGTATTTCGATCGCGGGAAAAGGTGGTTTCTTTGGCCGCATTCGTGCCGCGTTGGCGCAGAGCGCTGGTCTTCCGAAGCCCGACTTCATCATCGCCGCGGGTCACGCCACGCACCTTGCCTTGCTTTGCCTCGCGCGAAAACACCAGGCCAAGAGCATCGTGCTCATGCGCCCGAGTTTGCCATTGCGGTGCTTCGATCTTTGCATCGCGCCGAACCATGATTTCCCAAAAAAACCAACGCGCAAAAATCTCATCCTCACCCGTGGCGCGATCAACCGCGTGCATGCGAGTGATTCCCCCAAAACCGGCAAGCTCATTCTCATTGGCGGCCCTTCTAAGACCCATGGCTGGGACACGGGGGCGATGCTGGACATGCTGGCAAAGGTCACCGTGGGCGGTGGTTGGCAGCTCACCGACTCGCGCCGCACACCGGAGGGGTTTCTCAACCAAGCCCGCATGCGCCTCAAGGATCTTGAGATTTTTTCCTGCCAAGAAACGCCACCCGACTGGCTGCCTGGCAAATTGCGTGAGGCTGATGAAGTTTGGGTCAGCGAAGATTCGGTTTCAATGATCTATGAAGCCCTCAGCTCTGGCGCTCGCGTCGGACTTCTTTCCGCCCCACGACTGAATCGCAGCTCCCGTGTGCTTCGCGGCATCGATGAGTTGATTAGCGAAGACTTTTTGACGCCATTCTCCGCCTGGCAAAGAACAGGCCATCTGCGCACCGCACCTGAGACCCTCAACGAAGCCGAGCGCTGCGCGGGGATTGTGTTGGGGGAGTGAGCAAAGGAAGAGTTAGAGGTTATTTGTTAAGAGTTATTGGGGGAGGGGGGAGGAAGAGGTCAGTAGTCAATAGTCAGCGGTCATTAGTGAAGATGAAGAAGCGGCTTTTTCGTAGGCAGGGACCTTTGTCCCAAAGGTCCGTTCATTGAGTTGTTATTGGAGAATCAGCCTCTTCATCGTAGCTGGAGCGTCCCGCTCCAAGTTTTGAATGGTAGGGCGACGCGGCCTCGCGGCGCCGATTCATCGCAAGGGTGTGCTGGCATCTTGCTCGCATGAGCGCCTACGGCGATAAGTCGGCGCCGCGAGGCCGCATCGCCCTACCGGGGGATGACAGAATATGAAGGAGCCGCTCCTTCCTAAGGGGCGTGGACGCCCTCGTCCATGTTTCCCGGGAGCTCGAGATTTCATCAAGGGAGGGGGGCTTCTCCCTAGGGTGCCCGCATATTATATTTTTTTTTGACGCAAAATATTTGGAGATTCTTCCAGTAAATATCATATTTAAATGAATTTTTCCTAATTGATTTTATTTTTTTTTGACGCAAAACTACGCCGAGAAAAACCATGGCCCGACCCCGCAGCATCAGCCCGAGAGACCTTGCTCCCCTATTGCGGAGCCGGGGCCCGGTATCGGCAAATGAGCTATCCGTGGCCTTGGGCGTGAATCGATCGACCGTGGTCCGCGGCTTGGCGCTATTTGGCGAGGAGTTGGTGAGCATGGGCCAGACCAGACGCGCACGCTATGCCCTGCGGCGGGACATCAGGTCTTACGGGAATTCTTGGCCTGTTTACCGGATCGATGAAAGCGGCAAGGCGGAGAAATGGTTGCAGTTGGAATCATTGCACGACCGACTGTGGCGCGTGCAATGGGCGGGCGAGGCTCCCGCATGGGCGCGGCACTTTGCCAACCCGGAGGGGCTGTGGAATGGCTTTCCGTTTTTTCTTGGGGATGTTCGACCCCAGGGTTTTTTGGGTCGGACTCTTGCGCAGAACATGTCGCTCACGCATCAGGTTCCTGCCGATCCACGAAATTGGAGTGACGATGACATCATGGTGTTTTTGCAATCCGCGGGCGCGGATTTGCCCGGTCATCATGTGGTGGGCGATGTGTGCCTGCGTCAGGCCTTGGGAAATGCCGTGCATCGGGAGGCCGACAGTCGAGATCGCTATCCGGAGCTTGCATCACTTGCGAGCCAAAGGGTTGCGGGAAGTTCCGCGGGTGGCGAGCAGCCGAAGTTTCTTGCGAGCTTGCGAGAGGCTGATGGCTGGCATCACGTGCTCGTCAAATACTCGCCGCCGATGGATCAGGCGGTGGGGCGTCGTTGGGCGGATTTGTTGCTGGCCGAGTACCACGCGCATGAGGTCCTTGCGGAGTATGGCCATGGGATTGTTGGAGTGAAATGCTTCGATCTTGAAGGTCGGCGTTTTCTTGAGGTGCCTCGTTTTGATCGCAGTTCGGCATCCGGTCGGCGGGGAGTGGTTTCATTGCATGCGCTGCACGCCGCCGGAGTGGGCAGTCATGCACGCACATGGGTGGACGCCTTGAAGGAGCTGAATGCGGAAGGCCTTGTGGATGACGGGACGCTTGAAACCGGTGCTATGCTGCAGTCCTTTGGCGAGCTCATTGGCAACACGGACATGCACTTTGGAAATCTTGCTCTGTGGATGAGCGATGATCTGCCTTTCCGATTGGCACCAGTCTACGACATGTTGCCAATGCTGTGGGCGCCAAGCGCGCAGGGGGAGCTCGTCGATCGTCGACATGCGCCCGAACCACCCATTCCCACCATGCGCGATGCGTGGCACGAAGCAGCGGAGTGGGCCGGACATTTTTGGAACAACCTCGCATCGGATCAGCGGCTCTCAAATGAATTCATATGCATCGCAGAGCAAGCCATTGAGACGCTCACGAGACTTCGTGGGGTGGGGAAGAAGAGTTAGAGGTTATTTGTTAAGAGTTATTGGGGAAGGGATAGGAAATTTTGAATTTTGAATGTTGGATTTTGAATGAGGAAGAAAATGAAGGGGCCGCCTCTTCATCGTAGCTGGGACATCTTGTCCCAGTCCGTCCTTGGAGCGTCCCGCTCCAAGTTCTGAATGGTAGGGCGACGCGGCCTCGCGGCGCCGATTCCTTAAGAAGAAGTCAGCGGTCAATAGTCAGGGGTCATTGGGGATGGTGAAGAAGCGGCTTTCTCAAGGAGCGTGGGCATCCTGCCCACCTCTTCATGTGGCTGGGATTTGGAGTGCAAGTCCGTCCTTGGAGCATGTTGGACCTCCGCCCTCCGACCTCCGGCCTTGTCGTTCCGGTCAAATTTCCCTCCTAAACCAAATTGCCCTTTTCGCCGACTGTGGATCCATCTACAAAAGCGCTTCGTCCACCCACTATCGTCACCATCCCATGTCAAACTATCTCTGCGTCGGTGCCGGATTCAGCGGCGCGATAATTGCCCGCGAATTGGCGGAGAAGGGGCATGCGGTGCATGTCATCGATGAACGCCCGCATCTTGCCGGCAACTGCCACACCGAGCGCGACGCACAAACCGGCATCCAGATCCACAAATACGGGCCGCACATTTTCCACACCGACGACCAGGAGGTCTGGGACTACATCAACCGCTTCGGCGAGATGATGCCCTATGTGAACCGAGTCAAGGCCACCTACCAAGGCAAGGTCTATTCGCTGCCAATCAACCTCCACACGATCAACCAGTTCTTCGGCACCTGCATGTCGCCGGCGGAGGCCAAGGATTTCATCGCCAATCTCGGGGACAAATCGATCACAGACCCCCAGACTTTTGAGGAGCAAGCCGCAACCTCATCCAATAAATCCGTGGCCTACATTCGCAGATCATCTACAATCGGAAATCACATGAGGCGCATACCACAACAAAAACCGAATACGGCATGAAGGCGAACCAAGGGGACTTCAAAATACATTAGCAATCTAGCAAACATCATCATATTTCGGTCAATTTCTGCAAAAAAACTATGAAAATTTTGAGTCATCGCGGCTACTGGAATGAGGCAATCTTAAAAAACACGATTGGCGCATTTGAGCGCTCATTCAGTCTTGGATTTGGCACGGAAACAGATCTCCGCGATTATAATGGTGAATTGGTGATTTCTCACGACCCCCCAATTAAAGCCCCATTGCAAGCCGACATTTTTTTTAAAACATTATCGAGCATCAATATTGCACTACCTATAGCAATCAATATTAAGTCTGATGGGTTACAGAAAATGCTCAAGGAGGGGCTTGATACATACGGGATTCATAATTATTTTTTATTCGATATGTCGACACCCGATGCGATTATTTCTGTAAAATCCGGACTTAGAATTTTCACGCGACAGAGCGATGTAGAGATGGAACCTATATTATACCAAGATGCAGTAGGCGTATGGATTGATGCCTTTTATGACGATGGGTGGCTGACGCCTAACCTCATCGAAAAGCATATTGATAAAGGCAAACAAGTTTGCCTTGTATCTCCCGAACTACATGGCAGGCCGCCACTCCCGTTTTGGGAGCGCATCGCAAATAGTTCAATTCATTCCCATCCATTGCTGATGTTGTGCACAGACTTTCCGGAAAAAGCTCATTCTTACTTTAACCATGAATCATAACAACCGAATCAAAGCTGTAATCTTTGACATGGATGGAGTTCTCATTGATGCCAAAGATTGGCATTACGATTCTCTTAATCGCGCTCTAAACCACTTCGGATACAACATCAGCCGGTATGACCACCTTGTGACCTTTGATGGTCTGCCTACTCGCAAAAAACTTGAAATGCTAAGTGATGAACATGGTCTGCCAGTTTCGCTACATGGTTTTCTGAACGATCTAAAACAAATTTACACCACTGAGGTGATACATGCGCGCTGCAAGCCCATTTTCCAGCACGAATACGCCCTCTCAAGTCTGCGTAACATGGGGTACAAGTTGGCCGTAGCTTCAAACTCTATTCGCCACTCGATCGAGCTCATGATGGACAAGAGTGGCCTAAAAAAATATCTTGATAGCATCGTTAGCAATCAGGATGTCAAAAATGGCAAACCTGAACCTGAAATCTACATTAAAACCATGGAATTGTTGGGAGTTAAGCCTGCAGAAACATTGGTGCTTGAGGACAATGAGCATGGCATTGCTGCTGCTCGAGCAGCAGGTGCACATCTTATGATCATTGGAGATGTGACTGATGTGACGCTTGATGGAATTATGAAACATATCCAAGAAGCAGAAAGGAGCAATGCATGAATATACTCGTTCTTATGTCTGGCTCCAGCCAAGCATTCAAAGAGGCTGGCCATGTCTATCCAAAGAATCTAACGGAGATCTCTGGTAAACCGCTCTTTCAGCATGTCATGAAATCTCTCCAGCCGCTGCAGGCTTTGGGTGGTAAATTCATATGCGCCGTTAGTCGCCATGAAAACCGAAAATACCATACAGGCAAAGCTCTAAGGCTGTTGAGTTGCCACACAACAGTGCTTGAAATACCTGAGGAAACCTCAGGAGCAGCTTGCAGTGCACTCCTAGCAATTGAGTCCATCCATAACGATAAACCCTTGATTATTGTCAATGGCGACCAAATCCTCATAGATGTTGACCTCGTAGCAATTGTAAGTGAATTTATGCAAAAGCAGTGGGACGGCGGTGTTGTTGTATTTGAAGATATTCACCCGCGTTGGTCATTTGTGAAATGCGACAATGACGGAATGGTCATCGAGACGGCGGAAAAACGACCGATCAGTAAATTTGCCACTGCTGGATTATACTATTTTTCACGAGGATGTGATTTCGTCTCCGCAGTTATGGAAATGATCAAGAAAGATGCACAGGTAAACGGGTCGTTTTATATCTGCCCTGCGCTCAATGAAATGATATTGAGGCAGGGACGGATTGGAGTACATGCAATCAATCGGAGCAGTTATTGCTCACTTGCATCCCCAGCAGATGTGCAAGCCTATTCCGCCATGTTGGCTAGTGCAAACCAAAATAACAGCAAACCATGAAGCTAGCGAGACTTGAAGATATGAAAATGGGTTGGTTTATCGGCAACTTTTCCCCAACCTTACATGCCACGGAAGAATTCGAGGTTGCTATTAAAGAATATCCCGCCGGAGCATATGATGAATGGCACTATCACAAGATAGCCACAGAATATACTGTCATTGTCAGCGGTTCTGCCGAAATGAACGGAGTCTTGTATAAAAAGGGGGATATTATTATAATGTCGCCGGGGGAAGGAACCGATTTTCGAGCGGTTGAACCGACAATCACAGCGGCAATTAAAATCCCAGGTGCGCTCAATGACAAATATCTGAAAGGACAATAATTTATGTTACAAATAGTCGTTCCAATGGCTGGCAGAGGAAGTCGATTCGCGGATGCTGGATTCACAGATCCCAAACCGCTTATTCCTGTTGGTGGCAAGCCGATGATCCAATGGGTAATCGAGAATATCCGCCCTGCCCAAAATCATCAGTTCACCTTCATCTGCCTGAGCGAGCATTTAGAGCGTTACCCAAAAGTCCCTTCCACACTCCGCTCGCTCTGCCCGGGTTGCAACATTGTCACCGTTGATAATGTTACGGAAGGTGCCGCGTGCACCGTGCTGCTAGCGAAAGATTATATAAACAACAGTGACCCGTTAATGATCGCGAATGCTGATCAAATTGTAGAAATTGACATTAATACTTACCTTGCTGAAATGGAATTGCAGCAAGCCGATGGGTTGATCATGACATTCGAGTCAGATCATCCAAAATGGTCATATTGCCGTATAAACGACAAAGGCAGTGTATCTGAAGTTGTTGAGAAACAGGTAGTAAGCAACGAAGCAACTGTTGGCATATACAACTTTAGAAAAGGTTCTGATTTCGTGCGCGCGGCTGAAAGGATGATCGATCGAAATCTGCGTGTGAACAGCGAATTCTATGTCGCGCCAACCTATAACCAATTGATCGAAGAGGGCTCAAAAGTCGTAGTTGCCCGAACGGGTCGGGAATATGACGGAATGTACGGGCTCGGCGTACCCGAGGATCTCGCATTTTTCAAGTCGACTGTGCTCTACGATCAAGGCCGGGTGGACGATGCAGCTCAACTTGTGGGGCGGGAACTATTAGAAGTTCTCACTCGTCTCTACGTTGGTTTCTTCAATACCCGCAACCTCGCCGGGGTCTCAGCCCTGCTAAATAACCACTTTGTAATTGAAGATCCCGTCGTCAAGCGAATTGAGGGAAAGATCAATGCTCTCGCATACATAAAGGGCATGTTTGACGCGAATCAGGATCTAGGCTTCATTGAGCGCAACATCATTTGCAACGATTCTAAAAGCGTCATTGAGTTCGATCTATATCTTGGTGCAAAGCATCT
>Ga0208090_1000056_pt1 | contig 26637 bp, 33 predicted proteins | sample LakMenEpi20Jul12_FD_150718 | JGI IMG/M metagenome (GOLD analysis project Ga0208090, IMG submission 150718) | Freshwater microbial communities from Lake Mendota, WI - 20JUL2012 deep hole epilimnion (SPAdes) | ecosystem: Environmental > Aquatic > Freshwater > Lake > Epilimnion/Euphotic zone ...
TATTCGTGGTGCGCGCCTGCACCGGCCCGGCGATCTGTGTCGCTCGGGCGTATTCCGCCTGCGCTTCCGCCGCGGTGATCCCGTGCTTATTCCCGATGGCTTCCCAGTCGGTCTGCCCGTCCTTCTGGAACTCGAAAGTATCCTTGTCGCGAATCTCCTTCTGCCGCGGCGTGCGGCGAATCTCGGCATCGCGCGCAACCTTTGCGTAATCGCCAGCGGGGCGATCCTCGCCCGTGAGCACTTGGCGCACGTTGATGCTGAACCTCTCCGGGTCTTTGATCAGCGCCTCGCCGCTCTCCTTCATCTTCGCGAGCTTTTCGCCGATGCTCATGAACGCATCGTTCTCCGACGGGCTCAACACCTGGTCCAGCGACTTTCCGTCTCTCATCGCCTGCATCCCGCGCTTCACGATGTCGGTCGCCTCCGCTGTTCCAATGTCCTTGATTTTTAGGTGAAGCCCCGAAAGGAGCGCGCCGATGCCTGCCATTTCGAGCACCGATCCAACCGTTGGAGCCTGCACGCCCTCCTTCTCTCCACCGAGCGCACCGCCGATCTGATCTACCATCCAATCGAAGCCAGGGCGGATCGTCGTCTCGAAGATTGCGCCGCCGACCGCTCCAGTGCCGGCGGTCTTGCCGAGGTAGCCCGCTGCGGCCTTTGCGCCGGATGCGCCGGCCCCGGTTGCTTCCGCCGCCGCCACGCCTGCGGCCTTGCTGAGATTCATCGCCGACTTGATCGCCGCTGGCCCCATGCCTGCGAAGTTGCCAAGCTGCGCTGCGCCGGGTTGCAGCTTGATGGCGGCCTGAATGCTCGCCATGTCGTCGCTGTATTCCGCCGCCTTCTCGCTAAGTGCGTCGAGCGCCTTGTTTGCGCCGAACATGCCCGCAAGGAACGCTACGCCGTGAGCCAGCATCGGAACCACTACCGCGCCGACGCCGCCCAGTGCCGCGCCGCCGGCAGCAAGTTCAGGGTCGAATGGCGCAACCAGCGCGGATGCCGCCATGCCCGCCTGCAACGCGGTGTAGGACTTCACGCCACTCGCGATGAATGCCTTGAGCTTCTGATTCCCTCCCGCCTGCTTTATGAGTTCCTGATACTTGGCGTCCGCGGTGCGTGCGGCTTCGAGCACTTCTGGCGCGGGCGGGGCGATCAGCCCGTCCTGCGCGGCGGCGGTCAGTCCCTCCTCATACTTTCCGTCGATCGGCTTCGGTTTTCCTCCCTCGATGGCATACGGCTTCTGCCCGGCCACTGCCTGCTTGTAAGCCTGCGCGGTTGCGGGATGCACTCCGGCGGACTGCGCGATCTGTTCGTTCTGCGCGGAATCCTCTGGCGTGTCGCCGTATTGCTGCCGCGGCTGCGAAATATCGATCCCCTGCGCTTTCAGAATCTCGGTCTCGTGATCGAGCTTCGTCTGCTCGATCATCATCCGCTGCGCGCGCACGGCTTCCGCCTGCTGCCGGATTCCGTCGAGCGTCTGTGCGTGCGCGTGGCCCTTGGCCGCGGCGCGGAGTGCGGCGGTGCGGGACAGGTCGAGTGCCTGCTGCGCCTTCAGTGCCTCCGGTGTGTAGCCGCCCATCCCGAAGTATTCCTTCGCGTTCGCCGTCGTGTCGTTCTTCTTCAGGTCGTCGAACTGGCTGTTGATGCCGGCCACGAGGCTGTCGTAGTCGAGCGGATCGCCGGTCACGGAATTTGTGTCGGCTACGCTGAGCTGCTTCAACTGCGAGCGCACGTCCTTGATGGCGTCACGGTGGAATTTCTCGTCGTATTCAGTGAGCGTGAGCTTGCGGCCGAGCGCGGCGCTGGCTTTGGAAAGGTTTGCGTCCTGCCGCGCAAATTCCGCCTTCTGCGCGGTCTGCGCGTCCGTTCCCACCCATCGCCACGGGAGACCGGGCGCGATCTTGTATTGGTGCCCCGTCTTCGGGTCGGTGGTGGTTTCCAGCCCCTCAAACGGATCTTTCAGCACGGGCGATCCGCCAGCCACGTCGAAATCGATCTTCTTCGGCGAGCCGGTGGAGTCGTAGGCGATGTTGTGCTTCGGATCGAGCTTGCTCAGCGGCGATCCGGTGTCGTCCATGACGGGCTTCGTGTTGCCCTGCATGTCCTGGTAGCTTGGCACGCCGCGGGCGGCCCACTGCTTGCCCTTGATCGCTTGGATGCGCGCGGTGGCTCCGGCCTGCTGCGCGCTGCGGTATTGCGTGTCGGCGTAGCTTTCGCCGGGCTGTGAGGGTGTCTCGAGAATGGATCGGGCGACATCGCCCACCGCCCCCGGATCAACTGCGAGCTGTTCGTATGCGTCGAATCCCATGTGTGTGAATTAAAGTTGCGGCTTGTATTTCGCCGCGAGCATCTCGCCGCGCTTTTTGGCTTTTTCGTCCTCGCTCAGATTCGGATCCAGTCCGGCGAACGTAAGATCGCCCGCGGCTCCTGTCGCGGCCTGCTTCACCGCGCTGGTGATCGGCATCGGGGTGTTCGCAACCGATGATGTGGCTGCTTTCGCCTGCGACGCGACGCTGTTCGGGTCCGCGGTGTCTGACCCGGGCGGCTTTACCGCTTGCGCGATCATGCTGCCCCCTCGGGTATTCGTCGCCCCGGCACCCATCGCGCCAGCGGTCATCGCGAGCCCAGGGCCACCACCAAGTCCGAGGGAATCCAGCCCGATGCTCGCGTTGGTCACGGCGTCCGTGAGCGGCGTGTCTGAAAATGCCCTGCGCTCCACTTTGCCGTTTGGCATCGTGACGGACGCGGATCGCCCAGTCGTGAGTGTGGGTGAGCCTTCGGGACGAGCGTAGCCCAAGCTGCCATCCGGCATCCTCTGCGCGTTGTACGCATCCACCGGCGCTCCAGCCGCACGGGCTTGAGCCTGATTCAGTGCCGTCGGAGGCGCATTGAAAGCCACCGGGCGCGGTGCCACGGCTGCGTCGGCGTACGCCCGCGCGTCCCTTTCATACATGTCGGAATTGAACGGGTTCGCTTTGTTCCATGCCCTTAATCCTTCGACTGAAGGCTTCTGTCCGCGCTGCATTGTGCCCGCGTAGGCATCGGCCCTGTCCTGCTCATGCTTCCGATAGAACTCTCTGCGCGCATCGCTGTGGGCCTGACCATTGCGTTCATCCCTCGGAACCGAGACGAGTTGCCGCCCGGTTCCTCCGTAGCCCGCCCAGCCGTACACCACGTCGGGACGACCATCCGGCTTCGGGCCACTAAAGTCCCGGTTCAGCACACGCTGCCGCGCCGCCGTGTCATCCGGCGCGGACTGAAGCGTGTCGAGCGGTCCGGGTTGCTGCGCGCCCGATGCGGACTGCTGGACGGCGCTCGCGCGTTCGTTCATCTGATCCGGGGTCAGGTTCTTCTTCGCGATGTCCTGCACCGCGCCCTGCGCGTTTAGCGCGTCCTCCATTCCTCCGCTGGTGCGCTTTTCCATCTCAGCGGCTGTCTCGGATTGCGGCGCGAGCGGAGCCCCCGCCTGCACACCGACCGCTGGCGCATTCTGCATCACGCGGCTCTGCGGGGCGGCGGGAGCCACTGCGGGCGCGGCGGGCGCGGCCTGTCTTGCCTGCGGCGTGTACACTTCCGGCTTGAAGGCGCGCTGCGGGTTCTTCGCGTTGTATCGAGAAATGTAATCGGTCATCGCGGTGTTCCCGCTCATCTCGGGCGAGTTTTTGTAGGTGTCCCACGACGGCATCATGTTCCGCACGCTCAACTCTCCCGGCGTGCCCCGGATATGGGCGAGGAACGCGGCGCGCTCGGCGCGGGCGGCCCCCTCCATTGCCTCGCGATTCGAGGTGCGCGTGCGCCTCTTGTCTTCGGCTTCCTGCTCGGGATCTCGTCGGCCTGGATAGTGGTATGGAGGCGGCATACTCCGCGCATCCTGCATCGGATCGGCGAGGTCAAGCGGAAAAAGCACCCCGCTTGGCGTTGCGGGCTTTATTTACGCTCTCGCGCGGCGCGTATGAGACGCACCAGAACCTTGTTCGCGCGTTCGAGTTTATTGCACTGATCCTGTAATCTACCGTTCTCCGCGCTCAACTTGCTGGCATCTGGCTTTCTGTTGTTCCAACTGAAGGCTACATAATCTCCCGCGTCGCCACTCCACGACGGCCCGCGAGCCCCGCAAGCGCATACCACCGCAACGGCCTTGTATGGCTTTACCTTCACTTTTTCACTACCGCAAAACGGACAGGGGAGAAGATCGGTTTTCATGATGGATGATTCGGTCAAGCGGAAAATCAGGCGACGTGCTTCCATGTTTTGCGCAAGACGATTAGGACGATGTTCGCTTGGCTGACTCCGAACCGCGCTCCAAGTTGGCTGCTTGAGATTCCTCCTGCGGCGTAAATGGTGCGAATTTCGCGAACAGAATCATCCGTGAGCTTCGCTCCTCCGACGCGCGAGCCCCTTGCCGCGCGCAATGGGTTCATGCGCAGACCATGTGTTTCGCCTATTGGTCGCCTCCCCTTCCGCGTCATGTCCGCCATGTTGTCGGCATCCGTTCCTGTAAAAATATGCCCTGGGTTGACGCATTTTCTGTTGTCGCATTTGTGACAGCAAAGAGTGCCTTGCGGAACGTCGCCGCTTGACAGCACGAATGAAATCCGGTGCGCCCTCATGCTTTTTCGGTTCACGTAGAATACTCCGTACCCGTCTTTATCCAGCCTGCCGAGCCAACCCCAACAGGAATCGGGATCGCGTTTCTCAACCCTTGACCAGAAACGGTCAATGTATTTTTCGGAAAGATTGACCGGTGCTGTCTGTCGCGCTATCGAGAGTGAAGCATCTTGCATGGTGATTTCATGTTGGGTGTCAGGGCCGCACGCTGTTGAACGCAGTTTGCGGCCCGTCCTTTATGAGTTTCGCGCCCGGTTCGGTCAAGAAAACATTGACGACCTTTTCTTGTCCCCTCCGAAAAAAGACTTCGGCGGCACGGGCCGATAAACTCCGGCAAATTTGATCAGCAGCAGACCGATCCCGATGGCAGCGATCCAGTCGTCGTGTTTTGAAGGAGCCGCCTCTGCTTTGCCGCGATCTGTGATGATGAAGGTTCTCATCTCTGACACTGCCGGCTTGAAAGCGCACTCGAACTCCCCTTCCCGAATCGCGTCCGCGATCGATCCAACCCACATGTCCCTTGTTGAACTGTTCGTCTCAAACCCGAGCGTGGGCATCAGCTTGCCCGGGATAAAGTGATCCTGCTTCTGTCTCTGGTAAATGTTCGCACCGAAGTCGCGCAGTTTCACAAGCACATCCAGCCCATTTCCAGTTTCGGGGCACACCATACAGCCGCCGAAATAGTTGGCGAGCATTGCGGTGCGCTCCGCGACGATCGATGCGTCCCACCGACACCCGCTCGGCTCCACATGGATCGCCGCGACGACTGCGACCGGATGCAGCACGTTCTTCTCGCAAATGTAGGGTTGGCGAAGCACCACGCAGGCGTGGGCGTCTGGATTTTTCGCGCCATTGCTCTGTGATCCCTGGCATGGATCGATCGCGACGATGTAGGCACACCCGCGGATCGGTTTTTCCTTCAGCCAAAGCCATGCGTCCTCCTTCTGCGGCACGAAAATCACGTTCGCCTCGCTCCCGGTGAGGATTCCGCGCTCGGCAAGGTCGTGTTCGCGCTCGGCCATGATTTCCAGCCTCGTCACGCCGTCGTCGTCGAAGCGCGGGCGGCCTGACTGGAGGAAGCAGTCCCGATCGTTCTCCGGGTAATCCTGGTCGAAGATCGATTCATCCCCGTCGCACTCACTCGCGATCGTGTAGCGCCTCCACGCGATTTGTTCCGCGGTCCACCCGTAAAGCTGGCGTCCGCGCTTCTCCCGATAGGAGTAGGTCGTGTGAAAATGCTCCTCGTAGTGCGGCGCGCGCGGCAGCACGCCGTCGGCGAACTCGAACCACGCCGCGAAAATCTTGATCCAGCCGTTACCGAACTTCCCGGCCTTCATGTCCTCCAGCGACACGGCGCCCTGCCAGTTGTTGTAGAAGAAGCCGTTCGCGCCTTCCGCCGTGGACTCCATCGCGGCCAGCGAGCGCGGCCCTTTCGAGAGCGACGCCAGTGATGCAGTGATCACCTTCACGTCCGTCCGCGATCCAGACTTTGGGTAGCGCGCGGCCTCAGTGTACCAAATCGCCTGGCGCGTGCCCGAGATGCCGGCTTTCGGGTCGTTGGCGGTGTCATACTCCCAAAGCCCCTTCGTGCCGTCGGCGTAGGTGAAGCTCGCCTTCTTCGTGTCGTAGGCAAACTTCGAGTCCCACGGAAACTTGTCGCGGATGCTGTATTCCGTGAAAATCTGCCACACCTTCATCACGCGGCTGCTTTCGTCCCCGATGATCAGCCCGTCGGTGTGAAAGCGGCGCGCATGGTGATAGAAAAGCTCGCCGAAGAACGTGCTCGATCCCTTTTGTCGCGGCTTGAGCGCCTGCAACCGTGGCGCGATGCCGTTCTCGATGCACCACTCGTACGCCTCGTTGATTCGCATCTGGAGGATGTTCGGAACGGGCGTCACCATGTTGTGATCCTTGTCCTCGATCTCCACCATCGTCGCGAAGTGGACAATCGGGCTGCCCTGGATGAGCGCCACGGCCTCGTCGTTCGTGATCTGGCTCGTGTCCGGCGGCCGGTATTGCTGGCTGCGACGGTTCGGCCCCCGGTAGTTCACCGGCATAGACTCGATGCCGTGCCAGTTCTTGCGCAGGTAGGTCTCGATGCCCTCGCTCGGCTCCAGCTTCCCGTGCTGCGCCTCAAAAGCATCCATCGCGTCGTCGAGGCTCGTGTTCGGGATGATCTCCAAGACCTTCGCCATGAACAGCACGGCCAGCATGGGCGCGCGGCTCCGGCCCTGGTCGCAGTGGATCGTGATCGGTCGATCGTCGAGCCAGTTGTCGCGCGCGAATCGCAGGAACGCTGTGAAGCTCTGCGTCTGGAAGTAGGCTGTCGTCGCGTCAATCAGGTTCAGGTAAAGATCGCCCTGCTCCACGAAACTGAGATACCGCTTGTCCGTTGGTGACAGCTTCCCCGCCTTGGCCTGGTGGCACGTTTTGCATCCATGCACGATGCACGCTGACTTGCCGGCGGAATGAAGGCGCGGCGCATTGCACGCGGCACGGTCGCCGATGGAAAGTTTGCCGCTGATGAGTTCGCGGGTCACGGATGCTCTTCGATGAATTTTTGAATAAGCTCAGGTAGCGCGGCCCTAGCCTGCATGAGCTTGTCGAGTTGTGTGGATGAGGAATCCTGGGTCCAGCTAAATCCTACCCATTCCCGCTTTCCTTTGTGCAGGAACTCGCGACCGAGACACCAATCAGTTCCGTGATTCGTTCTTTCAAGCGTTTCATGATGAAGCAAATTAACCTCCCTTGCCTTACACAGCAAAAGCCGCGAAAGTGCTTCGCGAATGAGCGCGGCGTTAAAGATGGCGTTGTTATTCGCTTCATCGTTCAAAAGAAGCTCGGCGATTTCAACGTCGGATTTTTCTGTGAATACGGTTTTCATGTTTGGGATTAAAGTGCTGTAATTATGGTGAGTTCCCGGGTCATGAGATCGGGCGCGGTGCCTGGAACCTGTCTCGGGTTGGTTCGTAGTCGGCCTCATGTTCTCCTCCGCAGCGTCCGCAGCGAACTGGATGCAGTTTCGGCGTATCCGCACGCGGCTTCTCTGCCGTTTCAGACCAAGGGATTTCATACAAGCACCTGCATCCGCGACAGCGGACAAACTGCGTGTCGTGATTTCGGTAGTCCTCGATCATTCCGCGGACGATTTTATCCATGTAATCCCTTTCTACGGGATCTGGCTCTGATTGCACCGCAACCCCGAACCATTGCTCGTTCTCACCATCGGTCGCGGTGATGGAAAGTCGCCAACCCCATTCCAGTTTTTCAAGAACGGGTTCACCGGGTGTCATATTTTGCTTGTTCATAAGTTCAGAGTCCGATTGCGATCCAGAGATAGGAGCGCCACAGTCGGCGTAGATAGTGCGCGGAGTCAGGATGCTCGAAGCCGTGGAGCTTCAGCCAGCCGAGCGCGATCGTGCTCGCTTCCCACTCCATGAGCATCACTGCGGCCACGCGCCCGAGTGCCACGCACGCCGCGAAGATCGCCACCGGCCACGGATGCCACTTCATCGCCACCGCCGCGAGCGTCGCGGAAAAAAGCCCGAGCGGAACAAGCGGAGACTGCACCGGCCACGATTGCCACACGCGGAAGCTGATCCCGTGAAGCCGGACGTGCTGAACCGCGTGCGCGGCCTCGTGCGCGGCGCAAGCAAGGGCGCGCATGTCCTCTCCGCGCGCCGTGCGCGGGCTCAGATGCACATGCCGGATGCGCGGCTCATACCAGTCACACGTTCCGACCCCGGCGGTGACTCCGGGCAGAAGGCGAATCATGCGCTGCGCGATTTTGAGTCCGGTCATGGTTCGGATTTTTCCGGCGGCGGCGTCCATCCGAGCGCGACGAGCGCGGCACGGATCGCTCGGTCCTCAGTGTCGAGAAACTTGCGCGTCAGCGTGACTGAAAAGCCTGCCGTAGCACCAACGCTGTTCTCGATGTCGAGCGTGATCGTTTTCCCGGCGATGGATGGCGTGACTTTGAAAAGAACGCGGCTTCCTTGCTTTGCGTCGGTTACGCCATGCAGCTCCACTGTTGGCACTGGCTCGTTCCGGGGCGCGGATTCAGCGTGGTGAGTCGCGTCCATGTCAGTTGTCCCAATTCAGCCGGCGCGTGCTCGGCGCTTCGACCATCTCCCAGCGCACGGAAACGATCTTGCCGTCCTGCTTCGCGATGAGCGCGCGATACTCGGGAATCTCATCGCCCTTCTCCAACGCGGCAAACTGCTCGCACAGCGCCACGTAATGAATAATGCCGTCGCGCGTCACGGCCTCGAGCACGACGATCCCGCTCATCACCGCGCGCGCATCCTCCACGCTCGAGTTGATGACTTCGACCGAGGCGACAAATCGCCCCAGCTTCCGCGCTTCGTCGTGGTTCTGGCCCTCTGTTTCAATCGGTTGGAGTCGGTTCATGGTTCGGATTTCAAAATTCACTCCCCGGCGGAGGCTGCGGCAACGGCGCGGGCTTCGGCGCTTCAATCTCGATCGCCTGCGCCTGCTTTGGCTGGCTCGTCGGACTCAGCCGGCGCACCACGTCCGCAATCGCCGCCGGATCCGTGATGACAATGTTGGTCGTGGTCCCGGCCTCCTTCGGCTGCTCCGGCTTGAACTCCTCCCGCATCCCTTTCAGCAGAACTTCCATGAGCTTGTCCGAATACTCCCGCTCGTAGCCCACCAGGTTCCCAAGTTGGAACACCGGCTTCACCACCCCGTGCACGGCCCGGTTGTAGGCCGACGCGAGCAGCGTGTCCTTCGCGTCACTCGTCGCTTCCCGCTCCAAATCCGAAAACCCAGGCACGCGCCGCCAATATGCCAGCTTCACGCCACTGACACCCGCCGCCTTCCGCGCCATCGCAGGCGCCGGGCACGCACGCAACGCCCCGAGATACTTCATGATCTCCGGCGGCAGCCGGCGCAGCAACGCCGCCGACTTGCTCCGCGGCTCCTTCGGCTCCGCCACCGGATGCAACTCCACTTCCTCATCCACCTCGCCCGGCATCAGCGGTTCCGTTTCCATCGGCTCCGGCTCCCGCGTTTTCTGCACCATGTCGTCAATCCAAGACTGCCCGGGCACTTCCGGCGGCGGCTCCACGTTCGCGTATTCGTCCTCCTCGCGCTGCCTCGATCGCGGGCGTCCGCTCATGCGTTCCCCTTTGCGGCTTCGTCGAGTTCGGTAAGGAGTGCGTCCCGCTCGGATTTGAAATCCATCGCAATCCGCGCCTGGTGCTCCATCTCCTGCTGACAGCGCCCCGCCCACTCGCGGATTTTCTCCCGCTCGGCGCGGGCTGCGTTGCGCTCGCGCTCCAGCCGCTCGCAGAAGGCCACGATTTGCGCGTCCTCGGGCACATTGTCCGTGAACATTGCGTCCGTCTCAGGTGTGGGCGCGGGCATATTCATTCCTTCACAGCCTCCACTCGGCACGCGAAAAACGCCCCGATCGTGCTTTTTTTCCCACGGCGAACAATCGCCTTCTTCCCGCACCTCGGGCACTCAAACCGAAACGCCCGATACTCGTGCATCACCCTCGCCACACGGTCGCTCGCGATCATCGAGTAGTTGCACCGCTCCGTCGGGCACTTGATCTCAGGGTTCGTCGGCGACGGCGGCACCACCGGCAACGTCCCCTTGTCCAGCCCCTTTGGCGTCCCCTGAAAGCACTTCCGATACCGCCAAATCTGGTTGAACGGCACCCCTCTGTGCATCTTCTTCTTCCGCGCTTCCCACCCTTTTTTCCCCATCTCAGACATGTGCGCCTTCGAGTGCGACTTTCCACCCTTCACGCGCCACTCGCGCGCACGCTGAACGTGGTCCGCAATCAGCGGCACTTTCACGGTCTGAGGCTCAGGCTTTGGCTCGGGCATGGCTCGGTTGTCCGCAAATTAACGGCTTTCGTCAAGCTGTTTTTATGGCGGAAAATTCGCCTCCCCCTGTTGGGCCTTCGACACGGGCCGTTTTTCTGGAAATTTTTGGGCGAAAAAGATGAGGGAATTTCGCGTTCATGTTTCAGAGGAAAAGGGGGCTTCGACACGGGAGATTTTTGCGAGTGGGAGAGGGGCAGTTAAGTGAACCCGAGATCGCCCGTGGGCGGGAGCGGGCGGCATGGAACGTCTGCCCATCCGCCCCGGCTGGCACCGTGGGCCGTGGTCGCCGACGCAATCGTGAACATGCTGAGTGGGTGACTGGGTCGGATCGGGAACCGAGGCAGGCGGACGGTGTGCAGCTCGGCGGTCGAGGCCGCGGTCGTCGGTCGGTGGTTTTCGCTTTTCGGTTTCAATTTGATTTTTTGTCTATTGTGGGATGTTATCACTTTTGCTAAGTTGCTGATTCCGAGACACTTACGGCATTCGCTCTAATTTCCATAACTTCCGGCGGTCTTTTCGTTATGGTAATTACAGGATTTCGGTCGCGATTCGCTCGATCACCGTATCCGGTTCGGCCGGCATCGTGGACGAGCATCGCCGTCGGCGTCAAGATCCAGATCTTCCGGTGTGACCACCCGTGACCACGCTCCGGCGCCTGGCCTTCCGCTGGCCCGATGTTCGCCGGCCATGCACGCCCGCGCCTCGCGCGCAGGCTTGGCCCCTCGTGTGGAGTTTCCGATTTCCCGATCACGGTCTGCCTGTCGTTTGTTGACCTTTTCACGCTTCTTCCGTAATAAAGGTGCGTGAATCTTCCGTGCTGTATCGCAGCTCGGGGGTCGAGGTGCGATATTGGCACCCCGTCATCGCCCCGTCATCATTTTGTTGGCGTCAACAAAAAGCCCCGAAACGCCCGATTTTGTCCATTTCGCCAAAAATACGACGCGCTGTACGCCCCGCCACGGGCTTTTGATTGACCGCCCGCTGTCCTGCCCTTGGTGGAATATCGAACGCGGCGGGCGGCGGCAAAGCTCGCGAAGGCGTGCGCGGTCTTGCAGAATCCGATCCCCTGCTTGTCCCCTCCCCGCTTTCCGGCGTGCAGGTTTTCCGCTCAAAACTTGGGGATGAAAAGCGTCTCGGTTTGAGGCTGAAACTTTGGCGGTATGATTTTTCTGGCGACACGCTGCCGGGACGTTTTTGGGGATGGTGGGGGGGGGAGTTCATCACTCCCCCTCCCCCAACCGTCCCAAAAGACCGTCCCCGGCGTGCGTCCGAATCGTCCCAAAAACGGGATGAATTTTTTAGAAACCGTCCCGTTTGCTATTTATCCCTGTTGGCGAGCCGTGGCGGGCGGTTCAAAAAAGCACGGCGGGACAGTTTTCGGGACGCTTTTTTTACCGTCCCTTGGTGTTTTTCGGGCGTTTTTGGAGCTCGAAACGGGACGGTTTTATTTCCGGTCGAGAAAACGGCCGGAAGTTTTCGGGGATGATTCTTCGTAAGTAGCGCGACTACAACAGCGACTTGCGAAGATTTACGACGTGCTGAAACGATGCCTTTTCCGCCGTTTCCACAAAACGGCAAATCCGCGTTCAGTTTGCGCGGAATTGGCCGTCTGGCTGCTGGCAAACGCGTCCGGCTTTTCGCAGCGCGAGCACGTACTTCTTCATCGTGTCGGGCTTGCCTCCGCCCGAGTGAATCGTGAAGGATTTAATGAGGTCGGCGAGCGGCCAGTCGAGCACCTTGCTCGCCGCCTTCCACCGCGCGAACACGACGAGCGCCGCGGCCAGCCGGGAGTTTTTCCGAGGGCCGCCCTTGGGTCGCGGCGGGGCCGGCTCGGTGCCTTGGCGTGCTGTGAATGAAGCGGCTCGGCGTTCCGCCATCCGCTCTTTGCGGGCCGCTTTGGAGGCGAGGCGGGCGTTGCGCGTCTGGGCCTGCGCCTTGAGCACGGCGAGGCCGTTGTCGAGGTCTGCCGTGTCGCCGGTGCCGCTCCAGAGCATCGTGCTCGGGTCGATCCGAACGAGCTTCCGGCTCCGCGCCGCGCTAAATATGCGGTTCGCCTCGATCTCGTCCACCTCGGGGAATTGCTGCCGGATCCACGCTTGGGCCGGGCTTTGGTCTGGAGTCCACGGCGCCGCGCGGTCGAGCCAGTTGGAGAGCGGAGGCATCTTGGAAAGTGCTCGGTAGATTGGGGCTCGGCGAAAAAAGGTCGCGGTGTGCTTAAACATCGGCTTCTCCCTTCTTTTTCGCCCCGTCCTTTCGCTTTTTGAGGCGCGCAAGAATGCCCTCCTCGGTGACGGGCCACTGCCCGCGCTTGCTGGCGGCGCGCTCTATGTCCCAGTAGCAGCGCGGCGGAATGTCGAGGACGGCGGCGCACTCGGCCTGGGTCAATCCAAGGCGTTTGCGCTCGGCGACGAGTTGATCGATGAATGCGACGGGTTGCGGTGGCGGTTCTGTGCTCATGTCGGTGACGCTACATGCCCCGCCTTTTTCGCGCAAGCGGATTCCGCAAATTGCAAAAAGCGATTTCCGCGAACATTGGCACGGGCTTTGCTTGGCGACTTCCGCTAACTTTTCGCCATAGGTAAAACGCGGATTCCGCGCATTGCTGGCACGGACTTTGCTTGCGAGCCTCTGAAATTATTTGCGATTTCCGCGAAATAGTAGTTGCGCGGATTCCGCGAGTGATTAATCTCCACCCCGTCCAGCAGTGCATTCCGCGCCGCTGGCGAAACAAAAAACACACACAGCCACACGATGAAAATCACACCCGCCGACTTCGCTCAACTGAAAATCGACATTGCCACTGCCGCGAAGGCGCTTGGCGTCAATATCGCCGCTGCGGATGGCGGAAAGACTGGCCTGCTCACGATGCACGGCCTGCACACGGTCGTTGATCGCAATCGCGCCTATGACGATGCGCACCCAGGCTTTGCGGGCGGCGCATGGAAGCGCGTGCTGCCATTCACCGGACGCGACTACTGCCATCTTTACAACGCTGGCCTTAACGATTCTCACATCGCGACTGCTCTGCGCCGAATCAAAGCAGAGTTGACCGTCCGCTAACACTTCACCACTCCAACCCATGAAAACCATGAACCTCACACAACTCCGCGCCGCCTTCTGGCGTGCATTCCCGGAATTCGCATCACTCAAACGCTCGCGCAAAACGCAGAACGACTATCCCACCGATGTCCGAGTGACGTGGTGCGACTTCATCGAGGCCGCGCGCTCAAATTGCGAAATCACCGACCGCGTAGCAGAACGCGCCACGCTCTAAAAGACCCCGCACAACCCGCCCCTTGCCGCGCGCAGGGGGCGGACGTGCGGGGCCATTCCCGGCACCGCTAACCAACAACCCGACAACCTACCAATGAAAACCCGATTGTACGACACATTTAACCGCTGCACCGTCAGCAATCACCGATCACTCCGCGCCGCGGTCCTCGCCGAGCGCAAATTCAGCCGCGCCGTGAAGCGCACCAACGGCCCCAACAGCTACATTCCCACGCGCATCGAGTATCTCACCGACGACCTCCAATGGATCGGGGTGCCATCCGATGAAGTGATGGATGTAAAACACCAACTCGATGCCAACTTTTGCCGCTAACCCAATGAAATCACACGACCTGAACACCCTCACGCTGTCCATCGCGAGCGCCGGCAACCTCACCTTTGCCGAGGCGCGCGCAGAACTGTCCCGCCGAGGCGCATTCGTGCGCCAGGCGAACCGCCGCCGCCGCGAGATTGACAGAATCCGCGCCGAGCAAGCCCGCGCGACAGCGGACAGGATCAGCCCCTAGAACGACACAGCAACCCAACAAAACCCGACAAAACCATGAAAAACATCACCACCACCAACGCCCCCGTTGACACGCAGACGGCGCACACGCCCGGACCGTGGAAAGTCATGCCCTGTCCGGTACATGGCGGAAGGCATCCGCTCCACGATCAGCGATGGATCGCCACCGCTGAGACACAGATTGAATTTGGAGCGACACCGGAAGACTGGCGCTGCGAAACCGGATCGCTAATTTGTGAAATGCGCGACGGCGAGCCGGCCAACGCCCGCCTCATCGCCGCGAGTCCTTGCCTGCTCTCCGCGTTGGAGCGACTGGCGAACGCCGTTGATTCCCATTGCCGCGCCATCACCACCGCAGCACTGATCGAACTGGACGACGCGGCGATCAACGCCCGCGCCGCCATCGCCATCGCGACAGGAGGTGCCAAGTGAGCGCCGCCACGCAAGCCCGCATTCCTCGCCCGCTCGATCCGGTCGAGTGCAGCGCCTACGACTACGCCGCACAAAAGTGGATCACTGGGCCGGAAGCGCGCGCTCTCCGCGCGAAGCAACTGAGCGAAACTCTCTCGATCCTCGAATCGTCAAAGGGCCGGGAATATCTGGATATGATGATGCCCCGCGCAACCGGCGGGGAATCGCTGCACCGCCCGAATCTCCATCGCGCAATCGCCGACTGCCGCGCGCAGATCGCGGAACTCTGCCGCTAGCCTCTCCGCTGCGCGCCTCGCCAAGTGTGGGGCGCGCAAGCGGGGAGGCAGTCCGCCGAACCGACAAACCACACACAAACCAAAAACATGACCACCACTGAATCATCCGCACCCATGACCCATAACGAAGCGCTCGCGAAAGCCGCAAAGTTGCTCCGCCTCGCTCAGTCCGCAAACCCCCATGAGGCCGCGCTCGCCGCGGCCAAGGCTCAAGACATCATGGACCGCTTCAAACTCTCCGGCGCCGACATCGCGCTGGACGGAAGCGAGCCCGCCGAGAACGTGATCCACTGCCCGCAGGATCCGCTTGATCGCGACGGCTCCGCCCGCTGGAAGGGCCAACTCGGAATGGTGATCGCCAAGCTGAACCAGTGCAAACTCTACGCGGGGCCTGACGGTTACTGCCTGATCGGTCGCCCGAGCGACATGAACGCCGTGCGCTACCTCTACGCATGGCTCACGAAGGAGATTGATCGCCTCGCCGCGAAAGGATGCGCGGGCTGCGGTCGAACCTACTGGAACAACTTCCGTCTCGGTGCCGTGGAAACCGTGACCGCCCGCCTCTCCGCAGCGGCCCGCGAAACGGTCGCATCGGTGAAGGTCGAAGCAGCCGCGGCCAGCACCGCCGCCGGAAACACGCTGGCGCTTGCGCTCGTCGAAAAGAGCCTCGCGACGATTGAAAAGCAGACGCAGGAGGTCGAGGACTACGGGAAGAAGGTTCTCCGCCTCCGCTCGCGCTCGCGCTCCGGCTCGCGCTTTGATAGCAACGCCCGCGCGCAGGGTCGCATCGCCGGCGGACAGATCAGCATCGGTGCCCGCGGTGCCCTCGGCTCATCGCTCCGCCTCTCCTAAAGGACGAAACGCCGAATGCCCCGCGCTGACGAGTCCATCACAAACCACACACAAAACCGACCCATGAAAACCGCGACAAAAAACGAAACATCCGCACTCATCTTTGAGGGCGCAGGCTGGGAAAAAGCACCATCCTCAGACGTTGGAAATTGCAGGATCCGCACGCGCCTTGCGAATGACGACGGCGTGATGATCTACCTTGAGATACACGGCTGCGAGCGGACGAAATACACCGCGCGCCCGTTCGATTTCACAGGCTACGTCTTGCACTGCTACGCCGCCGACTGTAACGAGTCATCTGAATGGAAAAGGCTAGAGGGAAAGCCCTTCAACTACACCGCCGCGGGCCTGCTCGCGTGGGTGAACGAAAATCTGCGCTGCTCATTTACCGCGCTGGAAGTCGTGAACGACGGAAGCGCAGCGGTCCACGAAACGGAAGGCGCGCTATGCCAGTCCACGAAGCGCGAGATCGCTTTTGCGGTCCCAGGGGAAAGCAGCATCATTGACACCGCCGACCCGGTCACGCGCCTCGGCCATTGGAGCGGGGAAAATCTCGCACAGGTTCAGATCCGATACCCCGGCGCGCAGATCGTCTTCATGGACGAATGGATTGCAGCAAAAGCCGCCAAACAGAACACCCCGGGCGAGTGGCAGGAATGCACAAAGGATCGGCATTGGGAAATGCTGGAAGTGCTCCCGCCGCGCATCCAACAGCGCGGCGCTTTCCTCGTCGGCGAGCCGATGGATCACAACGCAGGCACCGGGGAAGCGCGCTATCAAGCGCACCGCGAACTGCACGGGGAGTTTTTCGTCTATTCCCGGCCCGTCACCGTGCGCGAGTTTCGCGCGCTCATCGCCTAACCCACTCCGAACCATGAACAAGCCCCACGACACCGACCTCTGGCAGAAAGCCGCGCAGCTCGCGGAAATGCTCCAACAGCCGGGGATCTCTCCGACCGAGACGATCCTTGGATTTCTCGAAGCACTCACCCAAACCGAACCCAACACCACCACCAAATGAAAAGCCACGACCTGAACACCCTCACCCTCGCCGCGGCCTCGGCCCAAGGCATCACCTTCGCCGAAGCGCGCCGCGAACTCGGACGCCGCGGGGCCTTCGTAAGGCAGAATAACCGCCGCCGCCGGGAGATAGACCGCATCCGCGCGGAACAGGCCCGCGCGCTCGCCGATCGGATCAGCCCGTAGCACTGAACCGCGCCCGTCCAAAGCCCGCGCTCCTCGTCATGAGGGCGCGGGCTTTTTCGTGCTCACTCCCGCCGGACGATCAGGCCCATCTTCACGTAATGATCCAGCTCGGCCTTGTATTCCAGCGCCTTCATTGCGTTATGCTCACGCTCGGCTCCGTAGATCGCCAGTCGGCGCCGCGCCTCGTCCAGCTCGGCCTCCAACTCGCGCGCCAGCTTCACCCACTCCTCGGGTGCGTTGCCGAGTGCGACGCCCACCTGCCCATCCCGCCGGCGGATCCGCTCGAGCAATTCCGATGTGCGCGGGTGCGCGCTCACTGCTTCGCCTCCGAGAAGGTGAAGTCTATCGAGAAGTCCACGCCCTCGCCCGCCTTCTCCGTCACCGCAAAGCCGCGCAGCCGGACGAGCCGCGCCAGCTCGCGCGCGTCGTCGAGCGTGATCTTGTCGGTGCCAGCAAAGCAGCCTGGCAGCGCGTCGAGCACGATGTAGCCGCCCCTCCAATCGGTGCCGGTTACCGCGGTGACGTGCTTGTCGGTCGCGTTTTTGAAGGTGATCACGGCTCGATCCTCCCGTCTTGGATGATCACCGTACACTCGTCACCCTTGGAAACGCGCTCGATCCACACCTGAGCCTCCGCGCTCTCCGCCATTTCGCGCATCATGGCGAGGCTGGCAGGGTCGATGAGACTGCCATCGCGCACAAGCAGCACGCGCAGCCGGGGATTGCTCGCCAGCCCGATGCCCACGGACACGCGCAGTTGCTCCGCGCTCGAGGCCTGCGCGAACGGAAGCCCGTTGAACAGGATCCCATCGTCACCGAGCGCCAGCCCCTGCACCGGATACTTCGCGCCGTCCAGCTTCGCCCGCTTCTTTGCGTCAATTTCCGCCAGCTTCGCCGTCAGCTCCTCGGCCTTGTCGCGCAGTGCGGTCAGCGCCGCGTTCGCCTCCTCTGCCTGCTGGTTCTCGCGCAGCTTTTGATTCAGCGCGCCCACCTGGTCCAGCTTCGCCGTCAGCGCCGCCGTGTCGGTCTCCTGCATCTCCGCGGCCTTGATCCGCATCTCGCTCAGATCGCTTGCGAGCAGCTTTTCGCCCCGTTCCATGTCGGCGAGCCGCGTTTTTTCCGCGTTGAGCGCGGCATCCATCCGGGCGATCTCCTCCTTCTGCTTCGCGATCCGCTCGGTCTGCGAGACGTGCTCGCTCGCCTTTTCTCTGCCGGCCGCAATGAAAGCAGTGCGCGCCGCGTTCGCTGCGTTCGCCGCCTTCAATTCCTCGGTGATCGCCGCCGCGCTCACCGGCTCCGCGGGTGCGTCGTCATGGTGCGGCATCCCGGCGATCAGCGCCTCCTTGTCCTTCACTGCACGATTGACGCCCGTGCGCTCCTCAAACGTCGCCGCGCGCGCTGAGTCGAGCAGTGCCGTGGAGATCCCGCACAGCTCGCGCAGCGTCGTGAGCTGGTCCGCCGGCTTCTGCCGAGTGAAAGCGAGCGGGTCGAAACTGATCTTCCCGAGCATCGTGTCGAGCATCGCCTGCGGGCTGGAGAACTTCACGCCCTCCGCCGTGGTGACAGTCAGCGTGCCGCCTCCGGCCTGAGTGAAGGTGCGCGTGACGATGATCTCGCCAAGGTCGAGCACCACCTTTCCCTTCGCCGCATCGCCATGCACGGGGCGCGTGGTGTTTTTCCCAGTGGCGCCGCCGAGACCTTCGAGGGCGAGCGTGATGGCATCGAGCACGGAGCTTTTCCCTTGGGCGTTGTCGCCGCCGATGACGACGGTGGACCCGTCCGGCGTGATCTGCACGGCGGACAGGCGTTTTACGTTCTCGATCTCAAGTGAGACGATGTGGAGCGGGGTGTTGTTTGGTGTGGTCATGTTGTTGGTTCAGTTGTTGGTTCAGTTGTTGGTTCTGCGGAATCTTTCGCCTGCGCGTCGAGGTAATCGTCGCCGAGCTTCGTGGTGATCCAGTTGGATGAACCGGAATCCTTCACGATGTAACCGTCGTCCTTGAGACGGTAAAAATACTTCTTCGCCGTGTCCTCCTTCAGCGGGTTGCCGAGACCGTCGAACATCGTCGCCACCGCCTTCCGCGTCGCGTCGTACATCCGCACGGCACGCGGAACCTCGGTGTAACAGAGTCGCAGCAGTTCGAGCGCGGGCAAAAGCCGGTCGTTCTTCCGAAGGTTGCGCCCGCTTTCCCATCGGTCGCCGCCCTTCTCCTTCTCCCCCTTCTTCCCCGGCGGCATCTTGAGCGCCGCGGGATCCAGCCCCGAGTCATCACGCGAGAAAAGCGGATACTGCCAGCCGACGACGAAAGGATCGATCGGCTTGTAGTTGCGAAGCGTCGCCTCCACAGTGAAAGCGTTCTCCACTTCGTGCCCGGTCATCGTCAGGATCGCGTCAGGATCGCGGGCGAACACGCCGGAGCCGCCGATGCGGTCAATGCTCTCCTTCGCCGACTGGTTCCCCTTGGAGTAATGCGCGCCGAAGACGATCGCCGCGCCGGTCTCCACGCTCACGCGCTCAAGGTGCGCCATGATCGTGCCCACGTCACCCGCCTTGTTCTCGTCCTTGCCAGCCATGAGCTTGTACACCGGATCGAAGATGATCATGGCGAATGGCTCCAAATCGAGGATGTAGGCGATCAGGTCTTTTGCCAGATCCTCCACTGTCTCGATCGAACCGCGGAGCGAGATGCTTTGGAAATATCCCGGCATCACCGTCGTCTCCCTCGCCTGCGTGATGTCGAACACGCGCGCCTCGAGGAACGGCTGCTGGATCTCGAAGTTGAGGTAGAGCACGCGCCCCTGATTGCAATCGAAGCCCCACCACTTGCCGCCGGTCGCCACAGCAACAGCGAGATCGAGCAGGGAAAACGATTTCCGCCCCTTGCTCGTCCCGCCGATCACCATCTTCGATCCGCGGTGGAGGATGCCCTTGATCACCTCCGGCGGAACCGGCGAACGATTCTCGGGCCGGATGGCGAAAGCCATGTCCCGCATGGGCGGCAGCTTCGTCGTGCGCGCTGGCACAGCTTGGGAGATCGCCTCGAAAAGCTGGATCGCGCCAGCCTCTCGGTCCTTGTTCAGCCAGTCGTTCGGATCCTCGTATTCTTTCGGCGTCGCCACGCGCCTGCACGGCACACTTCCAGCGAGCGACACGATGCTTTTCACCCACTCCTCCGCCGGAATCTTCCCAGCCTCGGTCGGCTGGTCGTTCTGCGGCCACAAAATGAGCGCGCGCCCCTCGGTGATGTAGCGGGCGAGGATCGCCGCGTTGCTGGCACCGCGCGTGATGAAAAACGCAATCGGCGGCCATTCAGCCTCGCCGCGGTGCAGCCCGAGCCGGTCGATCACCGCGAAGGCGTCCCACTGGCTCTCGAACGTGTAGAGTTTCGATGCCTTGGCGATGTCGCCGATGATGAGCGGCCGCGTCCCAGGCGATTGCTCGCCGTGGTAGCGATACTGCCACTTTGGAGGCGGCGGATCGAGTGGGTTGCCCGCCGCGTCCTTCTGTCGGTTGCGAACGTGCGCCGCGATCACCGCGCCGCTCTCGTCATGCACCGGCAGCGCGAGTGCCAGTCCGTGCCGAGTCTCATGCAGGCCGATGAGCCCTTGCGCCACGAGCCAGCCGCCGAACTCCAGCGAAAAGCCGCGTTGCTCGCAGAGTTGCGCCAGTGCCTTGCTGGTCATCGCCTCCACGCACTTCTGCCATTCGTCGGCGTAGCTTGGCAGCGCCGGGAGTGCCACGGGCTTCACCCTCGGCGTCGGACGCGGCGGGGGTGTTGCCGCGCGCGGGCGAGTGGGCGCCGGATGGCTCCCATTGGTTGCCGCGGGTGCCGTCGTGCCGTCCTTCTGCCGCTTCTCAAATTGCCCGCCGAGCCACGACGCGCACTCATCGCCCGCCTTCGCCACCCATCCGTCGCCGCCGTGGTAGCCGTGCCGCATCGCCCACAGATCGAGCAGCGTGCCGGTCTCCCCCGTGCTCCAGTCCTTCCACACGCCCGCTTTCAGTCCGGACGTGCAGATCGAAAGCGACGATCCCGGCGATCCGCTCACGTCGCCGATCTGCCATTCCCGCCCAGCCATCTTGCCAGTGGGGAAAAGGAATGTCGCGAGTTCTGCCGCGCGCTCGCGCAGGGATTCTTTGATTTCGTCGAGGTTCATAGCGCGATAAAAAGCTGCGGGAGATCATTGATCAGTCGTTTCTCTTGTTCGTAAAACTCGCGTTCCTTTGCTTTTTCTGATTCAAACGAGTCCAATTCAAGCTGCGCCTTGCGCACGGCAGCGAGACGCCTGAGATTGCTTTCCAACTCAGAAAGAGCCTCCCCATCCTCATAAACCACTTGTTTTATTCTGGCTTGAAATTCCGCCTCCTTCAAGCTACTCACGCGGCTTTCGCGACTCCGTATTCCAAATCTCGGAAACTCCATGATCGCTCTCTTGTAGAGCCTTTCCCCTCGGCTGAAAACGAGCCATTTTTGTTCGTCGTCGTGCGGGTAATAAACCACTCCCCAATTCGTTGAATTGTCGTCGGCTTCTCCTTTCGGAATTTGCCTAAAGACAGCCAGTGTCATCTTCTTTTTATCAACGTGCAGCAATCGGATCGTTACACCGAAGGTTTCAATACTCGCTTTTGATGTGTGGATGTTCATGCTTCGGATTTCTGGCTGCGGTGGATTGCGTGGTTACTCATGCTTTTGGGGTTCTCTCGGTCATCGCGGCACACGCCGCGAATCCCTGCTCGAAGCCCTGCGTCGCCGCCAGCTTCAGTGACAGGAGCACTACGGGCTCCTGAGAATCGAGAAGCGGCAGCGCGCCGCCGTCCCGCAGCACGGCGCACAGCCTCGTTGCCGTTTCGGTCGCGATCTGGTTCGCGACGGCGTGGATCTCGGCCTCGCTCATTTTGCCCCCTTCGGCTTCAGTCCACGAATGTCGAAACCGCCCACCTTCAGCGAATGCCGCGACGGGTTCCGGTCGAGCAGGTTCAGCCGGTGCCGCCAGATCACCAGCGCACTCGGGAATTTCGCCCCTGCCTCCGCGCCGACGAATTGCACGCGACCGCGGATGAATCGGATTTCGTCCGCCGTTCGGAGCACGGTATCCTGCCACGCCTTCGTGTCCGTGCGCGCCGGCACGAGCGCCACGATCACCTTCGCGCCCTTGCGCGACTCGTCCGCGCACTTCCTCATCCAGTCGTTCATCTCGGAATAGGGCGGATTCACGTACACGCTCCGGCCATGCCATGACTGCGCCAGCCCGTCGTCCGCCTCGGTGAAGAACAGATCGCACTTCGCCGTGTGCGCGTAGCAGCACGGGTCCAGCCCGAAGGCAAACTCCTCATCGAGCGCGTCGAACAACCACTGCGGGGTCGCCCAGTCGTCTTTTTTTCCGCCAAAAAGATCGCTCATACCTCGTCCTCCTCGCGCAGCTCGCGGTGCATCGCCATTTCGTCAGCGATGAATTTCGCCGCTTCCTTCACCTTCAAAGGCGGGTTGGCGTTGTGGATGAAATCGAGCAGGTGGTTCATGTGGATCGCGGTCTGTTTCTGGATCGGCTCGTCGTACGAGTATTCCTTGTAGGTTGGCAGGTTCATTTTGTGGTTTTGGAAAATCGTTTGTCGAGCCACGCCTTCGCGCCGGCGAAAGTCTCCGTCTCAGGGTTCGGGTGTTTCAGGTTCTTCAGCAGTCGCACCTGCGCCACCGTCGCGAGTCCCTGCTTCCGGCGGGAAAAGAACACGTCGAGCAGCGCCGATGCGTGCCCGCGGCCCCGGACGCTCCCGGCATCGAAGCCGAAGCGCGTCAGCATTTCCGCCTGCTTTGGCGAGATCGGCGATTCGTGCCACCGCATCGTCGGTTCAAAATCCGCAATGTTCGGCGCGTGCGCGAGCACGGCCCACTCCTCCACGCTGATCACCTTCGTCTTGCGCTTCTCCATGCGCGCCAGCTTCTCGGCGAGTGATTTTTCCCGGTCATGCTCCGCGTCGGCGAGCATGTTCAGAAGATCGAGTTCCTCCTGCTTCGCCGCCACGCGCTCGCTCATGCTGCGCCGGTCCTCGTCTCGTCCGGTCACAAGGTTCGCCGGTCGCACCAGGTTCATGTCCTCGTGGAGCCAAAGCGGATCCAACAACAGCAGGTTGCGCTTCCGCGATCCGTGCGTGCATCGTTCGGTGCATCCCCACGGGCAATAGACTCGCGTGCCGCGCCCCACCATTTGCGAGAAAAGAATCTCCGAGCGCGTCGGTCGCAGGATCATCATCGCCGAGATCGCCGGGTCGTCGTAGCCCTCGGTATTTCCCATCACCGTCACTTTTCCGCCGCGTCGGGTGATGATGTTCTTGGATGTGGTTTTTACGCACCAAACATCCTCCGGTGCGTATGGCTCGTGCGTGATGTTGGACTTCTTGGAAAGGTTCATGCGGTCGGTTTTCACCATCCTGATTCTCCATTGGTCAAGGTGCTTGGGGTTTTGTGACGGAAGGTGTGTCACCGAGCAGCGCCATCCGCGCACCGATCCAATCGCGCACAATAATTCAATCCAGGGCCGCTTCGTGTCATTGGCGACCAGACTTTTCGGAATGCCGTGTTCAGCCTGACCATGATGCCCGTCGCCCATCCAATATCCTCCAACGAGCGCGTCAAATTGCGCCTCATTCAGCCCCCAAAAGAGATCGGTTCCGTTCTTTTGAAGGTATGGCTCTATCGAATAGACGCCAGCGCGAGCCTGCGATCCGCCTCCGGTGCCGCGACAGAGCGACCAAATGATTGCTTTCGGGGATTTCTCTTTGACACGCCTGCATGATGAAAGTCCGAGTCTCGCAATCAGGTCGTCGATCCATTTCACAATGAACGGGTAATTCGGGCTCTGGCAAAGCTTGTATTCCAAACCGCCTCGAATGAGTGCTCTGTTCACGCTTCCGTCAGCGATCCAGAATCCGATCAAGTGACACTCATCCAGCGATAGTTCGTGCGGCTGCTTGCGGCGCATAGACACGCGCGCCGTCTCGCGCTTCTTGGCCTCAACAAAAGACGCATCGTATTCGAGGCTATTATTTTTCCGCAGGTTGTATGCGTTTACGATAATCCTGCGCTTCGATACTTCACGCTCGGGATCGTCAATTCGTATGTCGAACGGAGCAGCCACACCACATGACGGAAGGCTGTGTCCGTCGCGAAGATGATCCGCTGATACCTTTTTCCATTTGTAATCACCCTCCCCGCATCCAACTATCATTCGGTGCGTGTTTGTAACCCTGATGTCGTTCCTTAGCGACTTCACCGAAACCATGTGCTCGCCTTCCGAGAGCGGGCGCTTTACAATTTCCTCCGGTCGCGCAAAAAAAACAGTCCCATCGAAGCTCCAGTTTGCAACCAAGTCATCGGTCGAGATCGTCGAATGGTTCACCCATCCGCGGGCGGTCAATATCTCGGTCTGCATGTCGAGACAGAGCAACATCGAGTTCGCGAGGATCTGAAAGTCCGTGCCGTGCGCGGAAAGGATGTCTGCCCGTTCCTCGCTCACGCCGCTCACGCCCGCGGCCTTCAGTCCCGCCGCATTGCACAGCGCGACGAACCGCTCCACCGTCTTGATGAGCGGCAGAAAAACAAGCGTCTTACGGTCGCCAATCTCCGCGCCGAGCCGCGCAACGATGCTCTCAAGGTAAGGATCGAGGGCGTGATCCACCTGCTCCTGATCGTAGTCGCCGTTCTTGACCGCAAACGAGATCGGTTCCGCGCCCCCGCCGATGAGCGGGAAGCTCTTGACGCTGATCGGCGAGAGATAGCCCGCGCGGATCAACTCAATCAGCCCGACCTCGAAAGCGATCGTCTCGAAGAAATTCCCGAGCGCCTTCTTGCCCTTCGTTCCCGGCGTTGCAGTCACGCCCAAGACCTTCGCGCCGCCGCCGAGGAAATACTGGAGCGCCGGCTGGTAGCTGTCCGCCAGTGCGTGATGGCATTCATCCACGATGATCCGCGTGAAATGGTTCGCCGGGAACCGCTCGAACCGCCGACAGAGCGTCTGGATGCTCGCGACCACCACGCGGGCATCGAGGCTTGCGCGCGCATCCGCGCGCTCCAGTTCGGATTCGATGCCTGCGGATAAAAATAGCTTCGCCTGCGCTTGTGATAAAAGTTCTTCTCGGTGCGCGATCACGAGGGTCTTCCCTGAATTGCGCGCCGCGATCGCCGAGAATATAATCGTCTTACCGGCCCCGGTTGCGGCTACGCCAAGAACGCGGTCGTATTCCTGAAATGCCTCATCTACCGACTCGATGGCTTTTTGTTGGTATTGCCTTAACCGCATGACGCCTCCAAATAATCCGCGGCAGCGCGTAGAGCACTGGCGTTATCGCTAAAGTTTCCGAGTCCGGTGTTGCATTTATTACAAAGCAGCCCACGCACCTTGTTTTTGACGTGGCAGTGATCTACCGACCAACCTAATTTTGTCGGCGTGTCTGTTTTGCAAATGGCGCAGAGCCCGCCTTGCGACGTGAGAATTTGCTTCCACCCCGCTTCCGTCAGCGAATACTGCCGAAGGATGCGCCTGTGTCTGGTTCTTGCTTTATTTGCGTCTCCCCATTCCTTGGATCTGGTTTTTGCCAACTCTTTATTCTTCGCGTACCACGCCTTGAATTGCGCTTTCCTCTTTTCCTTATTAGCAAGCCTGATCGCCTTGCATTTTTCAGGGTTCTTCGCTCTCCATAATTTCGACAATTCACGGGATCGCCCTCTGTTTGCTTTACCATATTCCCGAGCGCGCTCGTTGTGTTTTTGTCGATTTTTAGCGTGATAAGCGCGGTTATACGCTTGCCTTTTGATCTTCTTTTCAGCAATCTCTACGCTCTCGACGGAGGCGGATTGGTAAGGGCGGGCGATCATTACCAAATCCCCCGAATGGATTTCAGCTTCCGCCTCACGTCACAAGGCCGGTCGTCCGCGTAAAACACAGCCTCGCGCACTCGGCACTCATCGCGAATGACGACGTGCCGCTCCACGATGCGGCGTGACTGCATCGGCGCTGCGTCCATCTTAGCCTGCTCCGCGCGCACGCGGTTCCAGCGGATGTTCACGCGCTGCCTTGCTCGCTCGGATGCCTGTTTGATTTTTCGGTGCGTCCAACTCATGCTCTCTGTTCGTGTATCGGTTGCGGTCGTGTAATTACTGGTTCTGAGCTTTGGCGCGGGTTGAATCGTGCTTGGCCCGCTCATGTGGCACGCCACCGCCTACGCCCGCCCGTGCCACATCAGCTACCGCGCCTCCGAGTTCGATTGCGGCGAGGCTTCGCAGGATTTCGAGCGCGACTTGCGGGACGATGGCGTTTCCAAGCCCGTGCAGTCTGTCCACCCGACCGGGTATCCCATGAGCCACTCGATCCATTCCGGGTTCAGGCGTCCACTCGCACCAGGGGCGTTCTCCGCCCACTCGTCCAGATTCCCCTTGTATTGAGGCGTCCCCGGAATCCGCGCCTTCACCGCCCCCTTCGCGTTGCTCGCGCTTGGCGTGGGTATCAGGCTCGCCATTGCCGTGAGGTTGTTCTGTCTCCCCTCCCGCCAGCGGCGAGTCGCCTTGGCCGCATCCTGCACTGTTGGAGTGGCCCACAATCCAAACTCGATCTCGTCGGTG
>Ga0208090_1000058_pt1 | contig 25975 bp, 21 predicted proteins | sample LakMenEpi20Jul12_FD_150718 | JGI IMG/M metagenome (GOLD analysis project Ga0208090, IMG submission 150718) | Freshwater microbial communities from Lake Mendota, WI - 20JUL2012 deep hole epilimnion (SPAdes) | ecosystem: Environmental > Aquatic > Freshwater > Lake > Epilimnion/Euphotic zone ...
GGCAGCGACGAGGGCATGGTGCGCGAGCAGGCACTCAAGCTTTACAACCAACTCACCGGCGGATCCGACGACGGGTTCACGCACGAAGTCATCGACGGTATCGCCGACAACTCCGACTCGGCATTCGATATCTGCTCCTCAGTCGTACAAGCCCTACAGACCATTCCGATGTTTGGCGGCGACAAGGTCGTATGGCTTCGCAACGCGAATTTTTTCAGCGATTCGGTCACCGGTCGCTCACAACGCACCGAGTCAGGAGTCCAGAATTTGCAAGCCGCACTCGAGTCGGGCATTCCCGATGGCGTGAATTTCCTTCTCACCGCGCAAGGCATCGACAAGCGGCGCGCTTTTTGGAAGTTCATCGAAAAATCCGCTGAGGTGCGCATCCACGACCGCATCGACACCAACCGCGACGATTGGCAAGAGCAGGTTGCTTCGCTCGTCTCCGGCATGGCGCGGCAACTCGGGCTGCAATTCGATGACGAAGCCCTCGAATTGTTCGTCATGCTCGCCGGCGAGCAATCACAACAAATCCGCAGCGAGCTCGAAAAGCTCGACCTGTTTCTCGGCACTCAACGCCGCACGGTCACGACCGCCGATGTCCACCAGCTCGTGCCGCTCAGCCGCGAAGCCGCCGTTTTCGAAACCGGCCGCGCCATCCAAAGGGGCGATGCCGCCCACGCCATCCAGCTCGTCGATCACCTGCTCGAGGCCGAGGAATCCGCCATCGGCATCATGCGCGCATCGATCATCAACACCGTGCGCAATCTGTTTCTCGCTCGGCTGATCATGGATGAGTTCAAGGCGCCCGCCACCAGTTACAATGCCTTCACGGCGACGCTGAACCGGCTTCCGGAAATCGATCGCGCTTGGCTGCCGCGCAAAAAAGACGGATCGGGCGTGAATGTTTACCCGATCTTTCTCGCCGCCGAACACGCAAGGCATTTCGACATCGAAAGCCTTCGTCACATCATGGAAGCCACGCTCAGGGCCGACCAATCACTGGTCACCACCGGCCTCGACCACCGTCTCATCCTTCATCGGCTTATCGTCGAAATCAGCGCCGCAAGAAAAGGCGCGCCGAAAAACCGCTGACCCTCCACCATCGTGAAGCTCACCCTGCTGACCATTCTCATCGGCCTCGCCGCCGGTTTGCTTGGCGCCCTCTGCGGCGTTGGCGGCGGCATTCTGATGGTGCCCGCGTTTGTCTGCCTGCTCGGCCACCATCACAAGCAAGCCGTGGCAACATCGCTTGCGGTCATCATCATCACAGCGATCGCCGCCACCGCCAACAACGCCCGCTCCCCTGGCATGATCGATTGGAAAACAGCGATCATTGCCGCCATCGCCTCAGCCGTGGCGGCGTGGTTTGGCAGCGACCTGATGCGTTCTCTTTCCAACCCGGTGCTCACCCGCATCTTCGGATGCCTGCTACTGGCATTCGGCGCGCGCATGCTTTGGAAGGGCTAAATTTTTTGCGTATATCGCAAAAAATTTTGAACGGTCGCCATAGGTTGTTTCACTGATACGCAGCCAGCATATCGCGCAGAGCTTTTCCCATGCGCGAAGCCATGGTCTGAACGAGACTGGAAAACAGCACTTACCGCAGGTGCCACATCATTTCCAATTTCATGAAGAAACTCATCATTGCCGCCAACCTTGGCCGGATCCGCGTGCTGAAATATCGCGAAGCCGGGCTCGACCCCATCGATCAAGAACATCTGCTGGAAGAACCGACCGAATCGGGAAAAGAGCATGTGCTGTCGGTCCAGGAATGGGTCACCGACAAAGCGGGACGCTTCAGCCAAGGCAACGCCGCCGGTGTCGAAGGCGGCATGTCCTACGGCGAAGAACACGAACTCAAAGACGAGATCGAACGCAACGCCATGCGCCGCGTTGCCGCACGCATCGGCGAAATCGTGCGCGAGGAGGATCATCCGATCTGGGTGCTCGCCGCGCCGCGCTCGATCCTGCCGCGTTTGGAAAGCATGTTGCCTGTCGACGCGCGCCAGTCACTCGAATACACGGTGAGCTCCGATCTCACCCGCTGTCCGTTGCCTGAGATGGAGGAGCGTTTCCTTTGATTTTCTCCGCACTGCAGTCAGATGACCTATCATGCGCGCAGTGCGCGTGAAGGTATCGCCATTTCAAAAAATCCATTCACACGACCAGCGACTGACGAGCATGCCCGAAGAAGAAAAACTCCACGACCCATGGCTCGTTGCCGCATGGCCGGGCATGAGCGGCGTGGCCATCAGCGCAGGTTATTACCTGATGGCAAAACTCGGAATGCATCTGCTCATCGAATTTCCCGCCGCAGAATTTTTCGATCTCGAGCACATCGAAGTGAAGGACGGACTCATCGTCAGCCGCAGGCTTCCGCGCAGCCGTCTGTTTCTTTGGAACGATCCCAATAAGAACCATGATCTGATCGTCTTCATCGGCGAGGCGCAGCCCCCGGTCAAAGGTGCCGCGTTTTGCCGGCGGCTCATCGAAGAGGCAAAATTGCTCGGCGTCACCCGCGTCTTCACCTTTGCCGCGATGGCCACCCAGATGCGCCCCAAAAACCCATCGCGCGTCTTCGGTGCCGCAATCGAACGCGACACGCTCGCGCAATTCAAACAACTCGACCTCAATCTGCTCGAAAGCGGAACCATCAGCGGGCTCAACGGCGTGCTGCTCGGCATGGCCGCTGGCAGTGGACTCTCGGGCGGCTGCCTGCTTGGCGAGATCCCGCATGTGTTTTCGCAAATCCCATTTCCCAAAGCATCCCTTGCGGTCCTCGAATTTTTTTCGGTCATGGCCGGCATCGATCTCGACCTCGGCGAACTGCAAACCCACGCAAATAATGTCGAAAAAACCCTTGAGGACTTCCTCATCCGGATGGAGCACACCGTGGAAAATGTCGAACCTGAGCAGCGACATGCCCTTCAATCGACGCCTGAAAGCAACCCTATACGACTCGGACAAAAAGAACGCCAAAACATCGACCAATTGTTTCAGTTCGCGCGTGAAGACAAGACCCGCGCATACGAATTGAAGCAAGAACTCGATCGCCTCGGAGTCTTCGGTGAATTCGAGGACCGCTTTCTCGACCTTTTCAGATAACATCTAACACTCATGCCACGTCATTTTTCTTGTATTCGCGAACACGACACACAAAGTAGGAAAGCATACACCATGAACCGAATACTTCTTGTCGACGATCATCCCCTGCTGCGTGAGGGGCTGACCCGACTAATCTCCAGCGAATCAGGCATGATGGTATGCGGCACTGCGAGTTCCGTGCAGGAAGCGTTGGCGATGGTCGAAGCGGAAAAGCCGAACCTCGTCATCACCGACCTCACGCTTCCTGGGCGAAACGGAATCGAGCTCATCAAAGATCTCGGTGCCACCTATCCGGAAATTCCGACCATCGTGCTCTCGATGCATGACGAGCTGTTTTATGCCGAGCGCGTTCTGCGTGCCGGCGGTCGCGGCTATGTGATGAAGGACGCGCCACCGGACCACCTACTCAAAGCCATTCGCACCGTCCTCGATGGCGGCGTCTTCGCAAGTCCAGCAGTGACATCCCATTTCCTGCAAGCGCTCTCGCCGGGAAGCCCGCAGACCAAACCGAGTTTCCCCCTTGAGCGGCTCACCGATCGCGAAATGGAGGTTTTCGAACTGATCGGCAAAGCAAAAAGCAATCACGACATCGCTTGCCGCCTCGGCATCAGCCCGCGCACACTCGATGCCCATCGCGCCCACATTCGCGAAAAGCTCGGCCTTGGCGATGGCAACGAGCTGACACGCTACGCAATCCGCTGGGTGGAGATTGGCATGATCGAAACCTGAGCAACCACGCATGCGTGATATTCGCAAACGCTGGGCGAAAATCGCGCGATACAAATCATCTAAAGCGCTCATTTCGCATCCCCATCATCTGACATAGCTTCACCGCATGATGAGCTTGGTGAAATGCACGCAAACCGCCGCCCTGCTTGCCATTCTGATGATCGTTTCATCATGCAAAGACAATTCGGCGCGCATGGGCAAGGGCTTCAGACTTCCCGAAGGCAGCGAAGAAAACGGGCGCCTGGCATTCCAGCAATTGAATTGCTACCATTGTCATACTGTCGCAGGGGCCAACCTCCCAGTAGCCACGGCCGCGCCCGAGGTGCAATTCGAACTCGGTGGTGAGGTTCGTCGCGTAAAGTCCTACGGCGAGCTTGTCACCGCCATCATCCAACCTCAACACGGAGTCGCCCCCGCCTACTATGGGCGAACCAAGCCGGACTCCATACAAAGCCCATCACCGATGCCGTCTTTCAACGACCGCATGAGTGTCACCCAGCTGACCGACATCGTCACTTTTCTACATGCGCAGTATCGCAAAGCAGCGCCCCCAGGTTCCGTCTATCCCTATTATATGCCGTGAAAATTCCATTCTTCGACCTCACCTTTCTGCAGCACCACCGTCAATCGAATGGCTCGGTGCTTTCAAACCGCCCACAAGGCGTAGGTAATTTCCCTAATACCCCTACGCATTCCCACCTACACACGATGCAACATACCCCCTATGGTCAGGCGAGCCCGAAAGGGTATCATGAGTGCTCAATCGATACGGTTAAAGACACGCGTTCTATGACTCCTTCGATGCAAAACTGAAAAATCTCCCCCCGATGCGACCGGGGAATCAAAAAACCACCGGTCAAGACCAGCGGCTGTGGCGGAATAATCCCGTCGCAGTCGTTCGTTTTTCGGGCCACACAGCATCCGCCCTACAAGGTCGGCGCGATGCTTTCTACCGCATCAGTGAAACAGGGAAATTGCGGACGCCATCCGCTGACGATCAATTTGTCATTCGACACGCGCTTGTGAGTCCAGCCGCGCTTGCGATCAAGATCACGCGGGCCACTTGGTGGAAGCGGACGGTTGAAAATTTCACTGAGCCTTTGGTAACACTCCAACTGCGTGAGTGGTCTTGAATCGCAAACATTGAAAATTCCGCCGCGCACGCTGTCCGTCGCCAAATGCAAAATTGCCCGCGCCGCATCATCGCGATGAATCTGATTGAGATAGCGCCGCCCATCCTCCTCGATCACTGCCTCACCCGATAAAAATTTCCGCAAAATCACGCTGCGGCCAGGCCCGTAAATTCCCGCCAGCCGCGCAACAACACCACCGGTATCGAGCGTGATGCGCTCGGCCTCCAACAACAAGCGGCCGGTCTCGCGGTCGGGCTCGGTCGGGCTTTCTTCGCTCACCACCGAACCATCCGTCTGCGAATAGACCGAAGTGCTCGAAGTGAACAAAAACGGAACACCGGGAAATTTTTCCGTCAGATTGCGGCAGCCATCAACATACACGCGCTGGTAAGCCTCGGCACCGCCGCGACCGGATGCCGCGCAATGAATGATAAAATCCGCAGCAGGCAAATGATCCACCGCCGCGCGGTCCGCCACATCGCAGGCCAGCGACCCCTCGCCGCCGGAAAGCGAAAATGACCGCAGCTCCCACCCTGCCGCGCCAAACACCCGCGCGATCGCCGAGCCGAGAAATCCATGTCCGATCAATAGCAATCGCATGACCAATTCAAGCAAAGGCATGAACCCGACCCAACCAAAAAGCCACAAACACTTTGCTCTGATTTGACCGGTTCCAAATGGCCCGATTTCCCTTGGCACAATGGCTAGTTTCCACCCTATTGTGGGGCCGCCCATGCCAACTGAAGCGATCCTCTCCACCGCCCGACAATTCCTCGGCGTGGACCCAACGGTGCCCATCACGCTCGTCCCCATCAAACGCGGCGCGTCTGGCCGCACGATCGTGCGAGTCAAGGCGCCAAACCAAGAAACCTTCATCGGCGTCCACTGGACCGAAGAACGCGAGGACAACGCACAATTTGTTCCGATCGCCCAATTTCTTAAACAGGCCAAACTACGAGTGCCTGCCATCATCCACGACCGCTCGCGCCATCGCGTCGCGCTCGTCGAGGACCTCGGTGACACCGACCTGCTCTCGCTCAAGGATCAACCCTTTTCAACACGCCTGCCGCTCTACCGCTCGGCATTCGAGCAAATCGACCTACTGTTTTATGCAAAAGCCCCCAAGGATTTCCATTTCATGCCCCCATTCGACGCGCAGCTTTACCGCTGGGAGCAGGAGTATTTCTTCGAACACCTCGTCGAGGATCATCTCGGCATGGATGCCAATCCGCTGCGCAACAATCCCGTTTTTAGCTCACTGGCGGAAAGCCTCGGAACCACTGCGCGCCACCTCGTGCATCGCGACTTCCAATCGCAAAACCTCTTGGTGAAGGATGAAAAAATTTGGATGATCGATTTCCAAGGTCTGCGTCGCGGTCGCCAAGAGTATGATCTCGCGTCGTTGATTTTTGACCCCTATCTCGATCACAGCGCCGACGAACGCGAGGCCCTGCTGGAGCTTTGGGAGGACATCGCCGAAGAACGCCCGGAAGCTTCGCTGTTTCATCAGTGTGCCGCCCAACGGCTCATGCAGGCACTCGGTGCCTACGCGAACATCCTGCGCAACCGCGGCGACGAATGGTACCGCCCACACATCGCCACCGCCGCACGCCTGCTTGGCGAAGCCACCGCCAAAACCCCTCTCGAGGCGCCACTCGCCCCCGTGCTCGCCGCGATTCCGCAACCGTGAAAATTTTGATCCATCGCCCGCTCTGGGTGTTGATTGCCGCACTCGCCGCCGCACTCGCGTGCTGGAAACAAGTGCCTGGCACCAGGGCCGATCGCAGCGGCTTCGAATTCATCGCCGCCAGCGTCATCAACCCGCCATGGCTGGTATCCGGCACCGGCAGCCACGATGAACCATGGAGCCTGCAAACATCGGTCGCAAAATCTTCCAAAAAACAAATCGTTTCGCCCGTGATCATCGCCATCGATGATGATCCAGATGGCGTGTTCCAAAATTTTCCGCCATCGCCGATCGATGTCGCAGTGCTCCTCAACAACCTCCACCGCCTCGGCGAAAAAAATGCCTCCATCGCCGCCGTCTTCGCATGGGACGAACCCGACACCATCGGCCTCACCGCCCTTGCAAAAACCATCGGTCGCTTCGAATCCGTCACGATGGCCGCACCCCTCAGCCGCGGCACCACCAGCGAACCGATGCCATCGGCATTCCTCCGCGCATCGATACCGATGAGCGAAGTGATCGGCGACAGCTCGTTGCTTCCAGTCGTGAACCGCATCGCTGTGCGCAGCACCATTCTCGGTCGCGAAAACACCATGGCCGGATTTCAAAGCCTCGACTCGCAATCGGAAAATGAAACCGCCCCGCTCATCGCGCGCTGGGACGACAGAGTGGTCTTCGCATTTCCGCTCGTCGTCGCCGCGCAGCAACTCGGACTGCCCATCGACGGCATCAAGGTCCACTGCGGCAGCTCGATCGCCCTCAGCCCACAAGGGCCGATTCTCGCCATCGATGCCTTCGGTCGCCCGCTCTCCGATGCATCAAGGACATCGGCGCCAGTGCCCATCCCCGCCACCAAGCTGATCGATGCCGACGCCAGTCTTCTGCAGCGCAACCCGCGAGCGCCCCTCATCGTGCTCGATGCCCGCAGCACTGCCGACTCCGCCACAATGCGCTTTTCGAAACAAGTACCAACGATGGTCTCATCGATTGTTTCCAATGCTGGCACGCGTCAGGCATTCACCTGCAAACGACTCGATTATCCTCGCGAAATTTCCTTTCTCATCATCTTCGCACTCATTCTTTCCGCCACTTCCGCCCTCGCCACCTTTCCGAGAAATGTCATGCTGCTGACGATTGCCGGCTCGCTCATTGCCGCGCAGTTCATCGCCGCATCACTCGCCACCACCTGGCTGCCGGGCCTTGCCGCGCTTGCTTCCGTGGCCACGGCGTTCATCATCTCCTCCATCATTCCCGAACCCAAAAAACCATGAACCCGATCGACAAAGCCAATGCCTTGATCGAAGCACTGCCTTACCTCCAGGCATTTCGCGGTAAAACTTTCCTCATCAAAATGGGCGGATCCGCAATGGAGGATCCCGAGCTCGTCGCCAAGGTGATGCGCGACATCGTCTTTCTTGAAGTCGCAGGCATCAACCCGATCGTGGTTCACGGGGGTGGCAAAGCGATTTCCGCCGCCATGGAAAAGGCCGGGCTTGAGGCGAAATTTGTCGGTGGCTTCCGCGTCACAACGGATGAGGCGATCGACATTGTTGCCCGCGTGCTCTCGGAGGAAATCAACCCGAACCTCGTTCAAATGATCCGCGAGTTTGGCGGTAAAGCCGTCGGCATCCCAGGCAATGATGTGTTTGTCGGCGAAAAAACCAAGGTCATCGGACCCGACGGCGCAGCTGTCGACATCGGCCGCGTTGGCGAAGTCGTCGGCTGCCAACTCGCCCACATGGATGCCGCCCACCAGGCCGGCATCGTGCCGGTCATCTCACCGCTCGCGGCAGAACTCGCCACCGGCCTACCTCTCAACATCAATGCCGACCTCGCTGCAGCCGCTCTCGCAAAGGAACTTCGCGCCGCGAAACTCGTCTACCTTTCCGATGTTCCAGGCCTGCTCTCCGACCCTAAGGACCCCTCATCGCTTATCCATTCGGTGAACCGCAAGGACGCCGATGCGATGATCGCCAACGGCACGATCTCCGGCGGCATGATCCCGAAAATCCGCAGTGCCATCGACGCCCTCAACGCCGGCGTCCGCAAGGTCCACTTCGTTGACGGCCGCCAACCTCACGCGCTCCTGCTGGAAATCTTCACCGATGGCGGCATCGGCACCGAGGTCGTGCGCTGATCCAAAAACCGGCTTACTGACCCCAGGTCTTTACGTCGTCGGCCGCTTTGCCCGAGGCAGAGATTCCGTCGGCACCATCACTCCAGACCGCCACGCGACGGCCATTAAGATTGGCTGACAAGTTGCCAGCCCCCTTGGGTTGCACAACCACCTTCTCATCGTAATCGAGATCCATCTTAACATTGAAGGGCCCGCCCCATGGGTCGAACATGCCGGTGATGTCGGTGCTGGAAGAGTTGTAAATCAAGCCGTTCTTGTTGGACTTGCCTTCCTTGGCCGAGAGGAATTTGAGGCCGCGGGGATTCAATGTCTTATCCATGCCGAGCAATGCTTTGAGCAGGTCAATGCCTGCTGCCTCATCCGTCACAAATTCCGTATCCTGCGACACGTCACTCGGCATGCTTCCATACTCGGTGTAGAAATTGTTGACCGCGCTTTCGATCGCTGTCGCCGCGGCAAGGCAGGTGGTTTTCTTTGCCTTTTGAATCGCTGAATTACCGGCCGAAAATCCGGCACCGGCAAGGATGACGATGATGGTGATGACCACAAGAAGTTCGACGAGAGTGAAACCGCGAACGGCGCGCACGGATTGGGTTTTCATGGTGAATTGAATTGGAAGTGATTGTGGCGGGCGATTGGCAACCCGACAGGCCGCCTGAAATCATTCTTGCGACACAGGAATTCTTAAACCTGATCCCTTTGCATCGCAACTGTTTCCTTGGCTCATGTCGCTTTGCCGTTGCGGGAGGGCGGGGCTGGGCGCACAATCCGTCCATGACCCTCAAATCTTTGAGCGACGCGATCCTAGCCCACATGCGGGTGCATCCGTCCCAGCCGATGACAAAGTCGGACCTGGCCCGCCAGCTCAAGGTGCCCAGCGACCAACGCGCCGAGCTCCGCAAGGCGATCGAAGGCCTCGTCGATGCCGGCCACATTCATGAAGGTAAAAAATCCTGCTACCTGCTGCGTGCCCAAGGCGGCAACTCGCTCGTCGGCACGCTCAAGTTTCACCCGAAAGGCCATGCCTTCTTTTTTCCCGATGCCACCGACGAATCAAACCTCGCCACCGGCATCGACCTCGCCACGAACTCGCGCATCCATGTCCCGCGCCGCGATTGCGGCACCGCCCTCGATGGCGACCGCGTGATGGTTTCCCTCGCCAAACCGAGCCCGAAGCGAGTCCCACGCACCCGCGGCGAGCTATTCCCCACGCAGCCCGATGAAATCCGCGGCCGCGTCGAAAAAGTCCTCGCTCGTAGATCGGGTCGCCTCGTTGGCACCTATCGCCAAAACCGCAAGTTCGGCTGGGTCGAATGCCAGGACAAAGCCATCGACGGCACAGTCGATATCACCGGCGACACCACCGCCCAGCCCGGCCAACTGGTCGTCGTCGATGTGGAAAATTGGGATGACCCCAACCACCCACCGCGCGGCCGCATCATCGAGGTCCTCGGTTGGCCCGGCGACCCGGGCGTCGACATGAACTCGGTCATCCACCGCTTCGGCCTGCGCACCTCGTTTCCCGATGAAGTGCTCGCCGCCGCACGCAGCGTGCCGGAAGAACCCGATGCCGAAGAAATCGCTCGCCGCAAGGACTGGCGCGACCGCCTTGTGATCACCATCGACCCCGCCGATGCGAAAGACCACGACGATGCGATCTGGCTCGAGAAAAAACGCGAGGGCTGGCTGCTCGCCGTTCACATCGCCGATGTCTCGCACTACATCAAGCCCGGCTCGGTAATGGACAAAGAAGCGGTCGAGCGCGGCAACTCGACCTACCTCGTCGACCGCGTGCTGCCGATGCTTCCGGTGGAACTCAGCAACGGCATCTGCTCGCTCAAGCCCGATGTCGACCGGCTCACAAAATGCGCGCTCATGGAAATTTCCGCCAATGGCGAAATCACCCGCACGACCTTCATCGATGCGGTGATCCATAGCCGCGCCAAACTTTCCTACGAACAAGCGCAAGAGATCCTCGATGGCAAAGCGGCCCCGGAAAATTCGGACCCCTTGCTAGTGCCGATGGTAAAGGAAGGCTGGAGGCTCGCCAGCGCGATGCGCCGCAGGCGCTTCGAAAGCGGCGCTCTCGATCTCGAAATGCCGGAAATCAAAATTCGCCTCGATGAAAACGGCCGCGCCTGCGGAGCTGATCCGGTCGAGCACATCCAAAGCCATCAACTCATCGAGGAATGCATGCTCGCCGCCAACGAGGCGGTCGCCCGCGTGCTACGCCACCGGATGAAACCCTCGATCTACCGTATCCACGAAGATCCGGATCCATCGCGACTCGTCGATTACACCGAGACCGCCATCCTCCACGGCTACCGCCCCGGCGACCTCACCAACCGCGCCCACATCCAAAAACTGCTCGACGAATCCAAAGGCTCGCCGGCCGAACACATTATCAAGCTCGGCCTGCTCAAAAGCCTCAAACGCGCTGCGTATTCCGCCGAACCGATCGGCCACTACGGCCTGGCCAAAAGCGACTACTGCCATTTCACCAGCCCGATCCGCCGCTACGCCGACCTCATCGTCCACCGCGCGCTTCAACCGCTGCTCGATAACCCGCCACACAAGCACGACCGCACTCCGCCGCAGGCGGAAATGCGCGAAATCTCACGCCACATTTCCGACACCGAGCGCACCTCGGCCGAAGCGGAGACAGAAACGAAACAAATCAAACTATTCGATTACCTCTCGCGCGTGGCGGAAATGCACGACCCGCACATCTTCCACGGACTCGTCACCGATGTGCGCCCGATGGGCCTCATGGTCGAAGTCCCCGACATGGGCATCCGCGGCGTGGTCAAACGCGAAGACCTGCCCGCCGGACGCTGGCGCCTCGAAGCCCACCGCATGGCATGGGTTTCAACCGACGGCATCGTGATCCAACTCGGCATGCGCGTCCCGCTCACGGTCACCGCCATCGATCGCGAAAAACGCTTTGTCGACTTCAGCGTCGCAGGCCCGCCCACCGGCAAAGGCATCGCAACACCCAAAAATTCCAAAACCCCGCCCGCCAAAAAACACGCGAAGAAAAAAACCCCCACACACAGCCCCGCCGGCCCAAGCAAAAACCGCAAGCCCCCGAGCAAATCAAAACACCGCAGGAGGCGCTGAGGCAGTAACTCACATAGTTCCACTCAGATTCAAAAAGTATCGCGCATGCTTGAGCTCCCCGCTGCGTGTCATCGCCCCCATTTGCACAAGCCCAGCCAAATCACGCGTGGCAGTCGCCGGCGAACATTGCGTGATGCTCACATAATTTCGCGAACTGAGCCCGCCCTCAAAGCCGTCAACACCCTCGCGGAAAACTCGCAGCGCAACTTTTTCCTGACGAGGATTGAGCAAGTCGCGGAAGCGATTGAAAAACTTCGTCTTCTGAACAAGAAACTCCACTCGCTTCAGGCTCAGCGCTTGCGCCTCAAGCACCATCGATGCAAAAAATTCCAGCCAATCGCCAATCTCATTGGAACGACTGGCCCGCTGAAGCGCCTCGTAGTAACACTTACGCCGCTTCTCAAGAACGGCTGAAATCGCAATCAAAGTCGGCTGACCCATCGCTTGCGACAATGCCATTTCTGCAATCGCCCGACCAATCCGGCCATTGCCATCCTCGAACGGATGAATCGACTCGAAATAAAGATGCGCCGTGCCCGCGCGGGCAAGACCCGCCAACGGTTCAATCGGCCGATTGAACCATCGAATGAATTTCCCCATCTCCCTTGCCACCACACGCGAGGGCGGCGCCTCAAAATGCACAACCGGATCATGCACCGGCCCCGATACAACTCTCATTGGCTCGGCGTGACGACGATAAGCTCCAATCATCGATAAATCCAAACGACCGCGCATGCACATGCGGTGCCACTCAAACAATTTCTCATCCGTCAAAGGCGCGGCAAAACCGCGGTAAAGATCGACCTGAAGCTCGGATATCCCACGCTCAGCCGGCTTGACCCGGCGCCCGTCATGAGCCAATCCAAACAAGCGACGAATCGACGATTGAAGACTATCACGATTCATGACTTCCCCCTCAATGCGCGAAGTCAGCATCGCCTCATCGCTGAGAATTTCGGTCCGCAACACTTCGCGATCCTCATCACCCAGATGCGAAAAAACACCGACATGTACGCCCGAAAGCCGCATGAACTCGGCCTCCAAGGCCAAAAGCCCTCCTGCCTCATAGCGAAAATGCGGCCAGTCCGGCAGCTGCCAGTTCCATGGTTTGAGCGATTTGGGCATTTTTTATCGCTCAATAATTGACTAATATTGATCGATTGCAATACCTTTTATCGCTCATTTTATCTGGCGAAAAATCAAAGTTTGCGCAGCTAGGCCATGTCTTTCCTAATTCAGCCTTCAAAATTCCCCCATGACGACCGCCGAACTGATCCGCCAACTCCCGAAAACCGAGACCCACCTTCATATCGAAGGCTCGCTGCCGTGGCACCTGCTTCAAGCGGCTCATCCGGGAAAATACGAATCACCGCCTGCCTCGTGGTCGCCGGAGTTTCGCTTTCGCAATTTCGCACATTTTGAAACCGAACTGCTTGGCTATGCCGTCGATTTTTTCAACTCGCCCGAGCGCTACCACGCCTGCGCCAAAGCGGTCTTCGAGGATGCTCTCATTCGCAATGTCCGTTACATCGAAACGAGCTTTGCCTCGGGCTGCATCGATTTTCTCAACCTTGATGGTCACGCCGTATGCGATGCGATTCGCGCGGCCGTGCCCACCGGGCTCGAAGTGCGAATTTTTCTCGGTATCCATCACGATGGCTACACGGAAAAAATGTCGACCGTGCTTGAGGACGCGCTCACATGGAAAAATCTCGATGGCATCGATCTCCACGGCGCCGAAGATGATCCGGTCGGCGACTGGGCACCGAGCTTGTGGCAACGCGCCCGCGATGCGGGAAAATTCACCAAGGCCCATGCCGGAGAATTCATGGGACCCGATTTCATCCGCTACGCGATCGAAACCCTCGGCGTGACCCGCATCGAGCACGGCACTCGCGCGATCGAAGACACCTCATTGATCTCACTCCTCCGCGATCGGGGCGTCGCACTCGACATGTGCCCGATCAGCAACCTGAAGCTCGGCGTGGCACCCTCCGCCCAAGCCCACCCGATCCGCCAGCTGCTCGATGCCGGCATCACCTGCACGGTCAGCACCGACGACCCGATCAGCTTCGGCAACCACATCGAGAACGAATACCAACTGCTCGCCAACGACCTCGAATTTTCCCGTCATGATCTCGCCGAGGTCGCCAAAAACGGCTTCAAAGTGGCTCTCGCCCCAGCCGATTGGCGGCAGCAACAAATCCGCCAAATCGACAAGCTGCTTGGCTGAAATCGGTAGAAATCCCATGCAAAGCGACAATTTCCCGAAATCCCCTTTTTTCGGATTGCCACCGGCGGCAAATCCCCGCAGTCTCCCGCCCCCCGCGAATCCCTAACTCCTTCACCGCGATGTCCAAGCACAACAGCCTCAAGTCCAACGCCACGGTCGGCGGCAAACGCTCCGTTCTCAAACGCTTCGAACGCGTCAAACTCCTTAAAGAGCGCGGCGAATGGAAGTCCGGCCGCTCACCCCTCGGTCTGCCAAAGACCAAACACGAGGGTTGATCCATCCCCGTCCATCCTTTCTCCAATGCGCGGAACCCCACGGGTCTCGCGCTTTTTCGCTTGATCCCCCGGCGCCATGAACGAAGGAACACGCCTTAACAAATTCCTTGCCTCTTGCGCCGTCGGCTCGCGTCGCAAATGCGATGAGCTGATCCAAGCCGGCCGCGTCGAGGTCAATGGCGACCCATGCCTCAACATGGGCACCCGCATCGGCCCCGGCGACCATGTCCGCGTCGATGGCAAACGCGTCACGCCCAAGGAAACGATCACCGTCGCGTTCAACAAACCCCGCGGCTATGTCTGCACCCGCGAGGACGAACTCGGCCGCGATACGATCTACGCGCTGCTGCCGCACACCATGCATTCCCTCCACCATGTCGGCCGGCTCGACCGCGACTCGGAAGGCCTGCTCATCCTCACCAACGACGGCGACCTTTCCCAGCAGCTGATGCATCCGTCGAAGTCGGTGGAAAAGGAATACCTCGTCACCTCGAATCAAGCCTTCGAAAACGCCCACCTCGACCAGTTTCTCGAAGGCGTCTATACCCCCGAAGGCAAACTCAAGGCCAAGTCCATCGAGCGCCTCTCGCCCCGCCGCCTCAGCATGGTCCTCGACCACGGTGCCAAGCGCCAGATCCGCGTGATGTTCGACACGCTCGGTTATCAGGTCAGCAAGCTGTTGCGCGTGCGCATCGGTAACCTTTGGCTCGGCGACCTCGAGCCCGGCCGCTGGGCGATCCTGAATTCGACGGAAATCAAAATGCTTTTGGGCGAATCTGGTCCTGCAAAGCAGCCATCCGGCCGATCCGATGCCGCAAAAAAAGGCGGCGGCCGGCGCTTGTGACAGCTTGCCGAGCGCGCAATCACACCATAGCCTGTGCGGCACAAGGAAATCGACCCGCCAAATATTTCCAACACCATGAGTTCGAAAAAATCCGACAAGCCCAAAGCAGCGGAGCCGATCCATTTCCCCAGCAAGGAATTTTCGTCTAAAGCCCGCATCCCCTCGATGTCGGCTTACAAAAAACTCTACAAGGAATCGATCGATAAGCCGGACAAGTTTTGGGCGCGCGAAGCCAAGGAACTCGATTGGCGCAAAAAATGGGACAAGGTCCTCGATTGGAAGGCGCCCTTTGCGAAGTGGTTCACCGGCGGCAAACTGAATGTCTGTGAAAATTGCGTCGACCGTCACGCGAAAGGCCCGCGCGCCAACAAGGCCGCGATCATTTGGGAAGGCGAGCCCGGCGACAAACGCGTCATCACCTACGCGCAACTTCACCGCGATGTCTGCCGCTTCGCCAATGTGCTCGAACAACATGGCGTGAAGTCGGGCGATCGCGTGCTGATTTATTTGCCAATGATCCCCGAGGCAGTGGTCTCGATGCTTGCCTGCGCGCGCATCGGCGCAGTGCACACGGTCGTCTTCGGCGGCTTCGCCTCCGAGGCAATCGTCGATCGACTCGAGGACTCCGGTGCCAGCATGGTCATCACCGCCGATGGCGGATGGCGTCGCGGCAAGGTCGTCGCGCTCAAACCTGCCGTCGACGAAGCACTCAAAAAATACAAGGGCGTCAAAAGCGTCATCGTGGTCAACCGCTGCAACAACCCGGTCACGATGCAAGCGAAGCGCGACACCTGGTGGCACGAGGAAACCGCGAAAGTTTCTGCCAAACACAACGCCAAGGCCTTCGACTCGGAGCATCCGCTCTTCGTGCTCTACACCTCCGGCTCGACCGGTAAACCCAAAGGCATCCTCCACAGCTCCGGCGGTTACCTCACCGGCACCTACTCGACCACGAAATACGTCTTCGACATGCGCGATGAGGATGTCTACTGGTGCACTGCCGATGTCGGCTGGATCACCGGCCATTCCTACATCGTCTACGGCCCACTCGCCAATGGCGCCACCCAAGTGATGTACGAGGGCGCCCCCAATTTCCCCGACTTCGGCCGCTTCTGGAAAATCATCGAGGAATACGGCGTCACGATCTTTTACACCGCGCCCACCGCCATTCGCGCCTTCATCAAGGCCGGCGACCAATTCCCCGCCGCCCACGACCTCTCGTCGCTGCGCCTCCTCGGCTCGGTCGGCGAACCGATCAACCCCGAGGCATGGAACTGGTATCACCAAAAAATTGGCGGTGGCAAATGCCCGATCGTCGACACCTGGTGGCAAACCGAAACCGGCGCCATCATGATCACACCGCTGCCCGGAGCCACGCCTTGCAAACCCGGCACCGCCACCCTGCCGTTCTTCGGCATCGATGCCGCCATCCTCGATGACTCCGGCAAAGAGTGCAAAGCCAACCAGGACGGTCGCCTCGTGATCCGCAAGCCATGGCCGTCGATGATCCGCACGATCTACGGCGACAAGGACCGCTACAAAAAAACCTACTGGTCCGATTACGAAGGTCTCTACACCGCAGGCGACGGCGCCCGCCGAGACAAACAAGGAAACTTCTGGATCATCGGTCGCCTCGACGATGTGCTCAATGTCTCGGGTCACCGCCTCGGCACCGCCGAAATCGAAAGCGCCCTCGTTGCCCACCCGGCCGTCGCCGAAGCGGCGGTCATCGGTCGTCCCGACGAAATGAAAGGCCAAGCCGTCGCCGCCTTCGTCACGCTCAAGGGCAATTACACGGAATCTCCCGAACTTCGCGATGAAATCCGCAATCATGTCGGCAAGGTTATCGGCGCCATCGCCAAGCCCGACGACCTTCACTTTGTTCCAGGCCTTCCCAAAACCCGCTCAGGTAAAATCATGCGCCGCCTGCTCAAAGAGCTGGTAACAACCGGAAAAATCTCCGGCAACATCACCACTCTTGAGGATATCACCGTCATCGAGTCGATCCAAAAGAAAATATCGAAATAATTTTCCATGACGACCACCCGCTACCTCATCGCTCGCGTCGCGCAGGCCTTCGGTTATGTGCGCAAAGCCCAACGCAGGGGCGATGCCGCAAGGGAGATGCACCTGCTTCGCGAAGCGGAAGCCTTCCTCGGGATCTCAATCTGGGAAAGCTGCAAGGACATCGAAAAACTCTCCGTCGAATACTGGAACCTCCGTAAACTGAAAAAGGAACACGATAACCTTCAGGAAAAGATCAACAAAGCGGAAAACAAAGTCGCCGCCGCCCACGAGGAACGAGACCACATCCTCGAAATCACTCCGGAAACGAACCAAGAGCTGATCGACCAACGCGCCGAAAAACTCAGGGAAATCGAAAACCTCGCCACCAAACGCGACCAAATCGTCGCCCAAGGTCGTGATGTGCGCCGTGTCTATGTGGGCCTGAAGATGAAACTCGAGGTGCTGAACCAAGAATCAGCCCATCCGGAAGAGCATCAGAATGAAATCCAAGCGGTGAAAAAACGGCTCGACGAACTCAAAAACGAATTCACCGAGCTCAAAAACCAACGCATCAAGGTCGGCCAGGAAATCGAGCAAGGCGACGCCGAAATTGACGCGATCGACGAACAACTCAAACAAACCCGTCAGGACCGCCGTCTCAAGGCATCCGATTCATTCCATGTTATTGGTGAATGCAACAAACAGCTTTCAGTGCTCCATTCCGAGATTGGCTCTTTGGAAACGGAAATGCGAAAGCTTTACGGGGAAATTGGCCGCTATGTCAGCCGCTACTATCAAAATGACCCACAGTGCGCGGCCGCAAGCGCACCCCACCGCACTCTCGCTGATGTGATGCGCGCACTGCGCCGCTCGATTGTCCTCAACCTCAGGCTCTCAGACCACATTTGAGGAACCGCGCCCCGGCGGATCACTCATCTTCAATCTGCAAACGCCTGGGTGCCCGCAAGGGAATCGTGTCCTCAACCTCACCCAGATCGAGACTGTCGAGCACGTTCGTGGTGCGCCTTCTCAACTGGCTCTGACCTTGATCGGATGCGGCAATGCCCGGCACCTCGGCGTGGTATGGATCATCGCCTAGCAGGACCGGTGCTTTGGGCCGCACCGGCACGGCATCAAGCGCCGGAAGGTTCAAAATCGCATTCTCCGGAGAAATCATGTCCGACCCCGCTCCGGAATGATGCGAGCAATATGAAAACTTGTCGGTTCCCGCGCGGAAGTACTCACCAACCGCTGTTGAATGCGATTTGACGACACCTGTGGCGGGATCCTCCGAGTACTCGTGGCAAAACTGCGTCGCCCGCTCACCCGATGCCGTGCATACCGGCAGCTCGACGACATTGGCGGGCATTTCGATTTTTCCTCCACCAAAGTAGGGAGCCGCGGCATTCATCGCCGAGCTCCATACCGGCATTGCCAAATCACGGCTGAATGCCCCGGGGTAAATCGCACCGTTTCCAGGCGTCAAAAATCCCGTCCAAACCGCACAACTCACCCGCGCGTTGTAACCCATGAACCAGCAGTCGCCAAAGTCATGGGTCGTACCACCTTTGCCCGCACCTTGAAACGGCTTCTCGGCCAAACCATCCAAAACACCCTTGGAAGAGCCGCGATAAAACGAACCCGCCATCATGCTGTGAGCCTGCCACGCGGTCGCAGGGTCGATGACCGCCCTTGGCTCTCCGGCAGCCTGGCGCGGCCTCCGGTAAACGGTCTGACCCTTGGGGTTCTCAACGCGATCAATGTAAGCCAACGATTCGTTAGGCAATGTTCCGCCACGCGGAAACGCAGAAATCGCGCGCGCCGCTTGCTTGAGCGATGCCTCTTCAAAACCCACACCAAGACGCGGCAACAACTCCGACTTGCCGAATGGAAAACCGAAATCAACCGCCTTATCCACCACCCGCTTCAAACCAATCCGATCCGTCAACCTCACTGTTGCCGCGATCTTCGATTGCTCAAACGCGCGCCGCAGCGTGATCCTTCCCTCATACACAGGCGAGGCAAGCTCCATGCCCCACTCGCCAAGAATCCCCTCGCGACCACCCACCATCACCGAACGGTTGTCCATGGGCTCATCCTCGGTCATCGATACCGGCGTCATCCCGTTTTCAAATCCAGCCGCATAGATGAATGGAAAAAACGCGGTGCCCAAAGGACGCTTGCCCAATTCGATGAAGTCGTACGGCACCTGCGCGTAGTCACGGCCACCGACATGCGCAAGCACCTCGCCAGTACCGTGATCAACCATCAACACCGCACCTTGCAAAAAATTCGCGGGCTTTTCGGTGAGCTTTCTTTGAGGGTCATGCTTCTCGTGCGCGTAGCCGGGCCGCGACTCGGCACGCAAAAGACTCTCGCGCAACGCGGCGTACGCGGCGTTCTGGGCCTCGGCCAAAATCGTGGTGTGCACGGTGAAACCGCCCGACGATAAGGCGTCCTCGCCCAAAGCCGCACCCACCGCATCAGCCACACGCTCATAAAGATGCGAAGTGCCTCGCCGCAGAGGCTTTGGATTCAACCCCAGCGGCTTGTCCACCGCCTCCTCATACTCCTCGTCAGAAATCATGCCCTCCTCATTCATCCGCATCAGCACGTAGTTGCGCCCATCGCGGTTGATGCCGGGGTTGTTCAACGGCGAGCGCCGGTTAGGATTTTTGATCAACGTCACCAATGACGCACATTCCTCAGCCTTCAAATCCATCGGCTCTTTGCCGTAGTATCCCAGCGATGCGGATCGAATTCCATAAAACCCACTGCCAAAGTAAATGCGGTTGAGATAAAACTCGAGAATCTGCCGCTTTGAATATTTCTTCTCGATGCGCATCGCCAAAAACGCCTCGACCAATTTGCGCTGGATCGACGATTCCTTTCGCAACAAGGCCTCTTCCTTGAGGTTGAAGGCGTTTCTTGCCAATTGCTGCGTGATCGTGCTGGCGCCCTGCGTTGCGCCCTGCGCGTTGAATTTGAGAGCCCGCAATATCCCGATCCAGTCAACGCCGCTGTGCGATTCAAAGCGGGAATCCTCACCGGCCATCAGGGCGTTGATAAAAACCTGCGGCACCTGATCGATCGAAACGACACTGCGGTTCTGCACAAAGAAACGCCCGATCTCACGACCGTTGCGATCAAGGATCAGGCTTGGAATTTCAAGGTCATTGATCCTCGCAAGATCATAGCCCACCGCGCGCTCCCGGTATTCCCTAGTGTAGGAGTTGGCAAAAAACCATGCCACACAAGCCGCCAGCGCCATGAAAATCATCAGTGGCACGATTGCTTTGCGCTTGTGAAAACGCTTCCGCGGGTTCTTCCTTTGGTTCATTTTTGAGGTAGCCACCATGCCCGATTCATCTCCATCACCACGCCCGGAGGGTAGGGGACACCCACAGACTTACCCGATCGAGGATGACGCCGCAACCCCTTCCTTGATGGAGAAAATCCTTCGGCAAATCGATGAAAACGGCCTGCTCGATTTTGCCGCATTCATGGAACTCGCGCTCTATGAGCCCGCACTCGGATATTACGCCCGCCACACGCGGCAAATCGGCCGCCACGGGGATTTTTTTACCAGCGTGAGCACGGGACCGCTTTTTGGTGAGTTACTGGCACGCCGCTTCTTGAAATTTTGGCATGAAATCGGCGAACCGCAAAAATGGCGCGTCATCGAATCCGGCGCTCACGATGGCACCCTCGCTTTCGACATTCTCACCGCCATCCACGCGATCTCACCCACAGCAGCAGCCGCACTCGAATATGCGATCGCCGAACCGCTCGAAACCCTGCGCGCCGCCCAAAACGCAAAACTTGCACGCTTCGCAAAAAATATCCGCCAAGTCGGCAATCCACTCGAGCTCGCCAACGAACCGCTGCCCGGCATCGCATTTGGCAACGAAGTCCTCGACGCGCTACCCTTCCACCTTGTCGAACGCCACGAATCATCATGGCTCGAATTGCGCGTCGGCCGCGATGGCGGGACCTCGCTGACATGGGCGCGCCAGGCGATCAACAATCCCGCACTGATCGCCGCACTCGCGGCACTCGGCGAACATTTTACTGATGGTCATCGCGCCGAAATTCGCACCAACTTCGCCGATTTTCTCGCGCCTCTCAGCGCAGCACTCGACCACGGCCTGATGATTTGGATCGATTACGGCTTCGCCGCCGCCGACTTACACCACCCGCTGCGCCACTCGGGCACGCTCCGCACATTTTCAAATCACCGCGCCGGAGACGATCCTCTCGCCACCCCCGGCGAAAAGGACATCACCGCGCATGTCGACTTCACCGCCGTCGCCCAAGCGGCAATGAAACTCGGCGGCAAAGCGACCAACTTCCACAACCAAGGCGCATGGCTCACCGAGCTCGCACGCGATTGGCTCACCAACCGAGAAGGCGATCCCGGCGCCACCGAAATCCGCCAATTTCAAACACTCACCCACCCAGCTCAACTCGGCGGGAAATTCCAAGTGCTCGAAATCTCGTGGGACCCTAATGCCACCCCGCAAGACCCCGCAAGCCTGGCACGCAGGCTCTTCCCCAACGAGTGAATAAGCGCATCGCCGATTGATGCCTTGCCCGCGCCGCAGCCAAGCGCTATCGTTGCGGTCGCAGCCGGGATGGCGGAATTGGTAGACGCGCCAGACTTAGGATCTGGTATCGCAAGGTGTGCAGGTTCGAGTCCTGTTCCCGGCACCAACAACAGCATGAATCTCATGCAGAAAATTCAAAAAAAACGGAAGAAGTGGAGCATAGCGGATTCGAACCGCTGACCTTCTCATTGCGAACGAGACGCTCTACCAACTGAGCTAATGCCCCCTCGAACTTCAGTGTTCACCTGTGCCATTTGCTCCTCCTCGAGTCAAACTCGAAGTTGCCCCATCCGACCACAACCAAGCAGTTTGAATTTTTTTCACATTCGATCGCACGGATTGTTTTGCCAATCCCGCCCTCTTGCTCATGATTCGGTCATGAAATTTTCACTCTGGCACATCCTTTCCGGCACACTCGCATTATTCATCACTGCCTGTTCGAATATGGGCGATGTAGCATCCAGCGATCACCCCACGGGAACAGGACCTTTCGACGCCAACGGCAACTACCGTGAAGAATGGGCAGACGACCCATCGAAATGGCGCCGCCCGGGACGGCCCGCCTCGAGCAGCTCGGACGATCTGCCGGTGATCGCCAAAAACGAACAGCCCCCCGCCGACTCAACGCCGCTTGCCTCCGGCTCATCTGCCCGCCAGAAGCCCGAAACCAAATCCGTCAAGGTGGCCGTTTCAAAACCGCAGGAAACCGAGCAGACGAAAAAATCAAGTGCCACCACCAGCAAGCCAAAGCCAAGTGTCGCCAAAGCCAAGCCCAAACCCAAAGCGGCAACCACACGCTACACCGTAAAAAAAGGTGACACACTCTCCACCATCGCCAGCCGCAATGGCACTTCGGTTTCCGCCATCAAGAGCGCCAATCGCATTTCTGGCACCATGATCCGCGACGGGCAAAAACTCATCATTCCCAAACGCTGATGGGCGACGAGGAGCAAATCAATATCCTCGAGCCGAATCTCCTGATCCTTGCTTCCGCAGGCTCAGGTAAAACCTACCAACTTGGCAACCGCGTCATCGGCCTCGTCGCCAGAGGAAATAAGCCTGAAAAAATCGTCGCACTCACCTTCACCCGCAAAGCCGCGGGCGAGTTTGCCGACTCGGTGCTCACCAAGCTCGCGAATGCCGCATCCGAGCGAAACAAGGCCGCCGAGCTAGAAAAGGACATCGGGCTCGATCCCACCGACTTCAACAAGGTGCTCGCGACCGTCGTGCGCTCCTTGCCGCGATTCAACCTCGGCACCATCGATTCGTTTTTCGCCAAAATTGTTCGAAGTTTCCAATACGAATTCGGCATCACCGGAGGCAAATTCGATCTTCTCGAAGGCCCGCGCGCCGCAGCACTCGCCGATGAAATTCTGGTCTCCGTGATCAGCAGCAGACTGGATGCCGAGGGACGCGACAACGACTTCCTTCACGCCTTTCGCCGCGCCACCATGGGGCGCGAAAACCAATCGGTGCTCAAGGCTCTCTCCGACTTTGTCGAAACATGGCACGAGCAATACCGAAATGCGGATGATGTCCAATGGGGGCCACCAGGACTCGCCCAAGTGGATCTCGACGAGTGGGAAAAACAAAAACACACGCTCGCAAATGCGGCAATCGATGGCATCGACTGCATCAACTTCACCGACAAAAGGCAGCCTGATGCGCTGCAGGATACAATTGAAGAATTCCGCAATCACACGATTGGTAGCGGCAACCTCGGCAGCTCAACCAAAAGCCTTACCAAAAACATCCTCGAAGCGGTCGCCGCCCAGTCTGGTCCGCTCGTGGCAAAATCCTACAAAGACTTCACACTCGATGGCTCCACCGGCGATGCCATTCGCGAAATGGCCGTGCTCGCCGCGCAATGCGAACTCAGCGCCGCCCTCAAACGCACCGGCGCCATCCGCGAAGTGGTGCGGATCTATGACGAATGTTGCGAATCACAACTCAGGAAGAAGGGCTTGCTCGGGTTCGATGATGTGAAACACCTGATGGGCGAATGGAAAAAAAATGAAGCAGCCCGCCTCAAGCGGGAAGCCATCGACTTTCGCATCGACGCAAGCATCGACCACTGGTTGCTCGATGAGTTTCAGGACACCAGCAACGCCGATTGGAACGGCCTCTGGCCTCTCATCAACGAAGCGGCGAGCGATGATGCATCGAGAACCGTCTTCGTCGTCGGCGATCGCAAACAGGCGATCTACGGCTGGCGCGGCGGCGATGTCGGGCTTTTCAAAAAAATCACCGATGAACATCTGCCGGGCATCTCAACGGCACCAATGTACCGCTCCTATCGCTCATGCCCCGAGGTGTTGGAATTGGTCAACACGATCTGCGGCGACACAACAACGATTTCGTCACTCTTCGGCAAAACCGACCCGCCCTGGGAGTGGGAAAACCACATCTCCGCGCCTCATCTCCAAAACGATACCAAACGCGGGCACTCCCGCGTGGAGTGGATCGCAAACGATGAGGAAAGACTGGACCGCCTCGTCGCGATCCTCAAGGAACTCGAAGTCGGCAAACGCAAGATGACCTGTGGCATTCTCGTCCGCAGCAACGACTTGGTCACCAAGATCAGCGAGCACCTCAGGGCCAACGGATTCGATGTCATCGAGGAGGGCAGACGCAAACCAGCCACCGACAACCAACCCGGCATCGCCATCACTCAGCTTCTCGAATGGCTCGCCAACCCGGCCGACCGCTTCGCACGCGGAGTTTTGGAAATGTCCCCTTTGGCAGACACCCTGCGAAACCTTCATGGCAGCGAATGGGATTCGATGTGGAAAAATCTTACCCGCGAAATTTCCATTCACGGATTTTCCAACCCGCTTGCATCCGTCATCGCACCGCTTGCCGCCACATGGTCGGAATTCGGACGCCGACGCGCCAACGATCTGCTCGCGGCACTGGCCGACTTCGACGCGACCGGCTGCAAATCGCCACGCGATGCCGCCGAATGGATCAAGCGTCTCGAAATCGCCCAAAGCCCGGGCATCGCAGCCGTTCAGGTCATGACGATCCACAAATCGAAAGGTCTCGGCTTTGATGTGGTCCTTCTTCCAAACATTCCTGACAATAGCGTCCCGCAAACCCAAAATTTCGAAATTGCCCGCGGCGAAACATGGATCAGCGACACGCCACCCGCATGGGTCAGGCGCATGACGCCCGAAATCGATGAAGCAGAATCCCGCTGGGCCGCAGCCCAACGCTACGAAGCCATCTGCATGCTTTATGTCGCGCTCACCAGGGCCAAACGCGGGCTCTATGTGTTGCTCGAACGACCCGGCAAAAGCACCAATGTCGAAAAAGCTTCTCTCTCCAACTGGATTCAACATTCCGCCAAAAGCTCCGAATCCACCGATGAGATCCTCTTCGAGGAAGGCAAGGCGGATTGGATCGCCCTCATCGAACCTCTCGATGCAGCAAAACCACCCTCACCACTTGGCAAACTTCAAGACCCCGTTCGCAAGCGTGCAACGGTCACACCAAGCCAGTCGAAAAACAAAACCCACGCACCGACTCATTCGCCAAGCGGCATGAAATTTGGATCGGAAGTCCATGCGCTGATGGAACAGATCGCATGGATCGACGAGATCGCACCGACCTTGCCAAAATCCGCCGCCGCCGATGCCATCACGAAGCTCCTCGATTCCCCGACGATCGCCTCCCTCCTTCAACGCAACGGAAAATCCATCGAGCTATTCCGCGAACAGTCGGCCGATGCCATCGTCGACGGCCAACTCATGACCGGCATCATCGACCGCCTCCACCTCCACCGCGACTCATCAGGCAGCGTCACACGCGTTGAAATCATCGATTACAAAACCGATGCCGTCACCTCCGCGCGCGACCTCGTCGATCGTTATTCCGGCCAAATGCAGGCTTATCAATCGACCTTGCAAAAAATTCACCCAAACGCCGAAGTGGTGACGATCCTCATCTCCGTCAAACACGCGGAGCTGGTCTATTTGTAATCTCATAGCACTTGGCTTCACGCGGCGGCGCAATGCCCGCGTCGACCTTACAAAAAAAGAGCCCGGCACTTTGGTATTAACAAAGTGCCGGGCAAATACCTGGCGACGACCTACT
>Ga0208090_1000059_pt1 | contig 25719 bp, 29 predicted proteins | sample LakMenEpi20Jul12_FD_150718 | JGI IMG/M metagenome (GOLD analysis project Ga0208090, IMG submission 150718) | Freshwater microbial communities from Lake Mendota, WI - 20JUL2012 deep hole epilimnion (SPAdes) | ecosystem: Environmental > Aquatic > Freshwater > Lake > Epilimnion/Euphotic zone ...
TTGGTGCTGCTGAAGGTGCAGGAGTTGGGGCAGCAACCTTTGGAGTTGTTTCTGCCTTTGGTGCTGCTGAAGGTGCAGGAGTTGGTGTTTCTGGTTCTGCTTTTGGTCTTACGCCAATTGCTTCGCCAGCTTTTCTCATAAGATTAGCAGCTGTCTGTGCGCCTGGTAATTCGCCAATAGCTTTACCAATATTACGTCCAGTTTCTGTACCAGTAGCAAGACCACCAAGAATATTACTTGCCTGAGCGCCACCAATAGCTGCAGCGCCGATAGGTCCAAGATATTTTGTAACATTTCTTACTTTATCGCCAGCACTAGCAGCACCACCAGAACCTGGAATGCTATGAGCACGGAATCCATGTTCAGTTGGTAGCTTACCTGCAAAACCTGTTTTTGGAGCACTAGCTGCTGAAGGAGCGACAGAAGTGCTGCCAGTTGTAGTTAATCCTTTTGATCCACTTGGAGCGCTTGGAGTTGATGAAGAACTAGCAACAGGAGTTCTACCGCCTGTTGGAACTAATGCTCTACTTGGAGTCTTTCCAGGTGCACTAGCGGTAACTCTCTGTGGCTGAACAAATCTACCAGTAGCAGTTCCACTACGTTTTACAGTTCCAGCCATTCTTTGACCACTGATTGCTGGTGGATCAAAAGATGGTGGTGGTGCAGCAGCCATGGCTTCATCAATTTGCAATGCTTCGCCCCAAACCTTTTTGGCTTCTTCTACTCTTTTTAACTCTGCGTTTTTCTGAACTTCAGCAAGAGCTTCCTGGATTGTTTTCTTATCTTCAGACATCTTTTGGTTCCTTTAAAAAAGTTTTAATATATTTATTGATCTTTGACATCTAGAGTATTTTTCTTAGGATCTGGATTGATAACAACAAGATCGCCCTTACCGTAGTCGAAAACTTTTGTAGGCTTATCCAAAATCTCTTTTTTCTCTTTGATGGCTTCTTTAACAATTCCAGCAAGTTTCTTGCTTTCGTCAATAATCTTAATTTTATATTGTGCCTGTCTTGAAAGTTTTTCTGATGTTCCCTTTACATCATCGTTTGGTCTACCAACATAAGAAGTTTCTTTACGTTCACCACCGATTGGCATATCGTAAATTTTCTTTCTTACATCAGTACCAGAACTTTCGTGCACTCTATGTGGTTTTGTTCCATGAATTTTCCATGGAGCTTGAATGTGCGGTTTACCAACATATTGAGTTGCATCAGCCATACCACCAAGTCCAAGAGAAATATCTCTTTTTCTTGAAGGCTTCTCACCTTTTTTGTCTTGTGGTGGTGGAGGAGGTGGAGCAGATGGAGCTTTTGCTGGCTGCTCTTTTGATTTTGTTTTAACTTCTTCGGCTGGCTTAGTTGCAGTTGCTGTTTTAGTTAAAGTTGCAGTATCAACTTTAGGAGCTTCAGGAGCCTTTACTGGTGCTTTGGCTGGAATTTCTGCTGGAAGTTCTGGAGTTTTCACTGGAGCTTTAGCTGGAACTTGTGTTGGTAGTTCTGGAACTTTAGCTGGCGTGGTCTCTGGAACCTTTGCAGGCACAGTAGATGGTTTAGCAGGAACAACTGCTGGTGGTTTTGCTTCTGGCGCAACCTTTGTTGGTGTAGGTGCAGGTAATTCTGGAGTTTTTGGAGGAGCCTTTAAGCCTTGAGCAGCTTGTCTGGCAAATTCATTTTCTGCACCAAGAGTTGTTGGTTCTAACACTCTCTTAGCAACAGTTAAAGCTCTTCCTGCAGGAACTAAATTCAAAAGAGTATCAATACCAAACCCTTTGGTTTTTACTAATTCTTGTAATCCTGATTCTTCACTAACTCTATTGATACCGCCTTTTTCTTTAGCAATATTTCTTAGGCGTGAAGCATTCTCTGGAGCCTGTGAATGAGTTTCATCGCCCTTTGGAGGCTGAATATGTGGAGTTGCTGTTCTGATTGATTTAAATTCTGTTCCCTGATACTTGTCAGTACCAAGAGTTCCGATAGCTTCGTCCATCTTATCTTCAGAGCCAGGAAGTTTATCTCCATCTTCCTTGCTTATTTTCTTTTTCTTCTCGTCTTCGCAACCGCAATGTTCATCAACTGGCTTGCTATCCTTAGCAGCGTATGAAGACTCTTTGCTCATGACGTTTCTGATTGAACCTTCGAGAGTTTTCTTTTCAGACTTTTCAGCCTTACCTTCTTGAATCTCTCTGATAAGATGTTCTAAACTTTTCATTTGTTATGCCTTTATGAAAGAACGTAGCATCCAACCATGCTTCTGGTGAGCCTGGATGCGGTCTTGTAACATGTTTGATACACCATAATGCTTATGCTTTTCGCAAAGTTCGTAAGCAGAGGTAAGAGAAGCAATAACTCTTTCATTATCAGAAGATAGTTTGCTCATCATAACTAGACCATCAGGAATATTAGTTGCTTCATCGATAGTTGTTAACTCGAGATATCTTTTCATAGAACCTGGAGCAAATGCATCTAAGGTTCTAATACCTTCTGCTATTACATCAATAGCGCCAGACAATTCTTCATACAATTCACCAAAAAACTTATGATATTCTGAGAAATGAGGACCAGTTACATTCCAATGATAGCCTTGAACCTTGACGCTGAAAACGTAAGTGTCTGCTAATGCAACTTTAATTGCGTCGTATGGTTCTATTTTACCAATCATGATTATTCCTCGGTCTCTTCGCAGTTCCATGCACGTCTCGACCAGTAATTTGCTGATGACTTATCAGTTAAATTACCCTGTCCTGATGAACGAGCGCAATATGACTTTTTACGATCTGGAATATGTTTCTTGATGGATAGTTTCTTATCTCCGAAGTTTACCTTCTTGGCTTTGCCGTCGCCATCAGGGTCAACGAAAACTTTTGATTTCTTAACGTCGCCCTTCATTGGCTTGTTAAGGGGAACAGTTTTGCCCTTGTATGTTGCTTCATCGAGATTTTCACGAACAACTTTCTTAACAATCTGACCTGGAGTCTGCGACTTATAGATTGTTACTAGCTCGTCAGAACCAATAAATCTTGAACATGGCTTATTTGGATCTTTTGATCTTGCTTCTTCTTGTTCTTCCAATCCAGCCTTATCGAGTTTCTTGTAATAATCTGGACGCTCATTGACATGAGCTTTGGCGATTTTTTCGGCTGTTGTTTGATCTTTGGTGTGTTCTTTTTCGACCTTAGAACCAGATTTGATAGCTCTCTTGATAGTTTCAACTGGCTTTTCGAATTTCTTGGCAATAGTTTCGATTGGTGGGAGCGGAGCGTTCAACTGTTCTTTGACTGGAACGCAATTAGGAACGGTCTTACCGTTCTTTTTCTTCATTCCAATGGCTTCGTAGCCCTTCCAACATGCCTTTTTGAGATCTTCATCGAGTTGTGCAGCAAATCCATCAGCAATAAACGAATTAACTCGATCGAATGCGAATTGTTCTGGTGTGCCACCGAATGCTTCGGTCCAGCAACGATAACCCCTACGATATACTTCTTCAAGAATATCGGTCGAGATGCCTGAATTTTGGGATTTTTTATAGAGAGATAGCTTGGCTCTGTCAGTGAGATCTAGAGCAGACTCGCCTAGCTGAGTTCCAAAAGTAGAGTATTTTTTCATCGGAGTTTCCCTTGGGTTTTCCTAATATATGCGAGTCTGCCCATAGCCTTATCGCACTGACGTTCTATTTATAAAAGATATTATCTTGATACTTCTTCCCAGTCCATAGAAGCGTATATATCAGCAGCACCAGCATCGGATGCAGCAACTAATGTTAACTCATAAGGAGAGGAAGTAAGTCCATTTCTTTCCAGCTGAAACTTAAATAGTGCTTCTTTTAGAATATCAACAGGACTTGAACCCTGATTAGAACCACTGGTCCATCCGGACGCCAAAATTCTTCCACCAGCAAAACTTGTTCCTGTAAGATTATATTCAACAGCAGAATCATCTCCTGCAGTAGTCCATGTTCCGCCTGTAGTTGTACCAGAAGCTACTACTCTCCAATTATAATTAGCATTGTTGGTTATTCCTAGTATCGATAAAGCAGTAAGAATAACAATAGCATCCAGTCTATCAGGAGAAGCCTTCAATCTAATTGAGACAACTGGATAATATGTATTAACTGTTGTTAAATCTCTAGGAGCGCCAATAGCTGTTCCAATGGCTTGTTGTAATCCTCTTAGTTCGTAACCACCTTCTGAAATAACAGAGGTGCAAATTTGTTTTAAGGTGCTTGAACCAGAAGTAGTTCCAGTATTTTTAATTTCATAACGGCATGGTAATGAAGCTGTTGTAATATAAGTTGTTGTTACCAAATTTGAATGATAGAATGTATGACAATGAATAAATTTACCATCAATAACAAACCCAAGTCTAACGCAACCAACACCAAGCCATTCAATATCCATCCACAGAATTTGAGCTTTTGTGATATCTAATGTTAACAGAGAAGCGCCAACGCCGTCTAATTTGTCAATATTCCAATTTGCCTGAGAAACTCTCGTTTCTTGTAAACCACCAGATACATAAGTTCTTTCAACAAAAGAAAGAGTTGTGCCATCTAATTCTAAATAAAAACCATTTTTGGCGCCGTAGTATCCAACACGTTGTCTTAAATTAGCTTTTGCAGTATTGAAAGCAAAAGTGTTCATAATCTGAAGGGATTTACCAGGCTGATAAGAAAATACTTTAGTTGTTTCACGAACAACTTCTGCATCTGTTGCAGTAGATACGTTTAGATTAACAAGACCTTCGTTGGTAGAAAAGGCATAAGTTCCACCGGCAGTGTTTGAAGTGGACCATAAATTGTTATCACGGTAACGATGAGAGGAATCAAAAAGAGTTAATGGGCTCGAAACTCTCGCTCTTCCAAAAGCATCAACAGCAGTTCCTGTTGGATTTGCTGGACCAACTTGATTACCAAACTGATCGGCGAGCATAACAACTTCAAATATAGTCTTACCGTCTGGTAAATATTGATGAGTGTCTTTACGAAACTGTGCCATTATTTCTTCCTTCTACCCTTTAATGGGTCACCATTCTCGTCTGTGTCCCAGTATTGTAGAGTTTTATCTCTTGAGATCATATTAGGGTTAAACGATTTAAAACCTATTCTAGCAGCCAAAGGATTATCGCTTTTCTTTATCGAAGAAGTTAATCCTCCTCTGAAGAAATTAGAATCAACATCGTTTGTTGTAACAGAACTATCGACTGCTGGATCTCCAGTTATATATCCTAGTCCTCTAACATCTACTGCAGTTGTTGTATCTTCTTTAAGTTTTTTCTTTGCTGCTGGCTTCTTTGGTTTCTCTGGAGCTTTAGCGTTACGAATATCATTCATTAGAGAAGCGGCTTGTTCGTCTGTCATACGACTTGGAGCGCCTGCACGGAAACCTTCAAAGTTTCCTAGTCTTGCGTGGTTTCTTTGGCTTGTTCCTGAAACGCCTTCAACGCCCTCAGCGTCTGGATCACGCCCACCAGCAGAGTGAACAGTAATATTATCGAAATTAAAGAATCCATGTGGTCCTTCTTGACCGTTATATCTAGATAATAGTTGTTGGAACTGTTCCACTCTGTCCTGCCCAACAACAAGGTGTAAATTCTTTACGCCCTTCTTATGTAATTCTGAAGCGTGGTGTAACAATGTTGGAGATTCTGGCGATGAAGTTGTTACATTAGCGCCAGGAAATGCTATCTGTGCATGTCTTAATTTCTGTTCAGCAGTTAATGGGTTCTTATCGCCATCAAAAGAATGAGATAGAACTATGCTATGATTTGCATCTAAATTTTTAGCGAGATCCATAACATGATTGACAACTCGCTCATGACCAATAGTTGGTGGATTGGCTCTCATGAATGTCATTACATGAGTTGTTTTATCTGCTTCTGCTAAAAAATAATTACTGAAGTTGTGCTTCTGCATTTGCTACCTGCTGTTTCTGGAATGCGCCTTTCAAGAAATTTAGGCGATTGAATTCTCTTCTGTTATTGAATTTCGAAGCATTACCCTTTTTATCAACAACAACTGTTCCCTCTGGACCAGTGTGCTCACCAGCAACGCTATGCTCGTATGGAGCATTCTTAGCCAAAACGCCAACTAGAACGTTTTTGGCATCTTGTAGATGACCATGAAGTTGTAATAGCTTTTCGAAATGCTCTCTGTTATTGCTGATGTGAGAAAGCAATTCACCATGTGCTTGTATTTTCTTTTGCTTGGAAGCGTCTGTCTTGACTTTTTCTAGATCTTTCTGATGTCTTGCAGTTAAATGATCCATATAACCCTGAACTGATGCAGTTCCGCCAGTTCTAATCATATTATTAATATGGCCTTCTAGATTAGCTCCATGTCCAGCAACAGCGTCCATTGCTTCTGGTTTCATAGAAGCATAAACTCTTTTAGCTTTATCCATATGATTAAGAAATGCCTTCTGATCTTCTGGAGAATAATTAGAAGGATTAACGTCTATTGTTGGATCAATATTATTAACGTCTGGATGATCTCTGAATTTAGCACGTGTTTTATCATCTAGTGGCTGCGCTGACATACTACCTAAACCACCACGCCCAGTATACTTTGTATGAACGACAACACCGAGTTTCTTTGCCATATTTCTGCCTTCTGGCGAATCGCTTGCAGCAGAATATGATAATGTATTTGGAGTTATAGAAGTTTTGCCGTCTTTTGTTACTGCATCACCCTCTGTATGCATTAGGTCGCCCTGATATATCCCGCCTTCACGTGGCATAATACCAGGAAGATGACGCAATGCATGTTTTAGCTTTTCAACTAATCCAGGAGCATGGCCATGATTACGTTCAATATCTTCTTCAGTATAATTAATCTTTGGCGTTTTGTTAAACGCTGATTTTGATGCTACGAAGAACTGACCAGTTTCTGGATGCTGTCCAAATACAATTGATGGTGCACCATCGTATTTCGTAGAAGCGTGCAAACTTGATCTTTTACCAAGTAACATATCGTGCATACCACGAAGATGTTCGTCGGCAGTAGCAACACCATCATGACCATTGTGAATGACATGATCTTCGACATGAGTTAAGTGTTTTAGCGCTTTTCCTTCTGGGGCAGCTGCTTGTTCTGAAAGAAAGGTTTTGAAATCTATTCTCATATGTCTTGGTGTCCCATGTATGTTGTATCTTTATGCGCTTGGTGCATATGCTCTGGAAACCCGTTTGGTGCAACTCTAGTGCTTACTGCTTTGGTTCTTTTTGTTGGAGCAGGTGCAGGGGCTGGTTCTTCACCATGGACTGATTTATCCCAAACGTGAACTCCCGCCCTGTTTACCATACTACCACCACCAGCTGGCGAAGAATCAACTACCAAACTAGCGTTATGACCTGATGGCGAAGTTATGGTAGTGTTGATAGTTCCTGGATTACTAGTAACTTTATAGTTACCAATCGAAGAATTGAATCCCTTGTCAAAATCAGACTCTGCATCTGATACTGTAGAAACTCTTTCTGGAGCTCCTTTCTTAACAGCGCCCGCTGTATTTTTAGCAGTATTCAATCTAACAACTGGCATTTGTCCTTCTTGTCTGCCAATGTTATAGAATTTTTTCATAAATTCTCTAATCATTTCATGTTTAGAAGGATCTTTTTGTTGAGCCATAATATTCTGAATGTGTTTTGACATAGAAGCGTTTGTGGCTCTTTTGGCTGTCTCTGTTCTAGAATCTCTCAGATTTGCATATATATCTTGAAACTGCTTTCTTGTTTTAGCATCAGAATACATATGACCATATTTGTCGTCTTTTGTTGGCTCGGCTTTTTCGAGATATCTAAATGCTTCTTTGTTTAATTCTAGATTACCGTCTTTGTTTTTCTTTAATCCGCCAGCCAATGTTATACCATTTTCACCAAAATGCTTATTCAAGAATGACTTATTCTTGTTAAGAATGTCTAGGTGAGCTTGTTTGGCTGCAGCTTCTGCTTTCGAGGCATCAGAACTAAATGTTCCTTTTTTACCTGTTATCTTTTGATGATACTGGTCAATAAGATCTCTAACAGTTCCCATACCAGGATTGTTTAGTTTAGACTCTTTACCAGATTTTAAACTAACGCCGAAATATTTTCCTTTGTGACCATGTTCAACAACGATGTCTGAATTATTCTTTTCGTCAGAAATGGTTTCATAACCAGGCAATCTGTTGATGTCGTTTTTATTGGCGGTAAAGTGTGCGCCTTTAATATCTTTGATGCCATTATTATGAAGATGATCTATCAAAGCTGATGCGCCGTGAAGCGCATGTAGATAGCTTTCATGATAATTTTCTGGTGAGAGTTTAGCCCCGAATTCGTCATGCAATTGTTTAGCAGACTTGTTATCAATATTCTTAAACTGAGGCATATGGTTGATGTTATACATATGCCCACCTCTAACCTTTTTGGGGTTACTGATGGCGGCCATTGCAAGCTCATGAGCTTTTTTATGTCCGAAATTTTTATTCTTCTGATATTCTTGAGCGTAATGATGAACTAGACCGCCAAGAAGAACCTCGTGTAATTTGCCTGCCTCGTTTGTAGAAAGGCCACCGAGATCTTTTCTTTCTGTCAAATATTGCGAGAATGTAAACATTATTATCCCCAGAGTTAAGTTTTAAGATATTTATCTTACGGAATGGGGAGCCTTATGTCAAGCATTTATTTAAAAGACAAAAGGGCGAGCCTTTCGACTCGCCCCGATAAATTCTAACAAAAATACGGTCGGGTGGAACCCCACCATTTACTCCCGACTATTCCGTGGCCCTTCTATTGTGGCTCGTGCCGCTGACGCTCAAGGCGTCCTACATATTTTTGCTGCTTTTATTTAGGTTTTTGGTATTCTCACTAAGCACAAAAGAGGGTGTAAAACCATCAAATCCACCGCCTAAATTCAAAAATTTCATCTTTTTCTTGGCTTCTTCTGGGGTATTATATGCCTCGATGATATATCCTGTGGTCTTTTCCTCGACGCAATAAGAACCACCAATCTCAACAACCTTGTAATTCATCGCCATGTTCAAACTCCTTCATCACCTTACGAATTTCTGTCACCAGATTATTGGCGCAGACTGCACAATCGGATTCCCAACCAAGCATATTGAGAACCTGTCTTTCGTTCGCTGCTGTCGCATATGTCAGCACCGCTCGAATATCTTCAGTCGTTACGACGTTACAAGAACATATTACCATCTATACTCCACTGCTGCTTTCAAGAGAACATAAAATATATTTGCTATGATTGCTGCTTTCACTGCAGCTACTGCGATAGGGTTATTCATAAAAAAACAACGGAACGAAATGAGCCAAAATGACTCTGAATAAACCTGCAAACAATACTGCAGGTACCAATATTCTTACCCAATTAGGAATCATTTTATTAACTCATTCGGCATAATGTCCACTATCAAATGGACTCTTGGTGTGTCGCCGTTGTTCCAAACTGAGTGTAACAGACTAACATCAATTTCGTAACACTCTCCTTCTTTCATATTCACGCTTTCTTCTCCAACTTTAAATAATACATCTGGATTAGTAACGATAGGAATATGAAAACGATGAACCATTCTAAGATATTCGAAATTATCAGAATGTTCTGGAATGAAACAACCTGCGTTTAATCTAACGTAGCTTGATTTACCAACCTTTCCATCAAAAGTTCTTTCTAAATCTTTTATAATTTCGTTAGTATATTCTTTTAAATAATGAGGAAGTATATTTGACTCTTTTGGTTCAAACGGATCATTAGATTTATAAAAAATTGAAACATCAGTATTAATGATACTTTGAGTTTGGCGATGAACAATATACGCTTTCTGTCTTTCTGTATCCGAAAACCACAATTCCTCTGGTAGTTGTAGAACCATAGCCTTTAAAAAAGTAATGTCATAGTTTTTATGATACAGAATAGAATTGGAAGCAGTTTTCGCCAAGGATTGCAAATACTTTAAATGATTATCTTGATAATATAATCTCTTTTCTTTATCGCTAAAAGTATCAGGCATCGGATAACCTTCCACTTTTAGCCATAATTCTTCTGCCATAACACAAATTATTTGTTTGGTTCTGTCAGGTATAGTTTCCAAACCTTGTGTGTAATTTTGCGTATCTATCATTCATTCGCCTTGCGACTGAGAAACTGCACGATGATAATATCTCTCGAAGATTTCTAGTCTATCTTTTATGGAATAACTATCTGGGATAGGATATCCTTTTACTTTCAACCAGACATCTTCTGCCATAGCTAACTGAAACTCGAGTTCTTTCTTTTCGCTTTCAGCTAATGCTTGTAAAGTTTCTTTGTGCAACTCATTTAAAACCATCAAACTTGCTTCTATCGAATTTCGTCTTTGGTCTGTGTCGCTCATTCTCTTCCTCCATGAACTTGCCCTTGTCCATTACTGGACGATCGTCAACAAGTCCTTCTTGAGCAGATTGATCCACGTCATATAGTCGCATTTTGCTACGGTCAATCCCAACAATAAACCTACGATTAGTGCTAGGATCGGAATAACGATTCTTGAGTTGCTTAACCATGATCTGGTTGAGACTTTCAAGTTCCTCTGATCCAATGAGGGCAAACATAAAATCAGCTGTGGCTGGGAGTCCAAAGGATTCCGATGTATCCTCCAATCCCACGTCGCTGTTCGAATATCCGCTTCGAGTTGTTTGAGTTGCACTGACGATAGGGACGCTGAACTCAACGGCCAACCCACGGAGTTCTTCTGCGATGGATTTGATAAGGGTATAAGAATTGACGTTGGATCCATACTTTAGCCTCGATGACATACAAATATTCAGATAATCAATATAGATAATATCTGGAACAAAGTTTTTCTTAATTCTCAATTCATTCAACAGGTGACGGAAATTGGCAGATCCAGCGCCAGCTGTTGGATATTCCTTAACAATTAACTTACTAGTATATTTTTCTTTTAGTCTATTAATCTTAGCATCATAAGATTGCTTTGGTAATAGTTCTAGTTCTTCGATAGAAACATCAAGAAGGTTCGCATCGATACGTTCAGCGATGCGTTCCTCTGACATCTCTAGCGTGATATACAGTACGTTATGGCCCCTCGTGAGATTACCTGCTGCGCAGTGGCACATGAACATGGATTTACCAACTCCTGTCCCAGCCAAGGCAATGTTGAGGGTTTTTTCGGGCAAGCCACCATTTGTAATTGCGTTAAAGAAGTCAAGGTCGAAGGGAATTCTTTTCTCTTTACGGTGGTAGAACTCAAATCGTTCATCACTGTCATCCAGAAAATCATGACCAATGCTGGTATCAAAAGACACAGCAAGAGCATCGGTAAGAATAGTTGGGATTGAACCTTTGGAGATTTGTCCATCTTTTTCATCCATTATTTTGATCGACTTCATGATAGCAAGATAAAGCGCTTTATCCTGACAGAACTTCTCTGTATTATCCAAGAGCCAATCTAGTTTCGTGTTAGAATCAGATTCGAGTCCCGCAATAATATCCTTGCTGTTCTTGAATGTCTGATCGTTTAGTCCTTCTTTATTAGACAGGTCTATTGCTAACGCTTCTGTAGAAGGGAAAGAGTTATATTTCTTTACATATTCGTCGATGAGATCAAAAACAACACGCTCAGAATAATCCTGGAAATAATCGCTCTTCAGAAAGGGAATGACCTTTCTGTTATATTTATCATTATGAATTAAATTGGAAAGGATTATTCTCTCAATGCTCATACGTTCTCCTCGTAAAAATTAAACCAACCAGTGTAAATATACTTTTCTTCAGTCAAAGAAGCAACACCTCTATGAACGTAAGTCCAATCAACTGGCCATATTAATGTCAACCCAGTTTCTGGTTTTATTTTTATTTTTTGGTGCATGAATTCTGTTTCGCCACCATCGTTTACGTCATTCAAATAAGTCAAAAATACTAAATGACGATAAACGATAGGCGGTTTCATTGAATATCTTTCAGTGTGCCAAACGTGATACCCACCGCCTGGAGGATAATACTGAAGATTTGCATTCTCAGTATTTCTCCATGCAGGTCCAACGTTACAACCTGGATATTTTTTGACATACAAATCAACGCAATTTTGTAATTCAGAATAATATCTTTTACAGAGATTATTATCTTCTAATACGCAATCGATACTATCTTTAATAGATTTATCAATTTGTTTATTTTTGCCATAAGCTCCAGGACGTTTATGTTCACAATTACGATGATATTCAATCATATCACCACAAACATTCTTATCAATATACCACCCACAAATAAAATTGTCAAGTTGATTGATAAAATGTTCTTTCATTTCAGTCCCACAGATTTTGATAATACTTACCGAACAGTCTAATGCCATTGGCAATTCGTTCTTGATGAGCCTGACGACCTTCGAAATTAATTATGCATTCTTTTTTCCAACGAAGAGGAATAGCATCTTTACCTTCGTCTTCAGGATAGTCTTCCCAATCAATCTCACCCTTTTGGATGACATACTGTTGTTCCCAGTCAGTGTCATACTGCTCGAACGCCCAGATCATTTCATTAAGAACCCAATCCCACTTATGCATAAACCACTGAGTTGTAGGATAAATGTATTCGTCGTTCTCATTATAGACAGGAGCAGCATCATCATAACGCATATGCACTGGAACGTCGTCGTTGTCAACCATCGGAGCACCATGCTTGGTCTCTCTTAGCTGCTTTAACATTGGAACGATAATCAAAGCAAGAGTGCTATCCATATTCCAAGTATCATACTTGTCAATACGAATCTTTATCTTACGTTCTTTCTTGCTATCAATCCAGCTACAAACATCAGCAACCCAAGTATTGGCAAGCCATTCGCCAATCTTGTCTCTGGTTTCCTCGCTGACAAAAGGAATCTTGTCAGCGATCTGGTATGGTCCTAGCCATGTAGTGTATGGCCCGATATATACACGCATTAAATTCTTTCCTTACAATTATCAAAATGCCATTGAATCATTTGTGGTTTGCCTCCAACCTTTTTACAGTGTGGGCATTGTATTTTTTCTTTTGGACGACCTTTCATCGTTTCACTTCTCTTAGCATTAGCCTCTGGGGTGGTTGTATTAGTTTCCCAATTTAATTTTTTACCTTTTCTGGCCAAAGACATTTTCTTTCTAGTCTCTTCTGTAGTAATCTGCTTAGAACGAGCCTTTTTTATCTTTTCAATAGATTCTGGAGAATGGTTCCTGCCAAGCCAAGTCAATCTTGTTATTTCACGTCTCAGATCATCTCCACTTATTTGTCCAGAAAGAGATTTCCAAGCTATGAGATCTTGCCAGTTACCATTCTCTTCCCATAATTTTTTATGGGCTTCGGCGTGTTCTTCGACCGAAAGTTCTATAAGGTTTGAAGGATCGTTAGTACCTCCCATATATCTTGGTATAATATGATGAATGTGTTTACCCATTTAATACTCCTTTTGGAGTATTTATAAACTTTCATCTTTTAACCGATATAAACTTTCATTCTTCGTCCTCGTCATCATAAACTAAACTGCCTTCAGTGTCAAGCGAATACTTGCGCTTGATGTATGCAGCAAAGTCTGTTTCCTGGAATAGTGTCATCCAAAATTCTTTACTGTCCACGATATCATTCGCTCGGAAGTTCTTTCCATCCACTTCCCCAGTCGTACGATCCACCTTGGCATACCAACCCACCTTTGGTTTAGCCACGTAACCGCCTTCGAGGGCAATATCGAGCAAACCGCTCCAACGATTAATGCCACCCTCATAATTAACGGTAATCGGTATCTTAGATTTTTCACGAACGTAACGGGATTTCTCAACATTAATGACAAAATGGTAGCCCTGAATCTCTGTGCCATCTTTATCCTGCTGCCTTCCTAGAATCCAAATGTTATCCGCAGAGTATACTCCACCAGTACCACCACCAACAATATCTTTAGGGAACATACCAATTTCTTTGTAAGTATGATTGACTGCCACAAGGGGAATGTCCTTCAGAGTAAGATGAGGAGTGATCATTCGGAAGAGAGACTTTAGCTGCTTGGCACGTGACATGTCAGCAACTGACTTTTCGTTCATGGCATCTTCAACTTCCTTCTTGGAAGCAAGATTGCCAATCGAATCAATAACAATGAATACTCGGTCGTTACGATCAAGTTCCTTCAACTGCTTCATGATGTCGAATTTGAGTTCCTCGACGTCAGTAATCGGCGTGTGAACGACAGAGTCCAACGGAATCTTAAACTTATTAAAATAAGACTGTGGCGTACCAAATTCAGAATCATAGAATAGAATAACTCCATCTGGATATTTCTTAAGATAAGCAGAAGCCAACAACAGAGCAAAGCCAGTCTTGAAGTGCTTCGAAGGACCAGCCAACATCGTCATGCCAGGAGTAATACCAGCATCAATCATTCCGCCAAGTGCAACGTTAATCATCGGCACTGGAGTTGGAATCATATCCTTCTTGGTGTAAATCTTACTATCTGTTAATGTTGATGTTAAATCAATTGTAGAATTTTTAATAAGTTTCTCTTTTAATGACATGTATTTCTCCGTATAATCGTAGTATTACTATACAATGTATGTTCGTATAAGTCAACTTTTAATATAAGTGTCCATCTTTTTAATAAATGTATCTATCTGTTTTACTCGATCTGCTCCGGGCCATTTGATAATATCTTTGTCCGGATTCTTTTTTAGTTGGGTAAGAAGAGGCATAATCATCTTACGTAGACCTTCTAGTTTTACTTGTGTAGATCCTAGCTGATCTTGTAATTCTAATTCTCCTGCTTTCAATTCGTCTTCAGAAGTAAATCCAAAATCGAAATTGAAATCGTCCTCTGGTGTCTCAGTCATTGAAAAAATCCTCTAATGTTGAATGTTGTTCTGTGGACCAGTTAATTACTTCTGTGATGGAAGCAACTGGCTCTAAGAACGATTTATTGAATTGTGTTTCTCTGTCGATATACTTATCAATAAAATCTAGTTCCTTCGGTAGTTCGTCTGGAACTGCAATCACAGATTCCTGGATTGGATTTGGAACTTTCAGATAAGCGAATCGAATCTTATCTCCATTCTGAATGGCAGGAATATTCTTAATGTCGTGCTTCTTCAAGAGATTATTAAAGATTAGAGCGCCTTTGACTCCAATTGGCGTTCCCTTATCGTATGTAAGAGTTCTATTCTTAGAATATTTTTCTAATCCTTTAACGCTACGTGGAAAGGCAACATCCTGGAATGGCATTGTCAGAAACTCTTCACGGAACTGTTTAATAAACTCGTGAAGTTCTTCCTGAGTTCCGTTCATGATTATCGAGAGACATTTTTTAATGTTTTCTCGACACGCCTTTGGAGTGCTCGAACGTACCGCCTCAATACCTTGGAGCTTGAGCTTGGGTTCATTATACTGAACACCCTCAACATTCCAAGCGTTGAGGATATACATCTTCTTGCCACGCCAAATACCTTTGTTCGCAATTGTTTCCCTCTTCATCTGCATTTTCTGCTGATATGCATTCATCATATCTGCTAGTTCTTGATAACACTTATCTAGATATGGCTGGATCTTTTGATTGCAGAACTTATCAATAGCAACAACAATATCCAATTCGTTATCAGTATCTAGGTGTGCTACCAAAGCATCCATTTCTACATAGATAGAATCTGTATCAGATGCAATAACAAAATCAATTGGCCTTCCTTCGCTGATACCAAGAACCTTATTCATAAACAGGTTCATCTTCTTTTCGATCCAACGAATTGATAACTGTCCTGACATGGTAATTGCTTCAGCGTGATCATAACTGAACCAACGGAAGAACTGATTAGCCAATGCGCCGTAAGCAGAGTTTAGCTGAATCTTTTTAGCCATCTGCATATTATGGTATCGAGCTACTAACTTCTCGTCTTCAGCGTTTGGATTATTCTCATATCGCTGCTTGGCTTCAAGCATTAACTTCTTATACTTGGTACGGTCGTTATACATCTTCTCCATAAGAGCAGGAAGGAATCCCTGATTATCCTTACGATAGGTGCAACCATTAGCTGCATGAGAAAGATCGTCATGAACGTATTTAAAGTTTCCTTCAAGCAATCCTTCAATAGATGGTATACCAACTTTACCAGCGAACGTTTCTGGGCTGATATTATACTGCATAATAAGATGAGGATACAGACTGTTCAAGTCAAACGAAACAACCCACTTACTCAATCCTAGTTTTGGTTCCTTAACGAAACCACCAATCAATGAGCCGTCAGCGCTCGTTCTTCTCATTGGAGGAATAACAATTCCCTGCTCAAGAAGATAATTATGGATAATAATATCCCATGGTCGAACAGTTGTCATAACGTCAGGGTAATTAACCTTGGCGTCATATGAAATAGCCATAGTCTGTTCTAGGAACTTTAACTTCTCATCGAGTCGATCAACCAGAACACAGTCGTGAATGTTGTACTCAATAAATTTCTGATGGTCTCTTTTATATAACTCCAGAAGGTTGCCATACTCGGAGTAATCAATCTTCTTTTCACCCAATTCAACTTGCGCAATAAAATCCAACTTATAAGATTCTTGATTACCAAACATAAACTTACGATATAACTGGTAATAATCAAGAACGGAGATACCAGCCGGATTAAAACTCTGATTTTCTTTGCCTCGGAATTCGATAATCTTTTCGTCGAGAATTCTCCATGGAGAAAGGCGACGAGCTTCAGTATCGTTAAATAAACGGCGAATGCGATTAACAATATACGGAATATCAAAGAACTCAATGTTCCACCCTGTTACAATATCAATGTCTAATCCTTCCCAACAGTTGAGAAACTGCTGGACAAGTTCGTATTCGTCTTTACACTGGGTGTAAAATGTATTTGGGTCGTCACTGTTAAATTCTCCGCAGCCAAATACATAATTACGATTACGGCTGCGCAAAGTAATTGCGGTAAGAGGCTTATCAGCCTTTTGAATATCTGGGAAACCTTCATCAGCAGCACACTCGATATCTATTGTTGCAATGTTAACGAGTTTTGGATCATAATCGATATCGCCCTTAAACGTATCAAAAATGTATAGATATAAAAATGCAGTAAGCCCGTAGATCTCCATATTTGATACTTGTTCGTAGCGAGATATAAAATCTCTAGCTTCTGAAACAGAATCAAAATCGAGTTTCTCTACGGGCTTACCGTCTAGTGTCTTATATTTGCCGTTTGCTTTACCAATAAACAAATAAGGGTTATACGAAACAATATCTTTGTATCTTAGACCTTTGTCAAATCCTCTAACATAGACCTTATTGCCTCTCATAAAAACGTTTGTATAAAATGCCATTTTCTCTCCAATAAACGCTATCCGGTCCACGATCGAACCCACAGATGCTAATTACCATTATACTATATTTCACTATTTTGTCAAACATTTTCCAATTTCAGGAAACCAAAGAACTTCTAGTTGAGACCTATAGAAACATTCAATAGCTTCTTCCTGTGTTTCTATCAGAGGATCTCCTGCCAGATTAAAACTGGTATTCAATAATGCAGGACATCCAGTCTCATCATAGAAGTTTAATAACAATTCTTTCATATGTGGAATTTCGTCGTCAACAGTTTGTATTCTACAACTATTATCGACATGAACAATACCCGGAATAACATTTGTTCTTTTGCAGCTGAAAGAAATTGTCATAAATTCTGATTTGTCCAAACCATGAGTTTCGAAATATTCTTGGAAATATTCTTTTAAAATAAATCCAGCGAATGGTCTATACCACTCTCTTTGTTTGATGATATTAACTATTTCTTTTGCGTTTGGATTACGAGCATCGAATAGAATAGATCTATTACCAAGAGCTCTTGGCCCAGCTTCTGCCATGCCATTATACACCGCAACGGTTTTCTGGTTTATTAAATGACGAACTATATCCTGCGTAGTGCAGTCGTTTCCGATATTTTTGGGTTTTACATTCTTTCCGTGGAAAAATGTATGTTTTAATTTTGTTCTAGTATTATCTTGGGTTAAAGATCTGTGTAATAACATAGCAGCGCCGATACTATTACCAGTATCATCAGCCAGAGGCTCGAAATAAAATTCAACCTCTGGTAAATTTCTGATAAGATATTCGTTACACACAACGTTCAAAGCGTAACCGCCAGTAATACATACCTGTTTTATACCAGTTTTTCTCACCCATTGAGAAACCATATCCAATACTTGTTCTTGCGTTTGTTTCTGGACTTGATATGCATAGTCCGCATAAAATTGGTAGTTGTCTTTGCGCAGATCAAAGTTTATATTGTTTTCATATTCTTTAAATAAAGTAGACTCAACGTAATCTACTACAAAATTATCATGCAAAAACAAATTATCAACTGGACGATTGTTTTGGAAAAAATTAATAAATTGTTTATCTTTTCCATAAGATGCCAATCCCATTGTTTTACCATTTTCTAATGGGCATTGACCTATTAGGGTCGTAGCTGATTCGTAAACTTTAACAATACTCATATTACTATCAGCGTTGAACGAAAATTTAGTTTGATTGTTAAATTTATTTAATAGTGTAGGGAATTTATCATAAAACCCTTTTTCTGTATTATGTATCCAATAATTTTTATGTAACGTTCGGAAATTACAAGGATACGACGCTTCAAATACAGTTTCAGCTTCTCTTACTAATCCTTCAATAGCAGCGCCATTTCTATCAATAACAAAAACCAAACAATTCTCGAATCCACTATTATAAAATGCTTGGCTTGCATGACATAAATGATGCGAAGAAGTGTAATCTTTAATTTCTGTTCCGAAAATTCTTTTATAAGATTTATAGAATGTATATTCACTATCGTGATGGTCGCAGAGGGCGAAATAATCTATATCCTTGTGATGTTTTAGTATTTCATCAACAGAAGAAACTGCAGTTAAGGCACGTTTTTGCCTAACAAGTCTTTCTTCTTTGAAGAATAATTTTATTTCGCCATCTTGCAACAATACAGCGCTACTATCATGATAGCCAGTAACACCTACAATTTTCATAATATACCTTTATTCTTAACCTACACGAGCAGCCTGGAAATGCATACCGTCTGGTCTTGACCATGGACCACCCCAAACCCAACCTTCTTCTTTGAAGGCTTTGACGATAAGAGAGTTTTCTGTGAATGAATACTTATTGTATCCAGGTTTCTTGCCAAGAGCGTTATACGGAGCAGCAATATCAATAGCCAAACCGAATGCATGAGTAGACAGAGAATGTCCACCACGCATGTTACGAATATTCCATGAACCTGAGAATACGTGTAGTTGTTGCGCTTTGATCTTATCGTAATCTCTGCCGTTCTCGTCCCATACGTATGTTAGAACACGAACAAGAGAGTCAGCGCAAATCTTATTCATCCAGCACTTGGTGATCTTAATATCATCCATCCACATAGTATATGGTAGATTAACAGAAACCATATTCTTTTTAAATGTTCCGCCATAGTCTGGTGTGCCGAACTTCTTACGTAGTTCTGTTTGTAGAGGCCAGACATTCTTTTTTAACTTAGATACAGTAGGAACTTGCGACTCTTTAACTGTATTTGTTACGTCAATGTGACCTTCTTCTTTGGCATCTTTGACAGCAACTTCGGTGGTGTATAATTTACCGTCGTATACGAATGTTTCTTTTCCTGCTTTCTTCGCAGCAGCAAATGCTTCTTTAAATGTAGCCATGATAATCTCCTGAAATAAAAAAGGGAGAGCCGAAACTCTCCCCTATTTAGAAGATTACTTGATGTCTACTTTCTTCGGCTTCTTTTCCTCTGGAACTACGTTCTCTAGGAAAATCTTAAGCATACCATTAACATATTCTGCGTTCTTCACTTCAACCGTGTCAGCAAGAGTAAACTTGCGGGTAAACATACGATCAGCAATCCCCTTCCATAGATACTGGACTGGATTGTCAATGGGATCAATCTCGTCGACAGTAAATCCACCCTTAACTACGAGAGTGTTATTAGCTAATTCGATATCTAGATTATGCTTACCAAAACCAGCCACAGCCAATTCAATGCTGTAGTTGTTATCATCAATCTTTACGATATTATATGGAGGCCAGTTTGGGGAGTTGTTTAGGATTGCCTTGGTGTAGGTATCATTAACATTAGTTAGAGTGTCTAGAACCTTATCAAAACCTACAAAATGCTTGTTTAGATTGGACAAATTGAAAACATCGTTTGTCATTTAATTCTCCTTTAGAGCGAGTTTAAGATTGCGTTCCATTAGGCAACGCAGACATAATATAATATGAGAAGAGGGGAAAGTCAACGCCTTCCCCTCAACTTTTTTATTCTGCTAGTAACTTAACGCCATCACGCCCTAGCAAAGCATGAACACGTCCTAGGATTTGGAGAACAACGCCGAACACACCAAGTGCCATCCAGCCGAAGAATACGAAGCCCCAATGCAATGGTGCTACGAATAGTTCTTCCATGAACCAGAAAGTATGACCCCATTCGTTGAGTCCAACGTTTGGAATAATCATAAATGGTCCAATAGCGACAATCAAGAATGCAAGGCTGTAACCATGTGAGAAGTATGGGATACGAGTTCTTGCATAGAAGAAAGCGCCAACTGCAATTACGCTATAAATTGGATATGACATGTAGAACTCAATGATATGACTTGGAGTAAAGTCAGTATCACGAATAACAGTCATATGCCATGTACCATCCTGTTCAGTAAAGAAGGATGCGCCCCAATAAATGGCAGCAGCATACACAACAAGCCACTGAACAAGAACTACTAGACGACGCATTTCCTCACGAGGAGTCACGGCGTCAATATCTCGATCTCTTGTCTTCCAAAGATAACCAGCAAGTGCTAGTCCTGAGACTAACTCAAGCGGAATCTCTGTCCAGAGAATAGACATCCAATATGTCTGAAACTCGGGCGCAAATGAATCAAGTCCAGCCCTCCAGCCGAACACTTGTTCATAGATACGGACAATGAGATAGAATGTGTTTAGAAGGGCAAGCCCAATCCACATTCCACGGAGATCAACGACATCTGACTTTGCTGCAACTGCAGCGCTTGTAGTAGTTACTGTACTCATATATTATTCTCCATAGAGAAAAAATCAAGTGGTCAGTTTCGCCTTTGGTGACGGTGAAACCGCCACTCTTGAGTTTATTTATACTATAACCCCATACAAAAGTCAAATACTATTTTCTTAATGGAGCTTTTTTCCGAAAGTTTCTTTTGCGAAACAATAGATGTCCATATTGCGTTGATCTAGAATAAACATCGGTGTCATATTAGCAGCCTTATATTCTTCTGCTGCTTGTAACACGACTGCAAATCCGCTATCTGGTTCTTTATCGATAGCTTCCCATGCTTCTTTAACTATCTTCTCTGAAACAACTATCAAGTTTTCTATATTAGGTATGTTTTTCATACTATCTGTCTCATTTTTTCTATAGGAGAAAGCTGATCAGAAACATGTTGAACAAAGAACACCTGACATAATCTATCTTCTCTTGTGTTATCACCAACTCTTCCATGCCAAGTCTCGCCGTCAAAAGCTACCAGCCTATTAAAGATTTGAGAAAATCTGGCTGTCTCTTGTAACAATGCGCCATCATGTTCATCAGAATATTCTACTGGTCTATAGATAGCCACCCCTGCGTGCATTTCTTCATCTTTATTTAAAAATATAACTCCAGAAATGACATTATTTGGATCCAGATGAGCGTTATTATCACTACGAAATGTTCCACCATATCGGCTACCCCATAATAACTCTTCTGGTTTATAGAGAGTATAATTTTTACTTTCTACTGGATAATTTTTATGAAAAACGTTTTTGACGATATACTGTAAAGAAGGATCTAATATATCATAAAACATAGATAGTAATTTTTTATTGAAATAGTCGTCAAATTCTGGTTGAACGTCTTTCATAGGAGAAGTTCTCAATCCGATACAACTTGGCATTTTATGAAATGTTTGTTGAAGAGCGAATTCTCTAACCTCGTCTGGATATTCATAAAAATCATCAACGCAAAAAGTAGGAAATTTTTTCATATTTTCGGTAACCTTTCTAGCGGAAAAACTGTATTTTTCGGCATAAACTCTATAAAAAATACTTGCGATAATCTATAATCATTTTCTATATACCTAGTGGTGACTCTATGAGGATATCTGCTACCGTCAAAACCTATAAGTCTATTATATTTGTTTTGGAAAGTAATTACCTCTTCAAGAGGCTTTTCAAAAGATTTATATACAGTCGTTCCAGCTTTTGGATTTGGATTAGGTGTCAAATATATAACACCGCCCATCAACACATTTGGGTCTTTGTGTAGTAAACCATTATTGTCAGGAGAATCAGGATCATCGCTTTTTCTGAAATGAATATGGAAAGCTGTATATACTTTATACCTAACGGGTGAGTCGTAAAAAACAGAAAATAGTTTATCGCAAAATCTGGAGAATAACTCTGGATTTATTTCAGATAGACATTGAGATCTTTTATCATATGGAGTTTGATCTTCATACTCTAATCCAAGAGCGTATTCTCTAATAGCTTCTGGATTTTCATAAAAATCATCAATACAAAATAATGGAAACTTCATAAATACACCGTAAAAATGGAGTTTATCATGAACATAATATTATCTCTCATATCTTCTGGAGCCATCAAGTGGCTTTCTATACTTATAATCATTGGAGGGTTAGCTGGTGGATTATATTCCAAGCATCGTCAGATCGTAGACCTGGAAAAACAAACAGCGCTTCAAGCGTATAATATCAAACAGCTTCAGCAATCTATCAAAGACAAAGATTTGTTTATCGAACAACAACAAGCTATTTTTAAAAATAGAGATGAAGAAGTAGCGAAATTAGAAATCCAAAAACAAGCATTAGAAAATAAGCTAAAAACAATCGAGTCTCGAATTGACGTGGAAATTGGAAAGGGCAACGATCGTCCATCTTCTGATATCCTCAAAAATACAATTAAAGAGTTAAGCCAATGAAAAAAATTATTCCATTGTTAATTGCAGTTCTACTGGCTTCTTGTAATAGTCAGGAGCAGATTGTAACATCATACAAATATATGGTCGCACATCCATCCGAGGCGATGTATTACTGTCCTGTGGTGAAACAGTTTCCGAAGTGGCAGACTCTGACTGATTCTCAGGTTGCGAAGTTGATAGTCCAACTACAAAAGAACAACTTGACATGTAAGTCCTCTATTGAAAGTATTAGAAATTTTATTAATAATGCAGATAAACTCACAAAACCTTAAATCTATTTAATGGTGTTGGAATATTGGCGTTTATACGATGCGCAAAGAAAACGTGAGTTAGCCTTTCGCTTTGCGTGTTGTCGCCTGTTCTTCCATGGTATGATTTGCCATCAAAAACAACCAAACGATTATATACCTGTTTGAAATTAGCAGATTCTATTACAGTTTCTTTTTCGATATCTCCATTACCATATCTGATAGGATCAGTGTTTTCTACAACTCTATAAATGGCAGTTCCAGCATGAGGCTCGGCAATAGGATTCAAATAAACCACGCCAGAGAAAAAACTGTTATCGTCTAAATGGACAGCAGTAGGTATCTCTGATTCATAGCTAGGAACGAAATCTCTATATTTGTGAGCAACGTGAAGCGTTTGATCTGTGTTCTTAGCAAACGTAGAATTGTCTGTTACTCTGTGTAAATGGAAATGAGATCTGATCATCCATTGAACATCGTTCCTACCCATATCGTAAAATACAGATAGCAACTGTTTAGCAAAAACATCGGAAAATTCTGGATTAATTTCGTGTAGCGGAGCGGTTCGTCTGCCCTGACATGGCCCAATGTTATTAAAATCCAGAGATAGAGCGTATTCTCTAATAGCGTCTGGATTGTTATAAAAATTGTCAATACAAAATGCTGGAAAATGTAACATAACTATCCTCTATAATGAAATGAAAAAGGGCGCACGAAGCGCCCTCAATCTTATTCAGCTGGTGGTGGTGTTTCCAAAGCTGTCTTAACAGTTGTCATCTCTGTAATCTTACGCATTCCTGCCATGATTGCAGCGGCAACAATGCCAGCTAGTGGAACTACCATTGTCTGGGGAACACCCCAACCAGTTAGAACTGTAACCCAATCAATTCCTGCAACCTTCTCAGATACAACTGGAAGAACTGCCATAAGAATGGCGATTAGGTAAGTTTTATAACCTTCGAACATGATAACCTCCTATCGATAGATTGTCCACGAAGGACAAAACTATTTATGATAGAGTAGGCTTTCCTACCAACTGTCCTGATGCTCTGAGATATGCCATATAACTGGTTAACTCGGAGAGCGTATTGAAGATCTGGGTCTTATCAACCAACAGTCCGTCAATAGTTTTGATTGTATATGATACTCTAATCATGACACCCTCCTTGGTGTGTTAAAAGTTATCTATTTATATCATAACTTGTTATTTTTGTAAGATTTACAGATTTCTTTTACCTTTCCAGAAAGCAACAACGACAGGAAAACGTAGCTTACCATCAGCAGTCTTATTCTGATAACGAACTGTTACTTCCGTGCCGATATACTGCTCTTTATCCTTTAGCAGCTGCTCCATAAACTCTTGATTACCACGAACGCCTGAGTTCTGAGTAGTACCATCTTCAAGACGAATCTCAACAGATTTAGCATAACCTTCCCAGTTACCTAATCCTTCTTCAATATTGACGATAACAAACTCTTCGTCCTGAAACTCTTTATGCTTGATAAGGTTCTTTGAACGCTTACCTTCATAGGGAGAATTGGGAACACGGAGTATCTGACCTTCATAACCCATTTCGAGATATTCTCCGAGCATTTTTTCGATGTCTTGCTCGACATTAATGAACTGAGTTTGAACAGCACGAACGATAGGATAGTAACGGTCACCGAACGAATTGTAAGTACCGAAGTGCTTGCTGATAAAACTCAAACGATCCATGAACGGCTCATCCATCACACAATCATAAACATGATACTGAACCAGCTTTGATGCTTCGATATAATCAGCAGTCGTCGGCTTAGTCTTACGAACAAGCGATACAATCTTTTCAAAGTTATCACGAAGATCATGATTGTATAGTTCGCCATCAAGAATAGCATCAGGGAATGCCTGGAAGAACGGATCAAGCGCCTCCATAATATGCGGACAAGAGGTAATAGGTTTACCCTGACGTGACTGCATACCGTTTTTGCTAATCAAACAGCGAATACCATCCAGCTTCGGTTGAGAGAAATACGGATACTGTTTATGCTTCTTATCATCGAACTTAGAAGCAAGCATACATTCAATAAACTTAGCACCCTGTTCGGCACCAGAAGGACTGAAATGATATTTGCCCTGATGTAGCTTCTTCTCATATTCTGCTTTGACCTCGGCAAGAACTTGCTCAGCAACAGTAGTAGCGTTTGAACGACCGACATTCTTTTCTGTCGGGCGCTGCCAACCAGAAACTACAATCTTACCGTCAAGAATACCTGCATGAGTGCGATACTTCTCTTCATCGTATTCGATCCACCAAACACGAGTCTTGCCTTTGGTGTCGATCTTATAGAGATTTTGCATACTATTAGACATAACGATCCTTTATGAAGTTTGCCATATAGCGGCGGATGTTCTCTGCACCGACAGGGTTAGCAGAGTGAACCCAGTAATCAAAATCATTCAGACATACATCATTATCCATCACCCAATTACAGAACCATTT
>Ga0208090_1000061_pt1 | contig 25057 bp, 27 predicted proteins | sample LakMenEpi20Jul12_FD_150718 | JGI IMG/M metagenome (GOLD analysis project Ga0208090, IMG submission 150718) | Freshwater microbial communities from Lake Mendota, WI - 20JUL2012 deep hole epilimnion (SPAdes) | ecosystem: Environmental > Aquatic > Freshwater > Lake > Epilimnion/Euphotic zone ...
GAGGGTCGTGCGAGGTGGTCACTGAGGCAGTGGAGGGAGCAGCCCCTCGCCGGTATCGATGCCGGGACTGGGGAGATCGGGCTCCTTGAAATCAACCGGGCCGCCAACAATCCAGAAGAAGCCCCGTTGTTTCTTCCGGTACGCTTCGGCCAGTTCGCTGCCGCTGGGGAGTTTTTTCAGATCCTTTTCGCGAGGTTCGACGATTCTGATATCGGGTCCGAAGAGCGATTTTGGCATGCGGATTTTTGGCAGCTTCGCGACGGAAATCTTTTTCAGCTTCGAAGTGAAGCTTGCCTTAGGTGCTTCGGTGGTCGCCGTGGCAGTATTTTGACGCGTCGCGCAGGCGCTCAGGCAGAGGACTGATGCCATGGTCATGAGAAGCAGGGCATGACGGCGAAGGTGCATGAGTTTTTTGTGATCGATCGGACTTCTATCAGGCGTGCTATGGATTTCCAAGGAGATTGATGAAATATACGCGAACGCGTTGGGGTCATTCGCGCGGCAGAAGGATGAGGAAATTGCGAACCGGTCGGTTCCAAGGCGGGCGTGAGGTGAGGGGTCCGCCGCTGACGCGGGAGGAGATCCAGAGGTCGGAGGAACGGCCGCCGTCGAGGTTCATGGCGCGGTGGATTTTCCATCCGCAGTGCTGGCCCGAGGCGAGGCTGGCGGCAAGAATGTTGAGTGGACAGGGGGATGTGCGGCCGATGAACCAACGGGTGCCGCCGTCCCATGCGATGAAACTGCGGGCGCTGGTTTTATCGGACTCGAGTCCGCCGACAACGAGGCAGCGATCGACGAGCATCGGGCCGGATTGCAGGGATTCGCGCATTTGTTTGGCGGTGCCCCGATTGGTTTCGTTGCGGCGGCTGATGCGTGAGGTGCCTAAGTGGGATTCGTGCCAAAGGGCGCTGCCGATCGAGGTCGCTGAGTTCCATGATCCGGCTGATTTTCCTGCGGCGACCAGCAGGCCGAGCGGTTCGCCTTGGGGGGTGAAAAATCCGGCGTTGATCGCGGCGAGTGCGTTGCGCGAAGAGCCGGCTTGGGCGGCATCGATGAAGGTGGTGCCGGGGCCGTCGGCTTGATCGATGACGCGAAGGCGGTGGGTTCTGGAATCGAACGCGACGCCCTCGAGGTTGAATTCAGGCAAGTTGCGCGTGACTAATGTCGGCGCTGTGGGTGGGTTGGGATTTTCGAAAATTTGTGGTGCTTCGGCCGGTGTTGGAATGATGGCCGCCGGCGGGTTTGTTGCTGCAGCTTTGGTCCTGGCAGTGGGTGCCGGCTCGTAGGGCGAGCAAGAGGAGATCAGCAAGATTGGCAGCAGAAATCGCTGGGGGAATGGCATATCCCGGTTTCCCATGAAGCGAGGGCTTTGGCAAGGGGGCGGGTGATCTTTCTTGGCAGGTTGAGGCGCAATCGTTATCGATGGCACATCATGAAATTTTTGCGCGTGATGTTGTGGCTGATGATTGCCCTTTTGGGTGCCTTTGCGGTGGGGGTAGCGGCGTTTCAGCGCGGTGAGTCGGTGAATGCGATTTGGCTGGTGGTGGCCGGTGTTTGCACCTTTGCGGTGGCTTATCGTTTTTACAGCGCGTGGTTGGTGGCGAAGGTATTGGCGGTCGATGACCGACGCGCGACGGCGGCGCATACCTGTGCGGATGGAAAAGATTTCGTGCCGACGCCGAAGTGGGTGGTGTTTGGTCATCACTTTGCAGCGATCGCCGGGCCGGGGCCATTGGTGGGTCCGGTGTTGGCGGCGCAGTTTGGATATTTGCCCGGGACGTTGTGGATCCTGATCGGCGCGACCCTCGGGGGTGGCGTGCATGATGCGGTGGTGTTGCTTGCGAGCATGAGGCGCAATGGCAAATCGCTGGGTCAGATGCTCAAGGAGGAGGTGCATCCGTTTGTGGGCTTGGTGGCGATGGTGTCGCTGTTGGCGATCATGACCATTTTGCTCGCGGTGTTGGGCTTGGTGGTGGTCAAGGCATTGGCTGAAAGTCCGTGGGGGCTTTTCACGATCGCGGCGACGATTCCCCTCGCGATGGTGATGGGATTGTTGATCAAGACCGGCATGATGCGGGTGACCGGCGCGTCGGTGATCGGTGTGCTCGGGCTCATCGTTGCGGTGGTGGCCGGAAAATATTTACCGGATTCGTGGAATCACGCGCTGCGTTGGGAAGCGAAGGACCTTGCGTGGGCGGTGATGATTTACGGCTTTGCGGCATCGGTCTTGCCGGTGTGGTTGTTGTTAGCCCCGCGCGATTATTTGAGCACTTTCATGAAGCTTGGCACGGTGGTGGTGCTGGGAATTTTCATCGTGTTGGCGATGCCCGAGTTGAAGATGCCGGCGGTGACGCCGTTCATCGATGGCAGTGGATTTGTCGTACCTGGGCCGGTGTTTCCCTTTGTGTGCATCACCATCGCGTGCGGTGCGGTGAGTGGGTTTCATGCCTTGATCTCATCGGGCACGACGCCGAAGTTGCTTGAGCGCGAGCGCGATGTGCGGGTCGTCGGTTATGGCGCGATGGTGACTGAAATGCTGGTGGCGCTTATGGCGATCATTGCGGCATGCGCGCTGCCGCCGGGTCAGTATTTCGCGATCAACTCGCCGGTGAATGCGCGCGATGCGGTAGCGGTCGAGCGTCAGATCGAGAAGATCAACTCTTATGGTCCCGAGTATCGCGTGACCCTTGAGGAGATGGAGGAGTTGGCGGAAAAAATTCAGGAACCGACGCTGATTGGTAAGACTGGTGGCGCGCCGACCTTTGCGGTGGGCATGGCATCGATGTTTTCACGCGTGCTGCCGGGCAACACCGCGCTGGCTCTGTGGTATCACTTTGCGATCATGTTCGAGGCCTTGTTCATTCTCACCACGCTTGATGCGGGCACGCGGGTGGGGCGGTTCATTTTGCAGGATTTGCTCGGGCATGTTTGGAAACCGCTCGCGGATACCGGCAGTTGGTTGGGCAACATTCTTGCGACCGGTTTGCTCGTTGCAGGCTGGGGGTATTTTCTTTATCAGGGAGCGATCGATCCCGAGGGTATTGCCAAGAGCCTTTGGCCGATTTTTGGCATCTCGAACCAGTTGCTGGCGGTGATCGCTTTTTGCCTTGGCACGACCATTTTGATCAAGTCGGGTCGCGCGAGGTACGCGTGGGTGACCGTGATCCCGCTGGTGTTTCTGGCGGTGGTCACCTTTGCCGCCGGGTGGATGAAAATTTTCTCGGCGAAGGCCGCGGGGTTCGTTCCGGCGATTGCGAAGATCGAGGCCGAGATCGCGGGCGGCGTGAGCGATCAGAGGCTGGCGCTTTTGAAACCCGCGCTTTTCAACGCTCGTTTGGATGTGGCGATCGTGGCGGTGTTTTTGGTGCTGGTCGCGCTGATCACCTTGTCTTGCGCCTGGCAGTGGTGGAGGTGGCTCAGTGGTTCGGCGGTGCCGGTGCTGCGGGAGTCGCCTTATGTTTCCAGAGATGGGTCCGAATCCTGAGTTGAACTCGAGGAATCTGGTTTGGTTCGCTGTTTGATTTTTGGATGACCGGACGACTCCACGAGGCGGAAGCGCGAGCAACTCCATGAGATTTCCGTTTGGTCGAGGAAGACCCTGAGTCCGGTGAGGTAGAGTCCTTGGGTGCCATTGCCGGTTTCGATGCAGGCATGGACATGATAGACCTTATCCGGTAGCAAGTGCCCGTCGGGAAAATAAAACGAGCAGTCGCTTTTGAAGTGGTTCGGAAGAACCCTTGGGCCGTTCATTTTGGTATCGATGGCGACAACTCGATCGCCGGGTGAGAAAATTTCCATGTTGGTTTCAGGTGAGTGGATACATCACCAATACAAACAGATGGTGTAGGACATTTGTTGGGACACCCAAGAAAAAAGGGAAAAATATTTTCTATGATTTTTTATTGATGCGGAGGGGGCGGGCGTATTATATGGTAGTTCGTTATAAATTTCCTTCTGGGCTCGCGACGGGCTGGGTGTTATGAAATGGACATGGATGAATTGATTCGACAGCTCGAGGAAGGGCGTGAGATGTCCGCTTGCGAAGTGGAGCTTGCGGCGAATTTTCTTTTGGATGCGGCGGTGGCCGATGAGCGCAAGGCGAGCTTGCTGGAGTCCATGTCGGTGAAGGGTGAGAGCGCGGCGGAGATTGCGGCGTTTGTGGAGGAGTTTTTGCGTCACGCGGTTGATCCCGGTTTGTCTTCGCTTGATTTGCCTGGGCCTACTCTGGATGTGTGCGGTACCGGCGGCGACAAACTGGATTTGTTCAATGTTTCGACAACCTCGATGTTTGTGGCGGCAGCGGCGGGAGCGGTGGTGGTGAAGCATGGCAACCGTGGCATCACTTCCAAGAGCGGCGGGGCGGATGTGCTGGATGCGCTCGGAGTGAGGATTGATTTGCCGCCGGATGAATTCCGGCGCTGCGTCGAGAAGGCCGGCGTGGGATTCATGTTTGCGCCGAACTATCATCCGGCATTCAAGGCGGTGGTGGGCGTGCGCAAGATGCTTGCCGCGCGCGGCGTCCGGACGATTTTCAATTTGATTGGACCTTTGTTGAATCCGGCCAAGCCAAAGTGCCAGTTGGTCGGCGTGTTTTCACGCGAGCTGTGTCCGGTGTTTGCGGAGATCCTTGAGCGCCTCGGGCGTGAAAGTGCTTGGGTGGTGAATGGTGCCACGGCGGATGGTCGGGCGGTGGATGAATTAAGCCTCATGGGGACGACGCGGGTGTGCGTGACCGGTGGCAAGCGTTCGCGCTTGGATGCCGAGTGGAGCCCCCGTGACTTCGGCATGGAGTCGGTGGGGGTTGAGTCACTGCAGGGTGGATCGGCGGCGGAGAATGCCGTGCTGCTGCAGGAAATTTTGGCCGGCAAGGATCATGGGCCGAGGACTGAGATGGTGGTGCTGAATGCCGCGGCGGGGATTGCCTGCGCGGGGATTGCCGGATCGATGAGCGAGGGGATTGAGATCGCGCGCGAAATGATCCGCAGTGGAGCGGCGATGGAGCGGCTTGAGCGCATGCGTGAGGCATCGAGGTGAGAGAGAAGTTTCAAGTGTTCAAGTTTCATGTTTCAAGGGAAGAGGGCGGTTGGAGATCGAAGTGGAGAAGGTGAGGTATGAGTCGCCCCTGCGGACCTTTCGGAGAAAGGTCCCTGCCTTGGAGGAGCGGGCTAAACCCTTTAGTTTGCTTGACATTTTGGCTTATGTTAGTGTTTTTGGGCTTTAGCGCATGGCTGGTAAACACATGGAAGCCGGTAATTTGGCGCGTCTGGAGGCCCGGACGCGTCGTGCCAAAGCTATGGTGCGGTGTGCGTTTGTGTTGTTTTCCGTGAGTTTGGGATTTGTGGTCGTTGCGATGGCGGTGCCTCAGTATCGGATTTTGAAAGATCTTGAGACCAAGGTTGGCGATGCCGAGAATCGTCAAAGGGTGGCACTTGCCGAGAGGGATCATCGGCGCATCGAGTTGCAGGCCTTGCGGGAGGATCCTGCTTTTCTTGAGATTCACGCGCGTGACCGTCTGGACATGTGCCGCGAGGGTGAAAGGGTTTTGCGTTTCAATCGTGAGCGCTGACCTGCGCGTGTCATTCGTGCTTGGCGCGTGTGTGGGGGAAAGTTATTTCGGGTCATGCGAAATGACATTGAGCGTGTGTTGATCGACGAGGCGGTGATCGACAAGAGGCTTGATGCGATGGCAGCGGAGATTGAGCGGGATTTTCCGCAGGGGCCGCTGGTGGTGATCATTTTGCTCAAGGGTGCATTGGTTTTTGCGGCGGACTTGTTGCGGCGGGTGCCGCGGGTGTTGGAGATCGAGTGTTTAAATGTAGCGAGCTACCATGGTGGGTTAGAGAGTTCGGGTGTGGTGGATTTTTTGGATCGTCATTTTCCCGAGGTGAAGGGGCATCAGGTTTTGTTGCTCGATGACATCCTCGACACCGGGCGGACGCTGCATGCGGTGTCGCGGAGGCTGATGGATGAGGGCGCGGTGGCCGTCAAAACAGCGGTGTTACTGGCCAAGGACAAGGTGCGCGCGGCGGAAGTGGAGGCCGACTATGTGGGCTTTGAAATCGGTGATGACTTCGTCGTTGGCTACGGCCTCGACTACCAGGGCAAGTACCGCAACCTGCCGTATGTGGGGATTTTGAAGGCGTGTTTCATCCAACCTGAAGAGGTTGTTTGACCACTGATTTCACTGATGAACTGATTGAAGAGTGGGTGCGGCTTGGGTGCTGATTTTTGTTAATCAGAAAATCAGTTCATCAGCGCAAACTGTGGTCATTTCAAAAAATTAACCGATCAGGTCGCCGATGGAGCCGAAGTCTGGTGAGAAGAGCCGTTTGTAAGTGCGGGCCGCGTAGCCATCGGTCATGCCGGCGAGGTAATCGCAGATCAGTCGCGCGCGGGTCGCGGCGCAATCGGTGGCGGTGATTTCATCGGCGTTTTCGGCGGACATTAGCTGGAAGTTTTGTCCGTCGATGCTTTCGCGGTCGATGTAACGGGTGCCGAGAACCTCCCAGAGTTGGCGAAGCATGCGGCTGCCTTTCAGTTCGAGTTGTTTGAGTTGGGGCGAGAGGAAGACCACCTCGAAGGCGAGTTTTTTGAAGATCTCGGATTCGGCTTTCGCGTGCTCGTCGATGACGAGTTGGTAGCGGTGGCGGTTGGTGAGGTGGCTGAGGAAATTGGTTTGCGATTCGAGGCGAGTCGCGCGGATGTAGTGGCCGATGCGTTTGCCGACGAAGGGATCGACGCGGCGTTGGCGGATGGCGCGGATGAGGTCGCCAAGTGGTGTAGCTTCACCGGTCGGTTGATTGCGGCGCTCGGCCCAGGCTTCGATTTTTTCGATGTGGAGGAATCCGGCGCGGACGCTGTCGGAGAGGTCGTTGAGAGAGTAGGCCGTGTCGTCGGCCCAGTCCATCACCTGGCACTCGATTGATTTGAACGAATCGCGCGCCTTGCCGGGCGGGAGTTCGAGCGGGAAGTCGTGACCGGCGAGGACCCAATCGAGTTGCGATTGCTGGTCGTCGTAAATGAAATGGTTGTGCGGGTTATGGCCGAGCGAGGTCTTGAGTTCGCTCCACAGCGATTTGTATTTCAGGATGCCGTCGACAAAGGCGCGGGTCGGATCCATGCCGGTGCGTTTGGCGGAGAAAATCCGTTCGGTGAGCAAGCGCAAGGTTTGGGCGTTTCCTTCGAAGCCGCCTTGGTCGGCCATGAGGTGATTGAGTGAGCGTTCGCCGGCATGACCGAAGGGCGGGTGGCCGAGGTCGTGGGCGAGGCAGGTGGCTTCGATCAGGTCGGGGTCGATGAAAAAATCCGGCTCGAGCGGTCCGTCGCTTTGGGATTTGAGCCAGAGGCAAATCGACTTTCCAATTTGTGCGACCTCGAGCGAGTGGGTGAGGCGGGTGCGGTAGAAATCGTATTCACCGCTCCAGAATACCTGCGTTTTGTTTTGCAGGCGGCGGAAGGTGGGCGTGTGAAGGACGCGGTCGCGATCGATCTGGAAAGGGCTGCGATAGTCGCCGGCATCTTGTCGACCCGAGAGGCGTTCGGTGTCGAAATTTCCGTAGAAGCGGTTTTGCATGCGGGCGGGGCGTGGGTTTTTTGTGTGCTGGATCAGGGTGAAAGCCGCTCGATTTTCCAGCCATCGGTAGAGCGTGAATACAGGAAGCGATCGTGGAGTCGGGCGGGGCCGCCTTGCCAGAACTCGATGGTCGTGGGCGCCACACGATAGCCGCCCCAGAACGGTGGCAGCGGAATGTTTCCATCGGCGAAGCGCTCGCGGATTTCACTGAGTTTTGCGTTGAGCGCATCGCGCGAGGCGATCACTTCGCTTTGATTTGAGACCCACGCGCCGATTTGCGAATCGAGCGGGCGTGAGTGAAAATAGGCGCTTGATTCTTCGATGGTGGTTTTCTCGACGCGGCCTTGGATGATGACCTGGCGTTCGAGCGTAAGCCACGGGAAGAGCAGACAAACTTGCGGATTGGTGCGCATGTCAGCGGCCTTGCGGCTTTCGTAGTTGCTGAAAAACACGAAGCCATTTTCGTCGAATCCTTTGAGCAGGACCGTGCGTTGCAGAGGGGTGCCTGTGGCTCCGACGGTGGCAAGGGTCATCGCATTCGGTTCATGGACGCCGACATCGGTGGCGGTTTTGAACCAATCGCCAAATTGTTGGATCGGATCCGCTTTGAGGTCGGCGCGACGCAAGCCGCGGTCGGAGTATTCCTTTCGAAAATCGGCCAAATTCACAACACATGCATAGCCGTCATGCTCCGACATGCAAGGTTATCGTTTCACGGAAGCGTGAAGCAATCGATGGTGTTGGCGCGAGTGAGATCGGCGAGGTGTTCGTGGCTCAATTGCAGGGCTTTGGCGAGTGCCTGGCCGATGGCAGGCAGATTCGCCGGGTGGTTGAGATTTTCGGCAAGCGGGTGGGTGGTGAACTTGGCCGGCGGAGTCATGTCGGGCGCGTCGGTTTCGAGCAGGATGCGCTCGGGTGGCAATTGCCGAAAGACCTCGATCGTGCGGGATTTTTCCGGTTTGAGGAAATAGCCGGAGAAAGAAAATCGCGCGCCGAGCGGGATTAGGCGGCGGGCGGTTTCGATCGATCCGTTGAACGAATGGAGGAGAAATCTTTTCGGCGGCGCTTGATGTTTGAATGCGTCGAACAAGGACTCCCATGCGCGGAGGCAGTGGATGGTGGCGCAGCGCTTGAGTTCGCGGGCGATGCGGAGTTGATCGATGAAGATCGGGGATTGAATATCGATCGACGGACTATCGATCCATCCGTCGAGGCCGCATTCGCCGATGCTGGATTGCGGGTGTTTGATCAGATACGCGGTGAGTCTTTCCTGCCATCCGGGGCATGCGGTGTGTGCGTGCCATGGGTGGATGCCGAAGGTGGGGATGATGAAATCCGGGTGTGCGACGGCGAGGGATTCGACCTTGGGCCAATCGTCTTCACGGGTGGCATTGACGATGCACTTTTCGATGCCCGCTTCGCGCATGCTGCGAATGATCGCATCATGATCGCAGAGGCGCCCGTCTTGCAGGTGGTTGTGCGCGTCGATCCAACCTGGCATGGACGGAGAAGGTGGTCGTTGTTTCAGCGAAGCCCGCGTGGCTTGGCTTGATTCGGCGAGTCGAAGGTCACATCGGTGATCGAAATACGGCGGCCACTTTGGGGATCGTGCGAGGCGACCTGCATTTTGCGAAGCGTCCAGACTTTGTCGGCGACCTGCATGACGTCCTCGACTTGGAACTCTTTGAGTAGCCCGCCCTTTGAGTCATGCCCGCGGATTTTCATGAACGCGCCGAATTTTTCGTGGACCCAGACATAGACCACATCGTAGCGACCGGGTGTGTTGTGGGGCTTGTCGATGCGGATTTTGTAGCAGGATTGACCGCCGACATCTTCGCTGCCTTCGAGCTTTGGATTCGGCCAATAGAAGAATCGCAGTGAGAGATCCTCATAGGTCAGGTCGGTGCCGGCGATGGGGGCGACGAGTTGGCTGGCACTTAGGTCGCGGCTTTTGCCATTGATGATTTCAAAAAGGTTGTACGACGAATCGCCCATGCGCATGTGGAAGATACGTGGCGTGTTCGGGTTTTCGGAAAACTGGAATTGGATTTCGCGGCCCATCAGGAAGAGCGTGATGGGTGTCTTGTGGTTGCCCTTGCGGATGCTGCCGGTGAGACCTTTTTCGAGCTTGGTGAGGGAGGCTGAGAGTCGCGCTCCTTCCAAGATCGCTGCGGGGTCGGGTGCCTGGGCCATGGCGTTGAGGCACAGGAATGGCAGGGTGAGGGCGAGCAAAACTCGGCGGTGCATGGCAAGCAAGATGGCCGAATTGTGCAGATCGGCAAGGATAGCCGTGTGGGGAGTTCAAAAAATAAGTCCGCAAGGTCGCTGTTTTTTTAAACAATTTTCGATTGGGGCTTGATGGACTTGGGGCTCGCCCTTTGGATGGTCCGGTCAACGTTTTCCACGCCACATGAGTCTCCGTAAGCAACTTTCCGACATCCTTCCGCCATTGCTGCCGGGGAACCCGAGCGATGCCATCAAGGGCACTGAGTTGATCCGTCTGACGCGCTTGCAGTTGAAGGGAAATTATTCCGACGCCTCGTTGCGTTACCATTTTTCCATCATGTCCTGCGATCCCGGCTCGCCGATCGCCAAGGTTGAGAAGGGTCAGGGTTATTATCGTCGTAGCGCGCCATTGCCGGCCTTGTCTGGGGCCCAGGAGTTGCTGGCGCTGACGCAGGGAAGGCTTGAGGATTTGACTGCGGCGGATGTCGATGCGGTTGACGGAGCGATGCTGCGGATTCGCAAGTTCCGCGCGGTGGTGACGAGATATTTTGAAATCAACGGGCGATTTCCTTTTGCATTTCGCGATGCCTTCGGCAAAGACGCGCCGATTGGAAATTTGTGGAAGTACCCGGAGTTGGTCTTGGTCGATTGGGAAACCGGCGGCTCGCCCGACGAGGAGATGTCGCTCGATGAAACCATGCTTTCGTTCAAGCAACGCATGGGGATCGCGCCGTTTCGTTTGCACGCTGCGCGTCTGCGGATTCAGCCGTCGCTGCACACCTATCGCGAGGACTTTTACCAGACCCTTGCCGTGTCGATGTGGGCGCAGGGCGGGGAGTTGATTTATGCGTCGCCGATCGAGGACGAGGCCTTGGCCGATGGCCTGCGTCGTCTGAGTGCGGCCTTTGGTGTGGGAGTCACTTCTTTCGGTCTTACTGCCGATGCCTTGGATGAACTTCCGCGCCCGGCGAATATCCTCAACGCGCATCCGCGTGAAACCGAGGCGATCATGGCCAAGCTCGAGATCAACCGCATCGCGGCTCCGAGGTCGCGCGCGCAACTGGATTGGAACGAGTTGAGTTCGCTGCGCAACGAATCGGAAGAAGCCGAGAAGTTGGTGCGCTGGCTCACGCGTTGCATCGATGAGCGCAAGGCCGAAGGGTATCGGGAGGAGTGAGGTAAAGTTTCAAGGTTTCAGTTTCAAGAGGAGACAGAAGACTTGGAGACAGAAGAAGCTAGAAAAGAGGGGTGCGGATGAGGTTCAAGTGCTCAACTTCATGAAGAGAAGATGAGTAATTTACATTGATCCATTTCTCTCTGCGACCCTTCGCGACCTTTGCGGCATTGCGGTAAATCTTTCTGTAGGAGTCGGCGCTGCGGGGCCGCATCGCCCTACCGACGGGATTGGAATAGGAAATTTTTGACTGATTCGCGTTTGAGGCGGAGTTCGCGCCATTCGTTGACGAGTCGGCTGGCTTCGATGATGCCGCAGCCTGCGGGGATGCGGATGTGGGTGCCGTCGAACCAGATGCCGCGGATGGCGACGACGGCTTCGAAGCGGCCATTGTGAAGGACGCCGAAGGGTGCGCCGAACTGCGCGGGGCAGTTGAGCCGTTTGCGCCAGTCGATGAGTTGGTTCATCGTTTCGGTGGTGCGCGGCAGAGGCCCGAGGGCGGGGGTCGGGTGGAGTTTGCGGATCAGGGCCTCGGGTGGCATTGGTGAGTGGAGTTTTACCGAGATGCGGGTGAGGAAATGAACGATTGATCCGAGATTGAGGATGCTGCGCGGGTGGCGTGAGAGCTGGCCGAGGTCGAGCAGTTTCGAGACGAGTGTCTGCGCGACATATTCGTGTTCGCGAATTTCCTTTTCGTCGGCAGCGAAGACATCGTGGTCTTCGGAGCGTGCGGTGCCGGCGAGGGCCATTGTCTCGAGGTGGTGATCGTCGAGTGAGAACAACAACTCGGGCGTGGCACCGGCAAAGCCGTAATCACCATCGATCCAGCCGTATGAATGCAGCGGCGCGCGTTGGCATTGCATCGCACTGGCAATCGCGTGAATGGGTGCCAATTTGCAGATGCCGGTTTCGGTCACGACAGGCACGGTTTTTTCAAATCCGCCGCTGTGGATGCTCGTCATGATTTCCTGAAACACCGCGGAGAACGGAGTGGCATCGAGTGCCTGCCATTCGCATTCGACTGGGTCGGATGATTTTGCATCGGCCAAGGACTCCGCTTTGACGCATTCGGATTCGTGCGGGATCTTCCATGGTTTCGGATCCGAGAGCGCGAAGTCCTGCACATAAAATGCCGTGCCGGTGGCGGGTGCATGAGCCGCTGCGGTGAAGGGTCCGCGGCCGATGATGCGCGAGCCGTCGCCGCGGGTGAGCCATGCCATGGAATCGGACTGCGTTTTCATGCTGCGGGTCGGCACGATGTGCGCGGAGTTGGTGCCGCGCAAGTTTGATTCGCTCAGAACGCGTCCTTCACATGGTTGATCTTAGGTATTTCGCCTTCTTCGATCAGGATTTCGATCACATCGAAGCGCCATGGGAGATTGCGTGTTTTGAGCAGCTTGAGCCAGGCATTGGCGCCGCGCTCGATGAGCTGTTGCTTGGATTTGTCGACCGCATCGAGTGGGCGGATTTTGGTATCGCTGCGCCGGGTTTTGACCTCCACGAAGAGCAACAGGCGATCCTTCCGTGCAATGATGTCCACTTCGCCGCGGCGTGGGCCTTTGAAATTTCGTTTCAGGATTCGGTGACCGCTGGCGCGGAGAAAATCGACAGCGACACGTTCGCCGTATTCGCCGATCCAGCGGCGGTCGCGGGCCCTGCCCTCATGGTCCGTCAAGCGGCAGGGCGAGTTGAGCCACCGGCTGAAACGAGCGACGATGGTGGCGACAAGGGCCGTGTATCCGAAGTGCTTCAAGATGTGCCTTGGTGCCATAACCTTGGTGTTTCGCAAAGCCGAATTGCGGGAACTCGCGGTCGATTTCTTGCATGATGTCGTCGCGGGTGACTTTGGCGATGATGCTGGCGGCGGAGATCGAGAGCGAGATCGAATCACCCTTCACGATGCCGTCATGCGGGTAGGGAAATTGGCGGAGCGGGAGTCCGTCGATGAGGCAGTGGTCGGGTGCCTCGTTGAGGCCCTCGACCGCGCGTCGCATGGCGAGGTGGGTGGCTTGGAGGATGTTGATTTTGTCGATTTCCTCGTGGTCGGCAGTGGCGACCGACCAAATGATGTCTGGGTGGGCGGTGAGGTGGTCGTAGAGTTTGCGGCGGGTAGCGGCGCTGAGTTTTTTTGAATCGTCGAGTCCCGGGCAGGAGAAATTTTTTGGCAGGATCACTGCGGAGGCAGCGACGGGTCCCGCGAGCGGGCCGCGTCCGGCTTCGTCAATGCCTGCGACGCGTGAAATGCCGCGGGCGTAAAGCGCCTGTTCAAGAGAGAGATCCGGCACGGTAATGGTTGGGTGCTAGGAGATTTCACCAAAAAATCGACCAAGCAGGCAAACAAATTTCGAACGCCATACGTGTGATCGCGTGAGTGAAACTTCGGCTCATGTGGCCCAAGGTCGGACGCATATGATTTCAAATCTTCCGAGCGACGCGGGGTGGATGTTGGCGATATTCGGGCTTGGTGGGATTTTGGGTATTTTAGTGCACAAGCATCAGCCATCGGGGTACAGGACATTGCGAAGTTTGTTTACGTCCCGAGAACCTGCGTCATCCAAGGTGGCCAAGCGGGAGTGGGCCATCGGAATTTATGAGGGAACCAGTCCGTGGGATTTGGCAGAGAGCGGGCGGGTGGTGAATCCGGTACTCACTCGCGATGATGTGAACGATGTGGATGCCGAGTTGCTGGCGGACCCTTTCATGATCGTGAGGGAGGGAGTCTATTATTTGTTTTTTGAGATTTTGCTGAGAGGTGAGAACAAGGGCGTGATCGGCCATGCGGTGAGTGCCGATGGCTTTGATTGGCAGTACCGTGGGGTGGTTATGAAAGAGGAGTTCCATCTGGCTTACCCGCATGTGTTTGAATGGAACGGTCAGGTTTACATGGTGCCCGAGTCCCACGATGATTTTTCCGTGAGATTGTATCGGGCGGTGGAATTTCCGCAGCGCTGGGAATTCATCAACAAGCTGCTGACGGGTCATGATTATGTCGATGCGACACTGTTCCGCCACGCCGACATGTGGTGGATGTTTGCGAGCACGACCCGCAATGATGTGCTGAATTTGTATTATTCAAAAAACCTGAAGGACGGATGGTCGGCGCACCCGATGAATCCGGTGGTGAAGCTCGACAAGCACATTGCAAGGCCTGGCGGCAGCGTGATCGAATACGAGGGAAGGCTGTACCGGTTCGGTCAGGACGATGATCCGGATTACGGCATTCAGGTGTTTGCTTTTGAAATCGTCGAGCTCGACACTGAAGTTTATCGCGAGCGAATGATGCTTGAAAAACCCGCTGTCACTGCCAGCGGACATGGATGGAATGCATCGGGCATGCATCACGTCGATTTGCATCGGCGGGACGGCAGTTGGATAGCGGCGGTGGATGGGCGTTCCGCGTGAACTGTGTGCCGCATCAGTCTTTTGCGGCGTCCCGATGTTCGGCGATGAGGCGGTGGTAGAGGTCGATGGTGCGGCTTGCTTGAAGTTCGATCGGGTGCTCCTTGAGGACGATGTCGCGGCAATTTTGCGCCATTGTGTTGAGGGCATCCGGGTTGGAAATCATTTCTTCAATCACGCGGGTGAGGTCGCTGGCGTGTTCGGGTTTTGCGAGCTGGCCGGTGATGCCATCGCGCACCAATTCCGGCACACCACCGACTGCAAAGGACGCCACGGGAGTGCCGCAGGCCATGCTTTCGAGGATGACCAGTGGCGAGTTTTCCGCGCGGCTTGGGTGGATGAAAAGATCGGCGGCGGAAAAAGCGAGAACCTTCATGCGGTCGTTGCGGAGGTAGCCGAGTTGGATCGATGGGATGCCGGTATCATTGATGACCCCATCGGTCGCATTGCCGAAGACGAGAAGAACGAGTTCCTGTTTCAGTGCATCGGGCAATCTTTGCAGCGCCATGACCAGCAGGTCGGCACCTTTGAGTGGGCGTTTCATCGTTTCGGCGCCGAAGATCAGGATTTTTTTATTCCTTGGTATTCCAAGGATCGAGCGGGCGAGGTCCTTGTCGATCGGTTGGTAAATTTCCGTGTCGATGCCATGCGGAATATGGCGAACATCGAAGGTGGCCAGCATGCTTTGCCGCACGAGGTTGCGCAGCCATTTGCTGGGGGTGACGATGGTGAACTTCGAGCGTCGATAGGCATGGTTTTTAAGTTGCCATTCGATGGCTGTCGCGTCGCGGCGGATGGCGGGTTCGGTGAGCGGGTAGGGGCACATGCCGCAGCCGGTTTTCCATCGTTCACAGTCCAGGCTTGCGTGGCAGTGTCCGGTGATCGGCCACATGTCGTGAAAGGTGAAGACGGCGGGTTTGTCGGCGGTGATGCGCGGCAGGGCGAGATAACTCAATGTGGCACAATGAGTGCAGTGGATGTCGATGAGGTCGGCGGCGGCGAATTCCGGCATGCGCGGGACATCGAAGGAACTGAGAAGGTGGATGTCGTGAAGTCCGATCGGTCTGGTGATGCGCCGCAGAAATTTTTCGACATGCGGTCGGCTCGGCATGAGCACCGAATCTTTTTGCGTCACATCGCGGCAGAGGATTTGGGCTCCGATTCCATGCGCATGAAGCGCGTCGCGCAGGCGGTTCATTTGGATCTGACCGCCGCCGGCATGGCCGTCGCCACGGTGCATGAGCAAGATATTCATGATGCAAGCGCCCGCGGATCGAATGTCCGCATGGGTTGATACGGTACGCGGACTTGTCATCGACCCCCATCACGCAATGACGCGTGGTTGAGCGGTTGATCACTGCGGGTCGTTGCCGAGCATGCTCCGCAGGTTGGTGAAGAAATTGTCGAGTTCGTCGCTGTCCGGTTCGCAGGCGAGGACCTCCTCGTAGGAGGTGTGTTCGATGTGGCTGTCGTCGAGTTCGGTGATGAACGAACTGGCCTGGCAGGCGGTGTCCTGACCCCATTTCACACGCTTCGAGCAATAGGTCATCGTGAGTTGGTCTTGGGCGCGGGTGATGCCGACATAGAGCAGGCGGCGTTCCTCGTCCTTGGTGCCTTCGGTAATGCTGCGCGAGTGTGGGAGGAATCCTTCTTCGAGGCCTACGAGAAAAACGACGGGAAACTCGAGGCCTTTCGAGGCATGGAGTGTGATGAGCGTGGCGCCTTGTTTTTTCTCGATATCATCGTCTTCGCGATCCGAGGCGAGCGCGCTGTCGTCGAGGAAGGCCTGGAGCTTTTTGCCCTTCAGTGCGTGATCGCGCAGGCTGTCGAGGATGCTTTGCACGCCCTCGCCACGTTGCTGGCGTTCTTGGTCGGTTTTGCATCCGCGTCCGATCCATGGCAGGTAATCAATCTCCTTGAGCAGCTCGCCAAGCACATCGGACGGATTTTCATTTTTCAGATCGATGCGGTTTTTTGCGCTGGAGATCAGCGCGACGAAATCCTCGATTGCGCTGCGTGTTTTGGTGCCGATTGATTGGGTGAATTCCGGATCGCAGAGGGCTTCCCATACCGACCTGTTGTGTTCGCGGCTCCAATCGGTCGCGAGCACGGCGGTCGATTGGCCGATCCCACGGTTGGGCGCGTTGAGGATGCGGAGCAGTGGCACATCCGCTTCGGGTGAGACCATCAGTTGGGTGTAGGCCAGCACATCGCGGACTTCGCGTCGGTCGTAAAAACTTTGCGCGCCGATCATGCGGTAGGGAATTTTGCGTTCGCGCAGCGCGAGCTCGAGTTTGCGACTCTGGCCATTGGTGCGAAAGAGCACGGCGAAGTCCTCCCATTTGCGCGAGTTGCCTTTGCCGGCGAGGATTTCTTCCGCGACAAACTCCGCCTCCTCATCATCGCCCGGCATGGCGACGATGCGTACCGGATCGCCGGGTGGCCGGGTGGTGCGCAGGGATTTTTCGCGACGGCCGCGATTGTGGCGGATGAGACTGTTAGCGGTGTGCAGGACCGCATGGGTTGAGCGGTAGTTGTCCTCGAGGCGGATGATTTTCGGGTTCGGAAAGAAGCGCTCGAACTCAAGAATGTTGGCTGTTTCCGCTCCGCGCCAGCCATAGATCGACTGATCGTCGTCGCCTACCACGCAGACATGAAAAGGCGCGCCTACGAGTTGCTGCAAAAGGCGCATTTGCAGCGAGTTGGTGTCTTGAAACTCATCGACCGTCACGCGCGTGAAGCGTTGGCGAAAGTGCTCGCGGACATCATCGTGTTCGCGCAGGACTTTCTCGGCGAGCAGGAGCAGATCGTCGAAATCGACGGCATTCTGAGCGCGGAGTTCGTTATGATAGGCGACCGCCAGCGTGGCGAAAAAGTCATCATCGAGATCAGCGGGATCGAGCCCTTTGTTTTTGGCGCCGGAGATCGCGCTGAGCACCGTCTCGGGCTTGATCTTTTCATCGCTGCCGCCTTTGCGCACGAGCAGTTGTTTCATCAGGCCGACCTGATCCGAGTACGAGCAGATTGAGAAATTCTTTTTGTAGCCGAGCTTGTCGATGCCGCCGCGCAGGATCCGGACGCAGAGCGAGTGGAAGGTGCAGACGGTCATTTCCGACGCTGCTTTTTTTGAAACCATGCCGGTGATGCGTTCGCGCATTTCGCTGGCGGCCTTGTTGGTGAAGGTGACGGCGAGAATCTCGGATGCGGGAATTTTCCGCTCGAGCATGTGGACGATGCGGCAGGTGACGGTGCGGGTTTTGCCGGTTCCCGCGCCTGCGAGGATCAGCACCGGTCCGTCGAGGGCTCCGACTGCCTGGCGTTGTGCTTGATTGAGGGATTCGAAGGAAAACGAGGACGCCATGGGCGGAGGGCATCCAAATCCGGCGGGCGAAACTTGCAAGCGTTCAGTTGCCCCAGGGTTAAGAAGTCTGGGCTTCTCCGATTTCTGGGAAAAAGATGCCGTTTTTGCTTGCCAAGGGTGGGTGGGTGGTTAGCTTTCGCGCCCCATGCCAAGAGTCTCTGGAAAAGCAAAGACACGGAAAGCCGTTGCCAAACGCTTCAAGGTGACAGGTACGGGGAAGATCCTTCGTCGCAAACAAGGAGCACGCCACTTGCTGCAAGGCAAGAACAGCAAGCGGAAGCGCAGGCTGGGTCAAGCATGCCTTGTTTCCGATGCTGACATTAGAAACGTCAAAGAGAATCTTCCCTTCCACTGAAACTGAAGCCGGCAACGGAAAGCGCCCCCGTCCGCGAATCGGACGGCCTCTACACAGCCTGATCCCGCGAGGGAAGCACGACAGGTGAGACTGTGGGAGGTAAGTTAATAACGACCTGTCAGAACAGAAACAACCACATGCCAAGAGCAACCAACTCACCGGCCAGCCGCAAGCGTCGCAAGCGCGTGTTGCTGCGTGCCAAGGGTTTCCGCGGATTCCGCTCGAAACTCTTTCGTTACGCCAAGGACGCCGTCCGCAAGGCGATGACCTATGAATACCGCGACCGCAAGCGCCGCAAAGGCCAGTTCCGCAGGTTGTGGACGCAGCGTATCAATGCTGCCGTTCGCGCCGAGGGATTGACCTATTCGCGCTTCATCGAGGGTCTCAAAGCCGCTGGCATTGAGGCTGACCGCAAGATCCTTTCGGACCTCGCGATCACCGATGCCGCCGCGTTTTCGGCCATCGTCGCCCAGGCAAAAAAAGCGCTCGAGGCAAAAGCTTCGGCGGTCAGCGCCTGATGCGAAGATAGCAATCATCAAACCGCCGTTCGGTCATTCCGGACGGCGGTTTTTTTGTTTGGGTAAATTGAGTCGAACATAAAGGGGAGTTGCCAGCATTGGCATGAGGTCCCAGATTTTTCTTAAGTCATGCAGTCCTTCGATGCCTTTCAAATGCTCGGTCTGGATCAGCGCCTTGGGATCAGCGCCGAGGAGTTGCGTGAGGCTTTTCGTGAGGCTGGCAAACAGTTGCATCCGGATGCGGGTGGTGGTGAAGGGGATTTTGCCGATCTGCAGCGTGCCCATGACATTGTTGCGAGCCCCTCGCGGCGTTTGGCGCATTGGTTTGAGCTTCGCGGGATGAAGATTGATCCGCGCGGCGCGGTGGATGATTCGCTGATGGATCTTTTCGCCGAAGTGGGCGCGACGATGCAGAAATGTGAGGCGCTCATTCGCAAGCGCGATGATGCGAAGTCGGCCCTTGGTCGCGCGTTGTTGGAGGATGAAACGCAGCGCTGCCGCGAGGAGCTTGAGGGCGTGATCGCGCGCGTGAACGATCGGATCGAATGCGAGCGTGCGGCATTCTCACGCTACGAAGATGCGGATTCCTTGGATGCGGCGGATGCGGCGAAGAGTGTGCGCAATTTGGCCTTTTTGGAAAAGTGGCAGGCTTCTTTGCGGGCGATTTTTCCGCGCATGCTGTGATGCGGTGAAGCGAGCTGCGCTCGCATTTCTCGCAGTGAAGTTGCTACTTTATCTGCGATCCACGACCTCTTCCTCTTCAAGCCTCGCTCAGCGCATCTTCGAATGCCTTGATGAGCGTCTCGATCGGTTCCCGACCGCATGAAACACGGATGAGGAAAGGGTGGGCGCCGCAGGCTTCGGCCCATTCAAGTTCGGGGTAATGGGCGAGCATCACATAGGGGCAGACCAGTGTGAAGTTCGTGCCGAAGCTCGGGCCTTTGGAAAGGCGGAGGGCATCGTAGAAGGCGGGGGTTTTTTTTAGGTTTTTGAGGGTGAAGGAAAGCAATCCGCCGTAGCCGCCGTTTTTGCGGCGGATGAGGTCGTAGTTCTGGCGGGTGGTGATCGATGGGTGCCAGACGGATGCCACCGCTGGGTGATTGGACAACCATTCGGCGAGTGCGCTGCCATTGGCGTTGATCGCATCCATGCGTTGCGGGTAGCCCTTGATGTTGGAGATCAGGACTTCCGCATCGCCGATGTAGAGGGGCGATACCGATTCGGATTCGGTGGCGAGCAGCGAGGTGAAAATTTGCGCGAAGCGTGAATTTTTTGCGACGCTTGCCATGCCTGCCATCACATCACCTTCGCCGGAAATCCATTTCGTGAGGCTACCGGTGACGACATCGGCGTAGCGGAGCGCATCGACATTCGAGGGGCCGCAGGCCGAGTCGTCGACGATGAGCGGGGTGCCTCCGATGGCGCAGGCTTCGGCGATTTTTTTGAGGTCGGCGGTGCGCAGGAGAGGGTTGCTAGGGGCCTCAGTGAAGACGCCGGCGAATTCGCCGCGGCTGATGCGTTTGAGTGCCTCGTCGAAGGGTTCGCCTTCGGCTTCGTTGAGGTAGACCGCGCCATTGCCGAAGTGTTCCTGGGCCTTGAGTCCGTCGACGTAGGGGAATTCGATTTGCAGGGTTTTTTTGCCTTGGGCGAGTCCCGGCAGCGAACGCAGGACGGCGGTGATGGCCGCCATGCCGCTGGAGAAAACGAAACTGTGATCGGGCGCGGATTCGTAGATGGGCGCGAGCGCTTTGGCGATCAGGCGGGATTTCGAGCCCTCGCGGAGTTTGCCGTCGAGAAAGTCCTGGGCCTGGCGGCTGCTGATCACTTCGCCGGAGAAGCGCCAGTAGGCATCGACATCGGCCTTGGCCTTATGGGGAAAAACCAGTGCCTGAAGACCGTGGTAGCTGGTGATGCGCAGGGCGGTTTCGGCGCGCTGTTCGACCCAGCGGTGGGCGCGCTGAACCGAGTTTTTGGTTGGGAAAATGGCAACCTGTTCCTGATCGTTGGCGATCTCCGCGCGGGCGTTTTCCAAAAGCCGCTCGATCGTGAGGTGTTTGAAAAACCGCGGATAGCCGGTGCGCATCCGCTTGAGGATTTTTTCACGGCCTTCCTCGTAACCAACGATCGAGTCCCAAGTCGGCAGGCAGACCGAACACGCGTGCGACGAATCGGGCAGCGGACGGCCGAGGTCATCCTCGGTCCACGCAGGGTCGCTTGTCAGGTCGCGGGTCACAGGCCCTCCATGCCTGTGATCGGGGATTTGGGCAAGCGGGATTCGCATCGATGATGATGCTAATCCCTTGGGGATGATCGGGTCAGGGGATCGAGTCGAGGATCTGCTCGAGGGAGAGGACGGTGTAAGAGGTCACGAGAACGGGATTGGACTCCATCCAGCGGCCGTTGGAATTGACCCATGAGCCGTCCTCGCGCTGCGCCGAGAGGATTTTGTTGGCGAGCTCGGTGCGCCAGTCGGCCTTTTTGCCGTCGCCGAGCTGGAGCTGATCGACATTGGCGGCGGTGAGGGCCTTGGCCATCGTTTGATAGTAGTAATAAAGCCCTTGGGCGCCCATGCCGGGGTTTTCCTCGACGGTGTAATTTTTGCCGAGCCATTCCTTCACGGCGGCCACGCGTGGATCATCGGCGCTGAGTTTGGCATAAATGAACGAGAGGAGACCCGCGTAGGACATTGAGCCATAGGATCGCAGGGCGGTGCGGCCTTCGGGTGTTTGTTCATCGCCTGCTTTGGATTCGAAGGGTGAATAGGAGAAGCCGCCCTTGTTTTTCGGGTCGTTCGAGGCCCATTCCTGGTCGTTGGTTTCCTCGAGGTTCTGGCAGCGTGAGACAAACGTTGCGGCCGCGTCCCAATCGAGGTCGGGTTGATCGCCGTGCTTGCCGTCCTCGATGATTTTTTTCGAGAGCGCGAGTGCCTCGACCGCGAGGTAGGTGTTGGAAAGGTCGCTGTGTTCCTTGTTGGAGCCGTAGCCGACGCCGCCATCATTCGGGTTGTCGGTTTCCTTTTTTTTGTCGATGTCCCATTGGTTGTCGATCAGGTGCTTGCGGGCCTTCACGATCGCGGGCTCAAAGTCGCTGCGGTTGGCGGCGGTGAGTGCGGTGACGGCGGTGGCGCTGTTGTAAACCGAGAGTCCGCGGTTGTAGATGCCGCCATCCTCCTTTTGCTGGGCGAGCAGCCAGGTGAAGCCCTTTTCGATGTGCTCGGGCAGCTTGGCATTCTTTTCGAGATTCGGGTCGCGCACGGCGGCATTGAGCGCGAGGGCGGTGAACGCTGGCAGGGCGGGTTCGCTCCAATAGCCTTCAGCGTTTTGTTGGGCCTTGAGCCATGCGTTGCCGCGGGCGATCGATTGGGTGACTTCCTGGCGTAGCGATTCGTAGCGGGCATTTTGTGCGTTTGCCGAAACGAGTGTTGCGGCGAGCAGGAGGAAAATGGAGGACTTCATGGTTCTTTTGCGGATTGAGGTTTCGGGTAGGGAGCGATGATGAGGGTGAGATTTGTTCCTTCGGGTGGCACGCGATTTTCAAATGCGAGCCAGACCGTGTCGTCGCCATTGTCATTGCCGGGGTAATTGATCATGGCGGAGTTCGAGAGGAAAATGGCGGCGATGTCGCCGGTGGTTTCGGCCGAGAAGCGGCCATTCGTGGTTTGGGATCCGCCGTAGACCCAGTGAGTTGATGGCATCGCGGCCGAGGTCGAGGCGTGTTGGATCCATTCGTTGGCGGCGATGCGTTCGGTTTTGCCTTCATGGGTCCACTCGACATCGATGCCCATGCGTGCGGCGGCGCGTATGTCTTCGGGTACCTCGGGGAAATTTCCGGATAGCCCGCCAGTTTCGTTTGGCAGTGCGTAGAGCTCGGGTGAGGGCTTGTAGCGCAGGAGCGTGATGGCGAGGTTGATGTCGCTGGGTGAGACATCGGTTGTGAAAAGTGATTCGTGGATTTTTCCGTTTTCGTGAACGATGAGAAACTCGATGAGACCTGCGGCCATGTTGACCTTGGCGGGAATGCGAATTTCGCGGGTGCTTGAGTCGAATTCGATTTTGCCGATGCGGTATCGGTGACCGTCGATTTGCTCGACCGTCGGTTTGGCTGTGGGTTTATCGGCAGGCTTCTCCAAAGTGGGCGATGCCGCCTCATTTGCATGGAGGCAGCTGCAAACAATCAGCGGAAGAATAATGCGCGAAAGCATACGAATCACGGCAAGAAGATGGATGTGTATCGGGCGATGTGAAGCGGGAATTTTGCGGCCGCGGGGGTCCTGCACAAAAAAACCCCAACCGGTAAGGGTCGGGGTTTTGATGAAGTTGATGGCGTTTGGAGGATCAGCCCGCGCTCTTCACGAGCAGGGCGCGCTTGCCAACGCGACCGCGGAGGTAGTGAAGCTTGGCGCGGCGGACCTTGCCCTTGTTGAGGACCTCGATCTTGGCAATGCGGGGGGTGTGAAGCGGGAACACACGCTCAACACCTTCGCCGTAGGAGATTTTACGGACGGTGAATGAGGCGTTCACGCTGGAGCCTTTGCGGGCGATGACAAGACCTTCGAAGATCTGGATACGCTCCTTGCCGCCTTCGACGACCCGGCAGTGGACCTTCACGGTATCGCCGACATTGAATGTGGCGACATCCTGTTTCAATTGTTCCTTCTCGATTTTGCTGATGATGTCCATGTGGTTCTCCTTGGCGGGAAATTCGTGTTTGGATGCGGTTGGGCGGTGGGCCCTCTTGCGCGGGGGCGGATAGCTAGCGAATCCGCGGTGCAATTGCAACCGCGAAAATGAGCGAATTTCAGGGTTTGCCGTAGACCGCAGCCGGATCGAAGGATTTTCCCTCTTCGATCCATGTGAGTTTCGCGGATCCGGCCTCCTGAGAAATCTGGATTTTCCGGTAAAAACACGATTCGCGGCCGGTGTGGCAGGCACCGGCGCCGGCTTGATCGACCATCAGGATGAGTGCGTCCTGGTCGCAGTCGGTGCGGATTTCGATGATCTTCTGGGTGTGGCCGGAAGTGGCGCCCTTGTGCCAGAATTCCTGGCGCGAACGCGACCAGTAAACCGCTTCGCCAAGCTCGAGGGTACGGCGCAGCGACTCGGCATTCATGTAGGCGAGCATGAGCGGTTCGCGGGTCGTGGCATCCATGGCGAGCGTGGGGATGAGGCCTTCGGTATCAAATTTTGGTGAAAAACCGGTGCCTTCCTCGACATCGGATTTGGTGCCGCGGGGTGCGAAGGTGTCAGGCGAATTCATGCGTGGCATTTTGCCGGCGGGCGGGCGGGTGTCGAGTTTGGATTGCATGGCTGCAAATTTGCATCTGCCGCGGCAGCGGTTTTTGGCGTGACCCGGATCGGCGATCTCGACAGAGTGCGCGCAGCAAAAATTTGAAACCGATGGCAGACTTCAAACCCTTTGAGATTAAGATGGCGGCAGCGGGCATGGGTGACGCGGCGATCCGCGCGTTTCGCCGCAATTACGATGCCTTGCTAGCGAACGAGACCGGGATGATCGATGAGGCGGGCATCGAACCCGCGACCGGGGTGAAATCCTTGGATGCGATTGGCGATGCTGCGGCCGACGCGGCGTTGCTGGCGCAGTCGGTGGTGATCAAGCTCAATGGCGGCCTTGGCACGAGCATGGGCTTGCAGGGGCCGAAAAGCTTGCTCGAGGTGCGTGAGGGTACGAACTTTCTTGATCTGATGGTGCAGCAGGTTTTGTCGCTGCGCGAGTCGGCCGGTGCGCCGGTGCGTTTGTTGCTGATGAACAGCTTCAGCACGAGCGAGGGGACCTTGGAGCATTTGCAAAAATATCGTGCCGAGGGCATGGCCGACGCCGGCGAAGTCGAGTTGATGCAGAACCGAATCCCAAAGATTGACGCGGCAACGATGCAGCCAGTCGAGTGGGCGGCCGATCGCGAGCTTGAGTGGTGCCCGCCGGGGCATGGTGATTTGTATCCTGCTCTGGTCGCGAGCGGATGGCTCGACCGTCTATTGGCCGAGGGCGTGAAATACGCCTTTGTTTCCAACTCCGACAATCTCGGTGCGGTGATGGATTCGAAGATTCTGCGATACTTTGCCGAAAGCGGCGCACCGTTTTTGATGGAGGTCACGCGACGCACGGCGGCCGACCGCAAGGGCGGGCATTTGGCGCGCCGGAAATCCGACGGTCGTCTTTTGCTGCGCGAGGTGGCGCAGTGTCCCGAGTCCGATCTCGAGGAGTTTCAGGACATCGACAAGCACCGCTATTTCAACACCAACAGCCTTTGGTTGAGGCTTGATTTGCTCAAACAGCAACTCGCGGCAGATGCCGGCGTCTTGCCCCTGCCAATGATCCGCAACCTCAAGACCGTCGATCCGCGCGACAAGAAATCGACGGCAGTGATCCAGCTCGAAGTCGCAATGGGCGCGGCGATCGAGTGCTTCGAAGGCGCGGCGGCGATCGAGGTGCC
>Ga0208090_1000062_pt1 | contig 24801 bp, 21 predicted proteins | sample LakMenEpi20Jul12_FD_150718 | JGI IMG/M metagenome (GOLD analysis project Ga0208090, IMG submission 150718) | Freshwater microbial communities from Lake Mendota, WI - 20JUL2012 deep hole epilimnion (SPAdes) | ecosystem: Environmental > Aquatic > Freshwater > Lake > Epilimnion/Euphotic zone ...
GTAGGGCGGACCGGCCTCGGTCCGCCGAAGAATACCCCTGCGGGGAGGAGTCGGCGCTGCGGGCCGCATCGCCCTACCTTTGCGAGGCATTCCAGCATTCGATGAAGCCGGATGCGAAATCTTCGGGGCGGGCCTTGATCCATGCTTCGAGCACGGGGATTGGCAGCCACATCGCGGATTCGATTTCCGCGGCGGGAAATCGGATGTTGCCTTGGTGTTCGTAGCGGTAGAGGCGGATGTGTTCCCAGCCGGTGGCGGCGGAGGGTTTGAGGCGCGCGATTTCGGTGGGTGGGCATTTTGCGTCGATGCCCATTTCCTCGGCCAGCTCGCGAACGGCCGCTGTTTCGTAAGCTTCGCCAGCATCGAGATGCCCCGAGACGCTCGAGTCCCACACGCCCGGATGAGCGTCCTTTAGCATCGAGCGTTGCTGCAGCAAGACATCACCGCGCTTGTTGAAAACCAAGACATGCACCGCGCGGTGCAACAACCCTTGCGCGTGCACTTCGCCACGCGTGGATTGGCCGGTGACCTCATCATGTTCATCGACGACATCAAAAATTTCGCCCGACTTCTGCGGCAGGTCTTTGAGCGGATGGGTGTCGCAGGCGCGGGTGAGCGCGATCCATTTGTTGAGATCGAGTTCTTCCGCGCGAGCGGTGGTGAGAACGCCAAGCTCCTGTGAAATTTTTTCCCAATCGACTCCATCGGGCAGTTGTTTTTTCAACTGCTTGCGGCGTTGGGCGAAGCCGCGACGCAGCAGTTCATCGAAGAGCCGGCGGTCAAATGCCGGAAGACCTTCCGTTCGTGGGCGCATGATCGCCACCGTCGAGTCGATAGCCGGGCGCGGGTGAAATGCCTCGGGTGGCACGGTGCGTTGCGGTTCGACGATCCAGTCGACCTGCGTGCGCAGGGAGAGCATGCCATAGTCCTTCGATCCGGGAGTCGCCGCGAGGCGGTCGATCACTTCCTTTTGCAGCATGATCACCGCGCGTTGAAACGGGTGAGGTCGGCTGAGCAAATTTTTGAGAATCGCACCACCGCATGAATATGGGAGGTTGCCGAGAAACTTGAGAGGACGATGAGGAAAAAGCTGTCGTCCGTCGAAGCGCGCACCATCGGCGTGGTGGACTTCGACCGATGCCTCACCAGCAAAGCGGTCTTTAAGAAAGGCGGCGAGACGAGCATCGAACTCGATGAGAATCACGCGCTTCGCGACACCGACGATGTGTTCGGTGAGAGCGCCGGTGCCCGGTCCGACCTCGACGACGGTGTCGTTTTCCGCAAGATCGAGCTGCGAGACAATCCATCGTGCCATGTTCGGATCGATGAGGAAATTCTGCCCCATCTGTTTGCTGGGCAGTACATTGAAGCGATCGAGCGCTTCCTTGATTTCCTTGCCGGTCATGTGCGCATTTCCTGAGGCATGCGCGGTTGATTTGCAACATCATCCCACAACCGATGCGTCATCCGAGCAGCTCCATCAGGTGGCCGAAGACATCCGAGTTGCGAATGATGCCGGAAAAACGCGACGACTGCGGGCCGATCGCCGAGAGCAAGGTCGGGTCGGAGGTATGCGTGGTACCGGTCCAGCCGATGCCGCTGTGGTTGCCGGCAAACTGCCCAAGCAGGCCTTCGGGTTTCTCGAGTTGGTGGTTCCACTCAACGACATTCTCCTTATGCAAGATCGCGATGAGCGCTTCGGCTTCGGATTTTTTGAGCTTGAATCCAAGGTGTTCAGCGACCAGCGCCTTGATGCTGCGGGCATCGCCATCGGGCTTGGCGTTCCATTCGCCAAAGATGCGTTCGTGCGATGCCTTGAAACGCGCGATGTTTTGAAAGTGCTGGTTGGATTCCTTGTAGCCATCGCCCATGCCATTGAGGCCGGGATTCGAATTTCCATGATCGCTGGTGACTACCACGAGAATGTCGTCGTGCTTGGCAGTCATCGCGAGCACCGCGGCGACGGCGTCGTCGAAAGCGAGTTGATCGCCGAGCAAGGCACCAATGTCATTGAGGTGGGCGGCATGGTCGATGCGCGCGCCTTCAACTTGCAGCAGGAATGGTTTGTCAGTGGCAAGAAAACGGTCGAGCGCTGCCTGGGTCATTTCCACGAGGCTCGGCACTCGTGCAGCAATCGCGGCATCGTGATCGCGGTCGATGGAAAAGGGCAGGTGACCTTTGGAAAAAGTGCCGAGAAGTTTCGGGCTTTTTGATGCGAGCAATGCCTCGCGATCGGAAACCACTTCGTAGCCGGATTTTTTGAAATCACCGGCGAGATCGCGTTGGTCTCCGCGTTGTTTGGCATCGAAGAACCCCGAGCCACCACCGAGGATGATGTCGACGCGATCCAAGTATTGCGGCGCGATGAGTTGCTCATCGCTGCGTGATGCGATCGATGCGGCGAAGCCCGCTGGCGTGGCATGGGTGACTGTCGCGGTGGTGACCAAACCGATCGTCGCATTTTTTTTGCGCAGGAGAGTGGCGATGGGTGTGATTTCCTTGCCGTCCGGATTCAGATTGATCGAACCGTTGTTGACGCGTTGTCCGCCACCCCATGCGGATGAGGCCGCCGCCGAGTCGGTGACGAGCGAATTGGCCGATGTGTTGTCCATCAGCCCGCGCGCGGCGGATGGGTTGTTAAGCAATTGCCACCACTGTGTCGTGCGTTGACGCGTCATTTGCGAGTAGGCCTCGGCGAGGCTCAGGACACCGGGACTCATGCCATCGGAAACCATGAAGATCACGCCGCGGACTTTTTTCGCAGTCGTCTTTGTTTCTCCTGCTGCGGCGGGTGAGCCGGAAAGAAACGATGCCGCGCTGACGAGTCCGGCGGATTTGAGCCAGCTCCTGCGGTTGATGGATGCGGCAACTGGTTCATTCGCTTGCATGGTCAATCCATAAGCCATCGCGGGCTTGGTTCAAGCGTTATGAAATTTCAGCGTTTTTTCAGCATGCGCAGGACCGGTGGCAAAGCCTGCTCCCACGCATGCGCACTGGCGCATCTGAGAACGGCTTCGCTGTCTTCCGATGACGGAAAAGCGCGCTGATCACGGATGCGTTTTGAGGTTCTGGCGATTGCGGTGAGCTCGGGTGGAAGTGCAAGCATTCCCAACACGGCGGAGAGCGCGACGGCGGCAATGAAAATCGCAAAGGCTCCGAGCACGGGGATTTTTCCGGCAATCACTGCGAGTACCGCCACCACGCCGCCGAGTGGTGGCACGGCGATGCCAAAGCGGCGCGAATGCTCGCGCGAGTTGGCGGATTTTGGGTCGCGCTCCCGCCATTCGTGAAGGGCTTTGCGACGAAGCTGATTTCCAAACTCCGACGCTGTTTCGTCCGCGCGGTGAGTGAGAGTTTCATCACCCGGTGCAGGCGTCCAAAGCTTGAGGTCGCAGCGGCACATGCGCTTGCCGTGTGAGGTGAGCACGCGTGTGCCAAACCACCATCTGGCGATCAATGCCAGCGCGAGCGGAAGAAGCGAAAAGAACAGCAAGAGGCGGAACATGAATTTTTCGTTTTGTCGCTCGGCAGTGAATCACTTTGCGGGTTTGTAATCGCGCGGGTTGTCGGGCCAAGGATGCCTTGGGTAGCGGCCAGCGACTTCTTTTTTCATCTGCGCGTAGCCGCTTGACCAGAAACCTTTGAGGTCCTTGGTCATCTGCCATGGTTTTTGCCCCGGTGTGAGGATATGGACGAGCAATGGCAGGCGACCGTTGAGGATGGTGGGGGTTTCCCAAACACCAAAAAGGTGTGAGACCCGCACGGAAATGAAAGGATCGCGCCCGGCCTCATAGGTGATTTTTGCCGATTGCCCGTTGGCGAGCGTGATGCGCTCTGGGCAATACGAGTCGAGTGCCGCGCGCTGGTTGTGATTGAGCCATTCGCGCAGCACCGGCCAAACGGGGGCGTCCTTGACGTCCTTGTAGGCCAGTGCGCCATGGCAGATTTGTGCGATCGCATCGGCGCGGTCTTCATCCGACCAAGTGGGCATTCCGAGTTCCGGCATGTGCTGACCGAGCAATTGCAATCGCGCGGTCCATTGCTCGACCTGATGGTCCCAATTTTTGAGCGTGAGTTCGTCGTCGATGACGTGCTTGGCGAGAAGTGCCGCAGCCAGATCGGTGTTCACGCCGTGATCGCTTTCCTTCGATTCGAGAACGAGATCGCGAAAGCGGGTTTCCTCGCGCGAAATGACACGGCGACGCGTGTCGTCCCATGCGACACCCTTGCTGCTGGAAATTTCATCGGGAAAAAGTTCTGCGAGCCACACCGGATCGATCGCTGTCGCGCGGCGCAGGTGGACGATGACTTCGCGAGCTTCGACTTCGGTGATTTCCGCTGCGACGAATGCCGCGGCATTTTTCGTGCAGGACTCCTCGTCGAGTTTGCCGCGTCGATTGCCGATGAGGCGGCAGGCGAGTGTGCCTTGGTTGAAGCGAATCGCGAGTTGGTCGCTGAAACTTGCCAGCATCGCTTTGCCGATCGATTCGTGATGCGTGTTAAAATCGATGGTTTGGAAATTCCAACCGTGGCTCTCGGCGATCGCGCGCAGGCGGTCGAAGCCTTGCGCGGTCTCTCTCGCGCCACGTGCGAGGATGCCGATCTGACCGCAGCGCTGCGGGTCGAAGTTCATCGCGGCGGCTGATTCGAATGCGCGCCATTCGCCTGCGAAGTCGGAGTGATCATCGGCGAAGATGAAATCCTTGCGACCGACACCGCCACGCTTGTTGGTGAAAACACCTTCGCCCTGCACGGCGGCGGCGATGAAGGCAGTCTCGGCGACGCATCCGTGTTCGTGACCAGCGAGCATGAGTCGCGAAAAACGCGGCTCGAGTGGCAAGGCCGCCATTTTTTTCCCTTCTTCGGTGAGCGCACCTGTTTCATCAAGCGCGCCGAGGTCGTGAAGCAAATGCTCGGCGCGAACGAGTGACTCTTCGGTGGGGGCGTCGAACCAACGGAAATCACGAATTTCATGCACGCCCGCGGATTTGAGCATGAGCACCGCCTCGGCGAGATCGACACGACGGACTTCGGGCGATTCGAATTCTGCGCGGCGAGCATGGTCGGCCTCGCTCCACAGGCGGAATGCGCGCCCAGGAGCGGTGCGTCCGGCACGACCCGCGCGCTGCTCGGCGGCGGCGCGTGAGATTTTTTTCACATGCAGTGTGTTGATGCCACGGCGTGGTTCAAATGATGCGATGCGCGCCTGGCCGGAATCGATCACCGTGCGAACGCCTTCGATGGTAAGCGATGTTTCCGCGACATTCGTGGCGACGATGATCTTTGGTTTGTCTCCGGGGCGGATTGCTGCTTCCTGCGCGGCTGGTGGCAGGGTGCTGTAAAGCGGAAACACTTCCCACCCGCGTGTGGTCGATCCCTGCTCGAGCAACTCGATGGTTTTGCGGATCTCGTGAGTGCCCGGCAAAAACATCAGGATGTTTCCCGCGTCGCTCATCGACATCGCTTCGCGACACACGCCGACCATCCGTTCCCAGATCGGAATCTCACGCGGCGGACCACCACGGCGGTCATGGGTCGAAGCTTTTTCCGGACGATAAAAAACATCGACAGGATAGGTGCGGCCACCGGCTTCGAGCGTGACAGCGGGCGCGAGAAAATCGGCCAAGCCTGCAGTTTCAAGCGTGGCTGACATCACCACCACTCGCAGATCAGGGCGCGGACCATCCTGCAGATCGAGACAGCGTGCGAGCGCGACATCGACCGCGAGACGGCGCTCATGGAATTCATCGAAAATCACCGCGCCAATGCCGTGGAGTTGCGGGTCATCCTGGATCCAGCGCTGGAACACGCCGTCGGTGAGGTAGAGAATTTTGGTTTCATTCCCGTACTTCGAATCGAAGCGCACCGCATGACCCACCTCGCGACCAACGCTCGTGCCACGCTGTTTTGCTACCCATCCGGCAAGCAGTCGCGCGGCCATGCGTCGGGGCTCGACCACGAGAATCATGCCCTGCACGCCCGCATCAAGCAGCATGCCGGGCACTTCCGTTGATTTGCCGGAGCCAGTGGGGGCCTTCAGTAGCACCCGCGGGCGATCAGCTGATGAGACAGCGGCACGCAAGGCGTCGGCAATTTCGAAAACTGGCAATGACACGCACGAGGATGTGGATGGAAATGCGGAATCGTGAAAGCGCAAAGAAGGGGAGTGCTGGCCCGACGCTTGCTGCCCGTTTGCCGCAACGAATTTGGCCCAAATTCCGAGGAATTGTCGGAATTGTGGCCCTTATGGTCATTTTTACGAAAATTTACCTCACTGGCGCATTGACATCCCTCGTCATTTACCTAATCTCCGCGCCCCGCGCCCATTGCCGGACGCGAAATCCTAAATTTCCCACGAGGCCCAAGCCATGAGCAAACGCACCTTCCAGCCCTCCAAGCGCACCCGGAAACAACAATTCGGCTTCCGCGCCCGCATGGCCACTAAAGCCGGCCGCGATATCCTTCGCCGCCGCCGCCAAAAGGGTCGCAAGCGCCTCGTGCCGAAGGGTGCCGAGAATCCGTTCAAGCGTCACACGACGCAACACGGATCCTAATTCCCCCGACCGCATTGCGGAAACGGGCTAACTTTCCGGCCCATCGATGAGACTCCCGCGCAAATGCAGCATGAAGCAGCGTGGCGAATTCGCCCGCGTGCGCCAATCAGGCCAAGCCAAAACCGGCCGCTTCGTGATCCTCACCACGCTGGCTGATCCGTCGCTCGACAGCTTGCGCACCGGATTCATCACCAGTCGCCGCGCCGGCAAGGCCCACGAGCGAAACCTTTTGCGCCGACGCTTCCGCGCCCTCGTGCAAAGCCACGCTCCGAACTTCAGCGAGCTCAAACGATTTCTCGTCACCATCGCGCGACCCGGTGCTGCCAAAGCCAGCTTCGCGGAACTCGAGGCCGATTGGCTCAATCAGGCCCGCCGCCTCAAGTTGATCTCAAACCAATCCGCTGACAGATGATCGCGCGCATCGCCACATTTCTGATCCGCGGACTCATCCGTTTTTATCAAATTGCCCTGCGGCCGATGATCAAATTTGCCGCAGGCCCAGGTGCAGGGTGCCGTTTCACACCCTCATGCTCGCATTATTTCCTGCAGGCAGTCGAAGCCCACGGCCCGCTCATCGGATCCTGGCATGGCATTCGCCGGATTTTGCGCTGTCATCCCTGGGGTGGCTGCGGTTATGACCCTGTGCCGCCGGCAGTTTCCTCCAAAGCCAATCATCCCTAACCCGCATTTTATTTCCACATGTACGATCGCAAAACTTGGGCAGTCCTCGCCATCTGTGGCGGTTTGCTGGCCCTCAATTTCCACTACGCATCCAAAAACGAACGCGCCGTGGCCGAGGCCCGCGCACGTGAGGAGGCGCTGCAAAAAACCAAACCGGCAATCGAGCCAACCTCGAAAGAGAGCAGTGCGGGTCTCATCGTCACGCCACCACCACCGCCTGCTGAAGAGGAGTTGGTGACGCTCGCCAACGACAAAGTTTCCTTCGTCTTCACCAACATCGGCGGCGGAATCAAAACCGCAGTTTTCCAAAACGAATTCGAAGTTGGCAGCAAGACCAGCAAGGTCGAGATCAACCGCTTCCACATCGGTGGCATCGGCACGCTGGCGGGCGCTGGTGAAACACTGGAAAACATGATGTTTTCCAAGATCGACGCAGAATCGGTCGAGGGCAAAAAAGTGGTCTACAGCGCCACGCTGCCATCCGGCATCATCGCAAAAAAAATCTATTCGCTCAACGAAAGCAAAGAAGCAGGCGCACCCTACCTAGTCGATCTCGAGCTGCGCTTTGAAAACCCGACGGGCAACGCGGTGAATCTAAGCCAATGGAGCCTCTTCCTCGGTGAGGCCTCGCCGCTCTACCATGCGGAAGTCCCACATCAAACCGGTTATTTCTGGCGCGACAACGACACAATCCATTTCACCGACGGATCAAGCTTCAAAGGCGGCTGGTTCTCATCAGCCAAATCCATCGCCGGCAGCCAAACCAACACGCCCATCCAATTTGCGGGCGTGACCAACCAGTTTTTTGCCACCGTCATCCAACCAAAAGAAACCGCGCTCACCTCAATGTGGGCAAGGTCATCCCAAGTCACATTGCAAAGCGATCCGCGCCCGGTGACATCGGTCAATGGTGGCCTTCGCCTGCCTGCGCTGCAGCTCAACGCCGCATCATCCGCATCGCTCGGCTACCGCATTTTTATCGGCCCGAAGCATAATCCGATGCTGCGCAAGATGGACAGCAGCCTCGGCCAAGGCTGGGGCGATGTGATGCAATACGGCTGGTTCTGGTGGGTTTCGCGCCCGCTCAACTGGCTGCTCAACACCTTTCATCACCTCATCAACAACGTCTCTCCAAAGTGGGCGTGGGGGCTCGCGATCATCCTTCTCACCATCACTGTGCGCACCACGATCTGGCCGCTTCACGCGAAGTCGACCCACACGATGAAGCGCATGGCCAAGCTCCAACCGGAGATGGCGAAGCTGAAGGAAAAATACGCCGACGATCCCAACAAGCTCAACACCGAGATGATGGGCCTCTACCGCAAATTCGGCATCAATCCGCTCGGCGGATGCCTGCCGATGCTGATCCAAATCCCAATCTTCTTTGGTTTCTACCGCATGCTTGAATACGCCGTCGAGCTGCGCGGGCAAGGTTTCCTCTGGGTCGACGACCTCTCACAGCCCGACACCGTCTGGCACTTCGCGGGGGTCCCTCTCAACCTTCTGCCAATCGTGATGGCCGTCACCAGCTTCCTGCAAATTCAAATGACTCCGAAGACGGGCGATAAGATGCAGCAGCGCATCATCATGTTGATGCCATTCATGTTCTTCTTCTTCTGTTACAACTTCGCGTCGGCGCTCGCGTTGTACTGGACGACCCAAAACATTTTCTCGATCGGTCAGACATGGCTCATGAACAAAGTGCCCGAGCCTGAGCTCAAGCCGGTGAAGAGCGCTGGGAAATCATGGGTGCAGCGCATGGCTGAGCGCCAGGCCGAGATGCAGAAGCAACGCAACGGCATGCGCAATGTCACGCCGGACAACCAGAAGAAGCGTACACCGCGCACGGGCGGTTGATCGCACGCCAACCGCCACCGAGCCATCATTGTGGATACCTGGAAGACCGCTGTTGAAACGATCCATCGCTGTCTCGATGCCGGGATCCGCGAATTCGTGATCTGCGCGGGTGCCCGCAATGCCACGCTGATCGAGGCGCTGGCGCGTGCGGAGTCCGCCGGAAAAGTACGGCTTTGGCGGCACTTCGAAGAACGCAGCGCGGGTTTTTTTGCGCTGGGTCGCACGATCAAAACCGCCAAACCCTGCGCGGTGGTCACCACCAGCGGCACGGCCGCGGCCGAGCTGTTGCCGGCGATGATCGAGGCGCATTACCAGTCACGCCCGCTGGTCGCCATCACCGCCGACCGACCGGAAGCATTTCGCCAATCGGGTGCCCCGCAGGCGATCGTCCAGCCGGGAATTTTTAGCTACTATGCTCATCGTAATAAAATTGAGGAATGGGACGGCAAAGGCCCGCTGCACCTCAATCCCGAACTCGGTGAGGATTTCAATCCCGACGACGAAAATTTCGCCGAAGTAGAGTTTACGGAATTCGAACCTGCGAAGGATCGACTCGATGTCGCGGCACTCGCTCGCTGGCTGCGCGACGACCTCTACCGCGGGCTTGTCGTGATGATTGGCAGCCTCGAACCCGAGGAGCACGAAGAGGTCTTCCATTTCTGCAGCGAGCTTGGCGCGCCAGTGGTCGCCGAGGCCACCAGCGGCTTGAGAGAAGCGCTGCAAGCATTGGCAATTCACGATGACGACCGCGTGTTGCGTGCCAATCCACCAGGCAAGGTGCTGCGGCTTGGCGGTGTGCCGAGCGGAAGATTTTGGCGCGACCTTGAAGACCTATCGGAGGTTTCAGTGTGGTCGGTTTGCCGCAATGGCTTGCCAGGACTTGCGCGCGCGAGCGAAGTCACACGCGGCCCGCTCAACCGCGTGATCCCTGCATTGGGTCCGATTGAGGCCGCGGAAGACGCGCTCGATCTGTTGCACCATTCGTCCGCACGCGCGACCCGCATCGACGAGTTGCTCGAACGCTTTCCCGACAGCGAGCCGGCACTGGTTCGCACGATTTCGAACTACGCCTGCCTTGGTCGCGGACTCTTCCTCGGCAACAGCCTGCCGATTCGCGAGTGGAACTCCTTCGCGCAATGGGCGCGCCCAATGCGCAACATCCGCGCGAACCGCGGCGCCAACGGCATCGATGGGCAAATCAGCACCTGGCTTGGGTGGACGGCAGACGATTCGGAAACATGGGCGCTCATCGGCGATCTCACGGCACTCTACGATCTCGCCGCACCATTCGTGCTCGGTCAGATGAATCAAAGCGGATTGGTCCTCGCGGTCCTGCAAAACCACGGCGGCGGCATTTTCAAAAACCTGCCGCGTCTCGAATCGATGAGTCCGCGCGCAGCCGAATGCATGAGCAATCCGCATCAGGCGGAACTCTCGGGCCTTGCCACACTCTGGGGCATGGCTCACCTGCAAGTCCGCCGTGCCGACGATCTCGATGCCTTTGATCCGGATGGCAAAATCACCTTGCTTGAAGTCGTGCCCGACCCCGAACAAACCGCGCAGTTCTGGAAGGAATGGGCCATGATCAAACACTGATGGATGCCAGCGAAACAGCGAAGGAAAAGCACGCGACATCGGGTGCGACATGGCTGATCCGCATTTCGGAAATTTTCGCCGATCATGAATCGGAAATCATTGCGGGTCTCGGCGCCCAATCGCTTCGCAAACTTGGCAGGGACTTTCATCTGATTCGGATCAAGCAGCCTGAAAGCATCCGCCATTCGCCGCTCGCGCGCTACCTTCGCTGGAACATGCCAGTGCATCACAGCTGGCCATGCAATCCGCGCGAGACCGATGGCTTCATCGAAAAAGCCGCGCAGGCATTGCTGCGAAAATTTGGCGAAAGCAAAGCACAGACGCTGATCTGCGGGCCGATCGATCCCGGCTCGCCAAAACGCTACGACCGCACCCTCGCCTCCAACCTGCGCGGTCGCGCGCTGCAGTTGTTTCCACGCGAATGGTCGGCGATCAAAAATGCCGAACAACAAATCCCCAAAAAAGCATCGCTGTTCTGTTTGGTCGGCAAGGAAGGACTCTATGCAGGCCTGCAATCACCGGCGCATTGCGATGGATTTTTTCCCGGCGGCACCAAGTTCATCCCGCAAAATTCACCCGACACGATCAGCCGCGCCGGCGCGAAAATTGCCGAGGCTTTGCATCACCTCCAGCTCACCCGCAGGCCACCGCCAAGCGGCGCGCGCTGGCTCGAACTCGGCGCCAGCCCCGGCGGCATGACCACCGAGTTGCTCGCCAGAGATTACGAAGTCATCGCAGTCGATCGGGCGCCACTCGATGCGCGACTCAAAAACCGCAAAGGGCTCATGCCATTCGTCGCGGACGCGGCGGACTTCATGCCGCCACCGGGGCTCACCTTTGATGCGATGCTTTGCGACATGAATGGCGATGCGCGCGATGCGATGCGGCAGATCGCAAGGTTATCGAAAAACCTGCGGCCGGGAGGCATCGTCATCTACACCCTCAAGCTGCCGGGCATTTCATCGATCGATGAAACCACCACCCTCGAATCCGAAGTGACCGGCATCGCCCGCAAGGCCGGGCTCAACAAAATTGCGACAAGGCATCTGACCTACAACCGCAACGAGTTCACGATGTTCTTCGTGCGTGAGGCTTGAGACACCGACTTAAGCGAGGTTGGTGAAAACCGCCTGCACATCGTCATCGTCCTCGAGCTTGTCGACGATCGTTTCGACTTCGACCATCTGCTCTTCGGTCAGTTCGATCGGTTGATTCGGCAAGCGTTGCAGGCCCGACTTGCTGGCGCTGATGCCGAGGGCCTCGACCGCTTGTGAAAGCTGCGCGAATGCAGTGTAGTCGCCGATGACCGAGACCACCCCTTCGTCGACATGCATTTCCTCGAGACCGGCATCGATGAGCTCGAGTTCGATCTCCTCGAGGTTCTTGCCATCGGGCACCGGAAACTCGATCACCGATTTGCGCGAGAACATGAAGTCGAGCGCGCCCGAGTTGACCATTTGGCCGCCGTTCTTGTTGAAGATCGTTTTGATGTTCGTGACCGAGCGGTTCGAGTTGTCGGTGGCGACTTCGATGAAAAACAACGAGCCATGTGGACCCTTGGCTTCGTAGGTGATCTCGGAAATTTCCGAGGCATCCTTGCCGGCCGCGCGCTTGATCGCCGCCTCGATGTTCTCGCGCGAGAGGTTCTGCGCTTTCGCGTTGGCGATGGCGACCCGCAGTCGGGCGTTGCTCTCCGGATCGGGCCCGCCATCCTTGGCGGCAAGGGTGATCGATTTGGCAAGCTTCGGAAACACCTTGGACATCGTGGCCCAACGCGATTCCTTGGCCCGGCGGCGGCATTCAAAGGCTCTTCCCATGGTTGATGAAATTTACTGGTTTGCGCAGGCCATTGGGACAGATCCGCGGGCTTGAATCAAGCGGCAGTCGGATTTTTTGCTCTGGCGCTGTTTTGATCGATCACACGGAAGGAGCCTGCGACTTTTTATCCGCACCCGAAATTTTTCCAACAAAGACATAACACACCGGGATCAGGAACAATCCGATCACCGTGGCGATGCCCATTCCAAAGACCACGCCGGTGCCCATGGTGCTGCGCGAGGCGGCGCCCGAGCCCGAAGCCAGCATCAAGGGCACACATCCGAGAATGAACGCGAACGAAGTCATGAGAATCGGGCGCAGGCGAAGTTTGGAAGCCTCGATGGCGGCTTCGAGCATGCTCATGCCCTCGTCGTGTTTCATCTTGGCAAACTCGACGATGAGGATCGCGTTCTTCGCCGCCAGACCGATCAGCATCACCAGGCCAACTTGCGCATAGACATTGAGCTCAAAGTTTCTGAGCAGTAATCCGATCAGCGTTCCGAGGATCACCGAAGGCGTTGCAAGCAGCACGGCGAAGGGCAAAGACCAGCTCTCATACTGCGCGGCAAGGAGCAGGAAAACAAAAAGCAATGCCATGCCAAAGACCACCGCCGCCTCACCCTCGGATTTTTTCTCCTGCAGTGTGAGGCCCGACCACTCGTAGCCAACATTCGATGGCATTTGTTTCATCACCTCCTCCATCGCTTTGAGTGCTTGGGCGGAGCTGTAGCCGGGTGCCGGCGCGCCCATCATTTCCACCGATCTTTGGAGGTTGAAACGTGAGGTGAAATTGGGCCCGGACATTTTTGAAACCTGCACCAGCGTTCCGAGCGGCACCATGGCGCCCTCGCTGTTGCGGACATGGAAGGCACCGATATCATCCGGGCTGTTGGTGAATTCAGGATCCGCTTGCAGGAAAACTTTGTAGACTTTGCCGAAGCGCACGAAGTCATTCACATAGAGACCGCTCAGGTACGCTTGAAGCGCTTGAAAAACACTGTCGACCGGCACACCGAGCGTGCGGGCTTTTTCGCGATCGAGCTCGACCTTCACTTGCGGCGAGGCCGGTTGATAGGTGGTCGTCACGCGGCCGATCTCCGGCCTTTTTGCGGCGGCAGCGACCACCTGACGGACATAACCGGCCATTTGCTCCGAAGAACCGTTGGCTCGATCCAACAACTGCATCGTGAAGCCCGAAACATTGCCGTAGCCCGGCAAGGGTGGCGGCCCGAAAGCGAAGACCCGCGCACCCGGGATCGACGCAAAGCGTTTGTTCCACTGCATCGCAATCGTCTTGGCCGAAAGCTCCGGAGAGGTCCGCTCTTCCCAGTCATCGAGGCCGATGAACATCAGTGCGGCGTTTGGCACATTGAGCGAGTTGAGGATGTTCATGCCGCTGATCGCGAGCGCCGAGCGCACGCCCTTGGTTTCGGCCACAACCGCCTCGACCTTTTTCAGCACCTCATCAGAGCGCTGCAGCGAGGCACCTTCAGGGAGCTCGATCGCCACAAAAAGATATCCTTTGTCCTCATCGGGAATGAAACCACCCGGCACCACCTTGCCGAGCACGAGAATGCCAGCGCCGACCAGCACCAGCAGCAACATCGATCGTGCCGACTTTCTTGCAAGCCCGCCGACGATGTTTCCGTAGGACTCGGACAGTCGGTCGAACATGCGGTTGAAGCCACGGAAAAACGCCGCCAGCGGCCCGGTGCCGGGCTCAGGTTTGCGCAGCAGCATCGCAGAAAGTGCCGGACTCAGCGTCAGCGCATTGATCGCCGAGAACACCACCGACACCGCAATGGTGATGGCAAACTGCTGGTACAAGCGTCCGGTCACGCCACCCATGAAGGCCACCGGCACGAACACCGCGCAGAGGATCAGCGCGATCGCCACCACCGGACCCGAGACTTCCTTCATCGCTTGGCGCGTCGCCTCGATCGGTGACTTGCCATGCTCAAGGTGGTGTTGCACGGCCTCGACCACCACGATCGCATCATCGACCACGATGCCAATCGCAAGCACCAAGCCGAACATCGTGAGCGTGTTGACGCTGAAGCCGAGCAAGGGAAACGCGATGAACACACCAAGCAGCGACACCGGCACCGTGAGCATCGGGATGATCGTCGCCCGGAAACTTTGCAGGAAGACAAACACCACGATCAGCACCAGGACAATCGCCTCGATGAGCGTGTGCACAATCTCGTTCATCGACGCCTTGATCGGCAGCGTGGAGTCCAGCGTGATGCTGTATTCCATGTCAGGCGGGAAACGCGTCGCGGCCTCGTTGAGGATGGCTTTGACCTTTGCCGCAGTCTGCAAGGCATTAGCACCGGGCGCGAGGTAGACGCCAAGCGCGCCAGCCGGGGCTTGATCGAGCCTTGCGCGCAAAGCATAGGTTTGTGCTCCGAGCTCAACACGGGCGACATCCTTGATCTTAACCTGCGAGCCATCGGAAGAGGCGCGAACGATGATTTCCGAAAATTCCTTCGGATCCTTGAGTAGACCTTGAGCGCGGATGTTGAACTGGTTTTCCTGCCCTGCGGGAGCAGGTTCAGCACCGATCACCCCGGCAGGCGATTGCGCGTTCTGCTCGCGGATCGCATTGGCCACATCCTGCGGCGTGATGCCTAGGGTTGCGAGCTTGTCCGGCCGAAGCCAGACGCGCATCGAGTAATCCTGCGCCGTGAAATTCCGAACATCGCCGACGCCGGGAACGCGCTTGATCGCATCAACGAGATTAAGATCGGCGTAATTGCCGAGAAACACGCCGTCATAGGTGCCCTTCGGCGATGATAGTCCGATCGCGAGCAAAATGTCCGGACTCGAGCGGTTCACCACCACACCCTCGCGCTTCACTGCATCCGGCAACTGCGCCTCCGCTTGGCCGACGCGGTTCTGCGTGTTGACCTGCATGATGTCGACATCCGTGCCGACATCGAAGGTCACATTCAGCACCATCTTGCCATCGTTGGCATTGACCGACTGGACATAGAGCAGCTTGTCGATGCCGTTGACCTTCGACTCGATCGGCGTCGCCACCGATTCCATCACCGCCTCCGCCGCGGCACCACGATAGTTTGCCGTCACCTGGACAAGCGTCGGACTCACCGTCGGATACTCGGCAATCGGCAGTCGTGTAAGGGTAATGATACCGACGATCACCGTCAGGATCGAGATGACCATCGCGACGATGGGGCGGCGAATGAAGAAATCGGCCATGGAATGAAATTACGGTTTTTCGGCGGCAATCCTGACCGCCTGCCCTTCGCGCACTTTTTGCAAACCTTCCACCACGATCCGCTCGCCTGCGCTGAGGCCCTCAGCGACGAGCACATTGGAGGCGATCGTTTCACCGAGCTTGACCGCGCGTTGCGTGGCCTTGCCCTCGGGTGAAACCACCCATGCAAAGGTGCGCCCCTGCAGGTCGACAATCGCGCGCTGCGGCACCACGATTGCATTGTCTTGCGAGCCGAGGCTCACCCGCACCCGCGCAAACATACCGGGGCGCAGCAACTTTTCCGAGTTTGGAAACTCGGCCCGCATTCTCAGTGTGCCGGTCTTCACATCCACCGCGCGATCGATGAAGACAAACTTGCCCGGGCTCTTGTGCTCCGAGCCGTCGGCAAGGAGCAGCGTGACCGGTAACGATGAAATGTCGGCACCGGTGCCGGCACTTTTCTCTTTGGCCCTGAGGTACTCGACTTCGCTGATGTTGCAGTAGAACCAAATGGGATCGAGTGTCGACATCGTGGCAAGCAATGTGGGCTGCCCCTTGCCCACCAACTCGCCGATCGAGACCTGCTTGGCACCGATCAAGCCGCTAATGGGCGCCTTGATCTCACAATAGCCGAGATCGATTTGCGCGGACTCCACCCTTGCGTTGGCGGTTTCGACTCCAGCCCTGCCGACCTCGACCGAGGCCAGCGCGTTGTCGAGATCACGCCGCGGAATCGCGTTTCTTTCAGCCAGCGGTGCCAAGCGCGCGACATCCTTTTCGTATTTGTTGAGCGCCGCCTTGGCCTCGGCGAGCCCGCCATTGGCCGCGGCAAGCCGCTCGAGAAATGGTTTTTTGTCCAACTCGAAAAGGAGATCCCCTTGCTTGACCTCAGTGCCTTCGACAAAGCGGATGTTTTCGACAAACCCTTCGACCCGGGCGCGAACCTCGACATTCTGCGGCGAGTCGAGCTGCCCCATGATCTCGGTGCTGATCGGCACCGATGTGGGCTTGGCCTCCATGACCTCGACCACAGGTGGCGGCGGCGCGGGAGCTTCCTTTTTCCCGCAAGAAGCGCAAAGCAACGCAATGACTGGGAAAATTACTATGGGAATAGTAGCAAGGATCGAACCGCTGAAGGCATGTGTCTTCTTTCGCATATTGGCGGGGGTGGCGGTGATTATGGAGAAGGGGCACAAAACCATCGGAGCCCCCTACATTTTCAGGCATCAGTCAGCAAGCAGCCTGGTCCGGTGTCAAACCGATTCGGGCTCGTGCCAGGCAATGCTTTGGGGGAAAGCACCGGGATTAGGCTGGCATCACCAAGCACGAACCTGTTAGTGTCCCGCGTCCGCGCGGTCCATGAAACCCATTGTCATCACTTTCATAACCAGCCTCGTGCTCGCATCCTGCGCGCTGGGGCCAGACCCGACTTCGCCGAATAGCCCGACTCCCGACAAGGTCCGTGGCGATGTCTCTCCGGGCGCTGTTTCGCTTGGCGACAAATCATGGCGCGAGCTTTTCACCGATCCAACGCTGCGCTCGCTGATCGATCGCGCGTTGAAGAACAACCCCGACCTGATCGCAGCCACCTACCGCATCGAACAAGCGCGCGCCCTCGCTGGAGCCACCCGCGCTTCGTGGTTTCCCCGCATCGATGGCAAGGGCTCGGCCAACACCAATCACATATCGGAAAACCTCAACGGCATCAAACTGGCGGATCGCGATTCGGAATCATATGATTTGACCGCGCTTTTGAGTTGGGAGCTCGACCTGTGGGGTGGTATCCGGCGCTCAAATCAAGCCGCACGCGCGCGACTGCTGGAAAGCGAGCATCGCCAGAACGCGGTGAAAACCAGCCTCATCGCCGATGTCGCCAATGCCTACATCGATTTGGAAAACCTCGATGAAAGACTCGCCATTTCGAAGCGCACGGCGGAGAGCCGCAAGGCGTCACTTGATCTGGTCGTCGCAAGACGCGACGGCGGGATCAGCTCGAATCTTGAAGTTGGCCAGGCCGAAGCACTGCTTGGCGAGGCGCAGATCGCAATTCCGATCACCGAAAAAGCCATCGCCGCCAAGGAAAATGAAATCCGCGCGTTGCTTGGTGAATTCCCCGGTGGCATCGCTCGCAGCGGTTCGCCCGACGGCTTGGATACCAGCCTGAGCGTGACCGCCGGCCTGCCATCGTCACTGCTCGAGCGGCGCCCGGATATCGCGGCGGCCAATCAGGCATTTCAAGCGGCAACTGCCGATATTGGTGTCGCCCAAGCTCTGCGCCTGCCATCGCTTTCACTCACCGGCAGTGGCGGATTTGCCAGCGCCGACCTCACGACACTGCTTGAAGGTGGATCTGGAAATTTCGTCGTCGGCCCACGCCTGAGCGGCCCGATCTTTGATGCCGGTCGCGCAAAATTCGGGGTCAAGGCCGCTCAAGCCCGTGCGGGCGAAGCCCTTGCATCCTATGAAAAGGCTTCCAAACAAGCCTTCCGTGAAGCAGCCGATGCGATCAACGCCCATCGCAAAGCAGGTGAAATCATCCAGACCCGCTCACGCTTGGTGGAATCGCTCAGGCAAGTTTCGATTGTTGCCAAGGACCGCTTTGAAGGTGGCGCCTCCGACTATCTCGAAGTGCTCGATGCCGAGCGCAGTCTGTTCAATGGCGAACTCCAATACGCCGATGACCGCCGCGACCGGCTCAAGGCCGTTGTCCTAGCCTACCGGGCGCTCGGCGGCGGATGGAAGTGAGAGCGAAACTTTGATTCGCACATCACTAAAACTTTAGAGCAGTTTGCGAGAAGGTGCTCTATCCATGACGGTCTGCATGACATTTACCGCATTCGACCAAAATCAGAAACCGCTCGCCGGGGGTGGATGGTCTGGCTTTATATTACGGCCATGCGAGTGCTTGCCATCGATCCAGCTGTTCGCAACACCGGCTATGCCTTGCTTGAGGGCGAGGCCCGCAGTCCGGTAGTGCTGGCTTATGATGTGATTTCCATTCCCAAGTCGCTGCCGCAATCGGCGGCGCTGGCGGCGGTGCGCAGTCATCTCGCCAATGTGATTGAAAAATTTCAACCCGATGAAGTCGCGGTCGAGGGCATCATTTATGTCCAATCGCACCAGACCGCGATCTCGATGGGTGCGGCGCGGGCGGCGGCGGTGATCGCAGCGGCCGACCATGGGCTACCGGTCTACGAATACTCGCCGAAGAAGGTGAAAAGCGCGGTGGTGGGAAATGGCAATGCCGATAAGTCGCAGGTCGCTTTCATGGTGCGCGCCTTGCTCGGACTCGCCGAAACGCCGCCCTCCGATGCCGCCGACGCGCTCGCGATCGGCATCGCCCACTTGCAAGCCTCGGATCCGCTCAAGGCGAAACTTCTCGATCGCCGCCTCGTTTGATTGCGAAGTGCAAAATCAATCCACTGACAGTCCACTGATGCTCGAAATCATCCATCTGCCCGATCCCGTTTCCTACGAGGATGGCTTGCGTCTGCAGGAGGCAAGGGTTGATGCGCTGCTGTCAGGCGAAGCGGGCGATGCGGTTTTTTTGCTCGAGCACGAACCGGTTTACACGATCGGCCGATTGAAGGACCGCAGCTCTTTGCGCGATGCGGAAAAACTCACTTGTCGCGTGCATGAAACCAATCGCGGGGGCCAGGCAACCTATCACGGTCCGGGTCAGTTGGTCGGTTATCCGGTGCTCGATCTCAACCCGCGCGGCAGAGATCTTCACGCGCATTTGCGCACGCTCGAGGAAGCGCTCATCCTTGCATGCAAGGAATTTGGCGTGGATGCGCAAAGGCGCGATGGGCTCACTGGCGTGTGGGCGGGCGATCGCAAACTCGCGTCGATCGGTGTCGGTGTGCGCAAATGGATCAGCATGCACGGCTTTGCGATCAACATCACGCGCGAGTCGCTGCCGCCATTTTTTGCCATCACCCCCTGCGGCATCGACGGGGTGGTGATGAGTTGCTTGGAAAACGAAGCCGGTCGATCGATCAGCGTGCGGGAAGCGGCGGAGGTGATCGGCGAAAAATTGGCAGGGGCCTTTCTCCGAAAGGTCCGCGGGATGGAATGAGCGTCAATTTTAACCCAGATTCCGAAGAAGGAACCACGAAAGTCACGAAACAACACGAAATAAGAAGTACGTGGGGGATTTCATGGCTTATTCAAATTGGTGCAACGATCATGGCATCTATTCCATGCTTTTCGTGAAACTTCGTGTGTTTCGTGGTTTCAACTTCTGTTTTCAAATTTAATGCCAATGAAGAAATGGCTTATTCATTGGCATTTCAAAGACCGGACCTTTCGGAGAAAGGTCCCTGCCTGGAGGGATGAAAGGTCCCTGCCTTCACTCGCCGATCACGCTGACCGCGATCTGTCGCGTATGCGGACGGCTGCGGTGTTCGAAGAGAAAAATTCCCTGCCAGGTGCCGAGGGTCATTTTTCCGTCGATGATCGGGATGACCTCACTCGTCCGCGTGAGTGCCATGCGGATGTGGCTCGGCATGTCGTCGGGCCCTTCGAGCGTGTGAATGAACCAAGGCGTGTTTTCAGGCACGAGTTTTTCAAAAAACATCTCGAGGTCGCGGCGTGCCGAGGGGTCGGCATTTTCCATGATCACGAGGCTGGCGCTGGTGTGGCGCACAAAGACCGTGACCGTGCCGTTGCGGATCGCCGCGCGTGAAACGATGGCGGCGACATGGTTGGTGATTTCGCTCGTGCCCTTGCCATGGGTGTGGATGGAAAATGTTTCGCTGTGTGCGGTCATGGGTTTTGGAATTTTTTATCGGAATGACGTACAGTTGAAGACCCATTTGCCGTGGGCTTGCCCTTGCTCCATCGCGGCGTGGGCGGTGCGAAGGTTTTCAACGCTCAACGAATCAAATACGCGGGTGTGGATTTTTGGAAATTTTCCAGCCTCGCAGCTCGCGGCAATTTTCGCGAGGATGCGGCCTTGCTCATGCATGTCGGGCGATTGGAATTTCGCGCGGGCGGCCATGAATTCCCACGCGATGCGAACGCATTTCGCCTTGAGCGGATCACCGAGCTGAAGCTTCTCGCCAGGCTCGACAATGAGCCCGAGCGTGCCAAATGGCGCGATGAGTTGCGAGGTTGCCGACCAATGGATTTCTGGCTGATGCAAATTGGAGATGAGCGGAAACGATTTGAAACCCAAGGCCTCGGACTGGGCGATCATGTCTTTGCGATGATTGATCACGTGATGCGCGCCAAGTTGCCGACACCATGCGATGGTTTCCGGCCGTGAGGCAGTAGCGATGACGGTGAGCCCAGCATTGCGGGCGAGGGGAATGAGCGCCGAGCCGACACCGCCCGCGCCATTGATGATTAGGATCGCCTTGCCGCGATCCTTGCCATCGGGGTCCACGCCCATGCGTTCGAAGAGCAACTCCCATGCGGTGATGCCTGCCAAAGGCACTGCTGCGGCTTCTTCGAAGGACCAGTTGCGTGGTTTGCGCGCGACGAGTCGGGCATCGACCGCATGCAGCTCCGCGTTGCAGCCCGAGCGTGTGAGGTCACCGGCATAATAGACTTCTTCGCCGACCTTGAAATCGCGTACTTCGCTACCGACTTCGACCACCGTGCCCGCCGCATCCCATCCGAGAATTCGCGGCGGCTCATGAACCGTTTCGCCAAGGGATTTGCGAATCTTGGTGTCGACCGGATTCACCGCGCAGGCATGCATCCGAACGATCAGATCAAGCGGGCCAGGCATGGGGTCCTCGGCCTCGAACTCGACGAGGCATGTGGGTTCCGTGGTGGGAAGAAATGTGCGTGCGCCGATCGCCCTCATCGAAGCCATTCAAGCGACAAATGGCGGCCCATGGCAACTGCGGTTTAGCGCCGATATCCGCCTGACAAGCTCCTGTTCGGAAAATCCGGCCCACGAGTTTCACATCGGGCATTGGCGCGTTGCGATTTTCGTGCGATGTTCGGGGCATGGACTTTGCCGAAGTCACCTGTCCGACATGCTTTGAATTCTTCCAAGTCGCGGTCCCCCCGCCGGAGGAACAGCCTGCGGAGGTGGATTACGATTGCGAGGTGTGCTGCAGGCCGATGGTGATCGTGTTCAACGGCAGCGAGGTCTACGCGAAGGGCTTGGGCGAATGAAAAAGGATCATGATCCATCATTCGCGCCGTCGGGTGCGCGCTATTCCGGATTGCTGCCGCAAAAGGGTTGGCCGGTGCGCAACTTGAAATTTTTGCGCCATCGCGTCGTGCCCGGCATGTTTCGCCGCCGGGCGGGCAATATCCTCGAGCCGGTGCTGGCGCCGCCGGACGATGGCAAGGTGCGCGTCACATGGATCGGGCATGCGTCGTTTTTCCTGCAGTTCGCCGGGCACTCGGTGATCGTCGATCCGAATTGGGCGAAGTGGCACGGGCCGGTGAAGAGGCACCGTCATCCCGGGCTCGACCTGCACGGCGTGCCGGAGGTGGATCTCGTGCTGGTGACGCACGCGCACTTCGATCACCTGCACAAGCCAAGCCTCAAAATTTTGCAGGCGCGCGAGGGGGTCGTGGTGCCGCGGGGTAGCGGATCACTGGTGAAAAAACTCGGATTTCCGGCGACCTATGAAATGGGCGTTTGGGATCAGTTGTCATTCGATCAACTCGAGATCGTCCACACGCCGTCGCACCATTGGGGCGCGCGATTCCTTCACGACACGCATCGCGATTACGGCGGTTACATCGTGCGGGCCGGCGGCAAAAGCGTCTTCCATTGCGGCGATAGCGCGTACTTCGGCGGATTCGCCGAAATCGGCGTGAAGCACAATATCGACATCGCGTTGATGCCGATCGGCGCCTACGAATCCCCCAGCGGGCGCGATGTGCACATGAATCCTGAGGAAGCCGCCCGCGCGTTCATCGACCTCAACGCGAAATTGCTCATTCCGATGCATTACGGGACTTTCCCGCTCGGCAACGAACCTCACAACGAGCCTGTCGAGCGCCTACTGGCGGAGGCTGACCGCTTGGGAATCAGCGAGCAGGTGCTGGTCCCGGAAGAGGGGGTCGGAATCGAGTGGTAAAATTTGCGACTTGTGCGAAACTGTCCGCACTTTGAAATCGTCCGCGATCAAACTCTGCTGGATGGCGTTGTTGGGCATGTTGCCTTTGCTAGCCTCCTGCGAACCTGACAAGAAACCGATGGATCACACTCCCGCCGCGCTGCCGCCAGTCCCTGAGAATGCCGAAATCGCGACTTTGGGCGCGGGCTGCTACTGGTGCATCGAGGCGGCATTGAAGCAATTCGACGGAGTTTATTCGGTGACCTCCGGTTTCATGGGCGGGCATGCGCCCAACCCGACCTACGAGGATGTCTGTAGCGGCGAAAGCGGTTACGCCGAAGTCGTGCGGGTGGTTTTTGATCCGCAAAAAATCAGCTTTGGCAAATTGCTCGACTGGTTTTGGAAATTGCACGATCCCACCACGCTCAACCGCCAGGGCAATGATGTCGGCACCCAGTACCGCTCGGTGATCTTCTGCCAATCGGATGAACAGAAAAAAACCGCCGAGGCCTCAAAGGCGGCGGCGGCGCCGATGTTTGACGACCCGATAGTGACCGAGATCGCTGCGGTTTCGGAGTTTTATCCGGCGCCCGAGTACCATCAGGACTATTATTTTCAAAACAAGTCCAAGAACCCGTACTGCCGCTTTGTGATCGAACCCAAGCTCCGGAAGCTCAAGCTCGACCATTGAGCCTGATTTTTTTCGGGGCTTGGATCTTGGGGAAATGTTGGCAATTTAAGGCCAGTCCGCACTCGCCATGTTGTCCTCGATTCGCAAGCCCATCTTCCTGATCGCCGTTTTTTTCGTCACCTACGGAGCGGTTTCCGCCCTACGCAAATGCGCGAATGGCGAAAGCACGGGCTGGCTGCCGGGCCAGTCGCAAAAAACATCGGAGCCACGCCCGGAAAAGTTCACCCTGCCTGAACTGCCGCCGCTCGATGTCGGCAATGTCGAGTTGCTCTCGCGGCTCAACGACGAATACGCAAACCTCACCCGCGCGGTGGTGCCGTCGGTGGTGAGCATCGACACGCAAGGGATCCAAACCCAGCGCCTCGCGGATTTTTTCGGGCGCGTGTACGAAAGGCGGATGCCCACTCAAGGCCAAGGCTCGGGCGTGATCGTTTCGAAGGAAGGCCATGTCGTGACGAACCATCATGTGATTGCCGGTCAGCAAAAATTCCGCATCACGCTGCACGGGGGGAAAACCTTCACCGCGCGTCTGATCGGTGAGGACCGCCTGCTCGACATCGCGGTGCTCAAGATCGATGACAAAGGACCCTTCCAGTCGCTCAAGCTCGGTGATTCGTCGCAGGTGCAGGTGGGTCAGTTGGTCTTTGCCGTCGGCAATCCGTTCGGCCTTGGTGAAACGGTGACGCAGGGAATCATCTCGGCCAAGGAACGCTCGATTTCCGACAACCAGCGCGACCTTTTCCAAACCGATGCGGCGATCAACCCCGGCAATTCCGGCGGACCGCTGGTGAACCTGCGCGGTGAAATCATCGGCATCAATGTCGCGATCTTTTCGCCCGATCGCCAGAACCCCGGCTTCCAAGGGGTGGGCTTTTCGATCCCGTCGAATGATGTGCGCGATGCCATCGAGCAGATTCTTGAGCGCGGTCGGCCAATCCGCGGATTTCTTGGTGTGCAAATGCGTGACCTCGATCTGATGCTGCGCTCGCATCTTGATTATGGCGGGGAAAGTGGCGCCTTGGTGACCGCAATCGTTCCCGGCTCGCCTGCGGAAGCAGCAGGGCTCCAGCAATGGGATGTGATCATTTCAATCGATGGCAAAACCATTCAAAATTCAAACCAACTTTTCAGCATCATCCAAGGCTCGCGCGTCGGCGGGTCGGCGGTGCTCGAAGTGTGGCGCGGCGGATTGATCGTGAAACTTCAGGCAAAAGTTGCCGAGTGCGACGCTAGTCCAACGATCCTGCCGGGCAATAGTCCAGCGACCCTGCCGGGCAAGTGACGCGGCGCGATTTTCACCCCACAAATTTGCCGCACCCTTCATGAAAGCTCCCCATTGGTTTTTTGGTCTGG
>Ga0208090_1000063_pt1 | contig 24662 bp, 25 predicted proteins | sample LakMenEpi20Jul12_FD_150718 | JGI IMG/M metagenome (GOLD analysis project Ga0208090, IMG submission 150718) | Freshwater microbial communities from Lake Mendota, WI - 20JUL2012 deep hole epilimnion (SPAdes) | ecosystem: Environmental > Aquatic > Freshwater > Lake > Epilimnion/Euphotic zone ...
AATCTGTCCCGTTCCACACAAACTGACCATTAAAGACACAAAAACATGCAACACCGACAAAATCCAGTAACGCAAGAATCCCTATGAATACGCAAAAAGACGCACAAACTGTTGCTAATCAACAAGATGGCGGACAGGGAGGGATTGCCTACGCTTCACTACGGCCAAGCCATTTTCGCTCGCGATGCTCGCGTGATAATATGGGTCGCTAAGCTCCCGCCGCTTTCAAACCCTGTTCCTCCGCTGCGCTTCGGAAGGGGTTCTCATCCCTCCCTGTCCGGTTGGCAAAAGTAAACCATTCCCCGATTTTTGATCCTCAATCCACGATCCTCCTCAAAAAACGGACAGGGAGGGATTCGAACCCTCGGTGACGTTACCGCCACACACGCTTTCCAAGCGTGCTCATTCGACCACTCTGACACCTGCCCTTGGGAGGCGGGAAACTAGAGAGGGCCGCTTGGCTTGGCAATCCATTTTCTTGGCAAGGTGTAGGGAAATTATTCTGGTAGCTGATGGGCTGAGGTATGCGTTGAAAGCTTTTGATGCTTAAAATAAGGCCGCTCTCCCCTACTCCACCCACATTCTCCCCTCCTTGCGGCGCAGGCGTTTGCCGCTGGGGAGGTTGAGGACCGCGCTGCCGCCGGGAACGAGCATGGCGAGGGCCTGATCAATCATGCGGCGGTCGATGTCGACGACACCTGCGGCTTTGAGAAACCTCCGCAGCGCGGCGCGTTGCAGGGCGGGGTCGATTTTTTTGAGTGTGGGCAAATGCAGTCGACCCTGTGGGTCGAGTAAATGGAGTTGCTCAAGTTGCGCGTGAATAGCGCTCTCGCATTCGTTGAAGTCACTGGCTGCACGGACAAACGCGGCCACCGCATCGCGGCCAGAAATTTGATTCATCAGCGGAAACACCTCGTTGCGCAGACGATTGCGCACAGCGATCGGCTCGCTGTTGCTTGCGTCCTCACGCCAGGCATGACCGCGTTCGCTCAACCATTCCACCAGCTCTGCATGACGCAGCGCCAGCAAAGGTCGATGGAGTTCGAGCGTTCGGCGGTCGGGCATCACGATTTTTTGGACTTCGCGCATGCCCTTGAGACCGTGCGATCCGCGCAGCAGGTTCCACAGCACCGTCTCCGCTTGATCATCCGCATGATGCGCGAGCAAGACCCTGCGGCAGCGATGCTTGGTGGCACAGTCGGCAAAAAACGCATGCCTCGCATGGCGCGCGGCGGTCTCCATTGACTCGCCGGATTCATTCATCCGCCGGCGGATGTCGCAGCGGCCGATCTCACATGTAAGCCCAAGTTTTTCGGCAAGTTTTTCGACAAAACGCGCGTCGGCATTGGAGGCTTTGCCGCGCAGCCGGTGATCAAGGTGGCAGACGACAAGATTTTTGAATCCCGCATCGACGAGGATATGGAGCAAGGCCACCGAATCCGCGCCGCCGGAAACACCGATCAGATAACGCGCACGCCGCGAAGCATGAGTAAGCCAGAGAACCCTTGGAGAAACATTCACACTGCGGAAAAAATTTGCAGGAGTTGGAGGGAAAGGTGGTGGCTCGAGCCGGGATCGAACCAGCGACACGCGGATTTTCAATCCGCTGCTCTACCAACTGAGCTATCGAGCCATACACTCCCTTGCGGGCGGGCAGAAATTTAAGTGGGAACGCTGGATTTTGACAATACGAAAATGACGGGGTGGCGGATTTTTGCCTAACACAGAGCGACGCGGGTCATTTCAGGTAGACCTCGCGGGCCTTGGCTCCCTCGCCTGGGCCAACGATGCCGCGTTGCTCGAGGATGTCGACCATCCGCGCAGCGCGCGTGTAACCGAGGCGCAGGCGCCGCTGTAGCAATGAGGTGCTGGCCTTCTGCTCCTGACGCACGACCTCGATGCATTTCATGATCAATTCCTCATCGGCCTCCGACACATCCTCTTCGTCCTCGTTGTCGGCGCTGTTGATCGATGCCTGGATGTCGGTCTCGAATTTCGGCGAGCCTTGAGCCGCGCAGTGGTCGATGATGCGCTCGACCTCCGCGTCGGTGACGAATGCCCCCTGCGAGCGCTCGAGTTTTGCCGAACCCGGGGGCAGGTAAAGCATGTCGCCCTTGCCGACGAGTTTCTCCGCGCCTTTCGTGTCGAGGATCACGCGCGAGTCGAGTTGGGATGAAACCTGGAACGCGATGCGCGAGGGAATGTTTGCCTTGATGATGCCCGTGACGACATCCGCACGCGGTGTCTGCGTCGCAATGATCAAATGAATGCCAGCCGCACGGGCTTTTTGCGCGATGCGCGCGATGCACATTTCCACATCCGCCGGAGCGGTCTGCATGAGGTCGGCCAACTCGTCGATGAGCACCACAATGTACGGGAAACGGTCAGGAATTTTTTCTTCCTCGATCTCAAGCTCCTCTTCGTCGGCCTCGGGGATCAGATCGCCCGACTCGAGTGCTGAGGCGATTTCCTCGATCGCTTCCTCGTCGACTTCTTCCTCTTCCTCCTCCTCGAACTGAAGTTCCTGCTCGACCGGTGCCGACTTGTCCGGCCGCACACGGTTGTTGAATCCGTCAAAATTGCGAACCCCTTCCTTGGCGAAGATCCGGTAGCGTTTTTCCATTTCGTTCACCACCCACTTGAGCGCGGCGACGGTTTTTTTCGGGTCGGTCACCACCGGCACCACAAGGTGCGGCAGACGGTTGTACATCTGCATCTCGACGACCTTCGGGTCGACCATGATGAAGCGTAGTTCGTCGGGACCGAATTTGAAAAGCATCGAGGCAATGATCGAGTTGATGCACACCGATTTGCCCGAGCCGGTCGCGCCCGCGACAAGCAAGTGCGGCATCGCGGCCAAATCGCCGATCACCGCACGGCCATAGACATCCTTGCCGAGCGCGAGTGGGATTTTCTTCTTCGCCGAGCGAAACTCCGGGTCATGCAGCAACTCGCGCAGCGGCACGGCGATTTTCTGACTGTTGGCAATTTCAATGCCGACTGTGTCCTTGCCAGGGATCGGCGCGAGGATGTTGATCCGCTCGGCGCGGGTGGCGCGTGCGAGGTCGGCCTCCAGTTGCGAAATCCTCGAAACACGCAAACCAGTCGACGGGTAAATTTCGTAGCGCGTGATCGTTGGACCGCGAGTGATGTCGCCTGCGGTGACATCGATGCCGAAGGCCTTGAGCGTGTCGATGATCACCCGTTGCGTCTCGAGCAACTCGTCGCGGTTCGCCTCCGGCGCATCCTCCGTGTCGATCGCATCGAGCATGTCAAAGCCCGGCAGCTCGTAGTTTTCGAATCCGCTGACCGATAAAAATTGGTGTGAGGGCTTCTTGCGCTCAAAAGGTTTAGTGCCTGGCAGCATGGTCTCGTTGGCGCGCCGCTGCGAGGCATCGATGATCTGCGGCGTCGGCGTTTCACGCAGAGGAAGCATCGGTTGCCTTGCCTCCTCTTCCGCTTTCTCGGCCGCCTTTTGGGCATCTCTTTCCCTGCGCCGTTGCTCGCGTTGACGCTCGCGTTCGGAAATGAACTCCTCTTCCTTGGCCGCGGTCTCCTCCATCTCATTTCGGTTCTCCCGCCATTCACCATACTTTTCCCACGCCGCACGCGCGCAGGTTTTCAAAAAAACGATTGGCTGCTGACCCGTGATCAAAATCATCGCCACCAGATAAGCCCCGCCACTCACCAACAGCGTGCCAGTGCGGCCCAGCAGTTTCATCATCACATATTCACCCAAACCATTTCCCACCACACCGCCGGCACTCGGCAAATTGCAGCGCTCAGCCCATCCGGTGAAAAACCAGTCGGCCGCATCGAGGAATACCGCACCGCAAAGCAACAACACGCCAAACCCCACGAGCGGCCGCGGCCACAGACGACCGTCAAGCGCGAGCTTGATGACTCCAAACCAGATCACGCCCACCGGCACGATCGCCGCCGCCGCACCAAACAGCAGGATTTGCAAAAACCCGAGAATGCCACCCACCGGACCGATCAGGTTTTCGCCCTTTGTTCCGGACTTCGATGCGAAGGCCTCCAAAAATCCCCAGCGCGGCAAATCAGCCGGACTATACCTCACCAGCGAAAGCAACATCAGCAAGCCCACTAGGATCAAAATGATCCCGATCACCTCGTTCGACCAGCGGGGAGCCTCGTCCGCCACACCGCGCTTTCTGTTGTCCTTTGCTGCCATGATCGATTGGTTGAGCGAATTTAAGCTCTTTCGCGCCCAACTCGGCAAGATCGATTTCAGTATGCTTAAAATCAGGAATTCCGTATCAATTTCGGCCATTTGCCGCATTGTCACTTTCCCAAACGGCCATTCGGGCTTAGAAAGGGACATGCGTGCCTCCCTGCTTGCCCTCATGTTGGCAATTTCCGCCGGACCTGCCACAGCCCAGCGGGCAGTCCCGCCACCGAGCCCCGCACGACTGCCGATGTCGACGGTGTTCATTGGCGAATCGAAATTCCACGCTCTCGTGGCCAAGGCCGAGCGGGAAAATTGGCGGGCCTTGCCAATGGGCGAACGCACCGTGCGGGTCGCCCGCGAGTTGGTTGGCACGCCCTATGTGAATTACACGCTCGAGGTCGATGACATCACCGAATCGCCGGTGGTGAATCTCAAGGCGATGGACTGCTGGACCTATTACGAAAACGCCCTCGGCTTTGCTCGAATGCTAAAGCACCAGCCGCCACCCTACAAGCCGGCCCACCTCCTGCACATGGTCGAGATCGAGCGCTATCGCAACGGCATCTGCACTGGCAGTTACCTCAGCCGCATGCACCACCTCGAAGAAGTTTTTTACGACAACCAAAAACGTGGCTACGCCACCAACATCACCAACCGCCTCCCAGGCGCCGTTCGCATTCAACGCGAAATCCGCGAGATGACCGTGCAGTGGAAAAGCTATCGCTACCTGCGCTCAACCCCATCGCTCATCGAGCCCATGGGCAGCATCGAATCCCAAGTCTCACGACTGCCGGTCTATCATGTGCCGAAGTCCGAGGCCCGTGCGGCCGAAGCCTACCTGCAAAATGGCGACATCTGCGCCATCACCACCAAAGGCCCCTACGGCTACACATCGCATGTCGGCCTCATCATGCGCATGAACAACCGCGCCTATTTCGCCCATGCCACATCCGATCGCGACAAGGGCCGCATGACCATCATCGATCGCCCGATCACCGACTACCTCAACGAAAACTCCAAACACGCCGGCATCGTCATCTGTCGGCCCAATGATGTGCCGCCATCACCGCTGTGGAAACAATCGGTGGTCCAGCGCTGAGAAAAATTTCAGGAACTCAATCCTGTTTCCCTGCCGCCATCGCCTTGATCGCCTCGCCCGACTCGGTCTCGACCAGCGGCCTCTCGAGCATCTGCTCGTAAATGTCGATGTAGCGTCTCGCCACTTCCTTGTGGCTGAATTCCAGCACGCTTTCCTCCATGATGCGGCTGATCTCACGCGCGCGAACCTCCGTCGGCAATGCATGAAATGCCATCGCCTGATCGATCGCCCAACGCAGACCCTCGGATCCGTAACAATCAAAACGGAACCCGTTGCCGGTCGATTTTGCGGCATCAAGCACGCGCACCGTGTCGTACAATCCGCCGGTCGAATGCACCACCGGCAAGGAACCATAAATCGGCGCCGTCATCTGCGGCAGACCGCAGGGCTCGAACAAGGACGGCATCAACATAAAGTCGGATGCCGCGTAGGCGAGGCGCGAGAGACGCTCGTCGAAATCGACAACCGCCACTCGATCCTGCAGGTCGAAGTCGGTAATGATCTTGCGGATCCACGGCTGGTGCGGGCCGTTGGCGACCACGACAATCTGCAAATTTCGATCCCAATAGGCGGACACGACCTGATGCAAAATTTCTGTTAGAAGCTGCGGGCCCTTCTGGAAGGGATCGAGCCGCGAAGGCCAGAAAAACATCGGCGCTTCGGGATCCACCTTAAGTTTCAGCTCCCGCTGCAACGCCACCTTGTTGGCAGCCTTTCCGGCCATCACATCCTCGCTGGCGAAGCGCGCGACCAAGGCGTCATCGGTCGCCGGATGATAACTCGGATCAGGTGCGTTGAGAATGCCCGCCGAACACCCCGCATGAAACTTGTGACTCAGCTCGGAACGCACGGAATCCGGCACCACCGAGTGCCAACCCTCAACGATTTCCCACAAAAACCTCGGGCTCACGGTGTTGATGTAGTGCGCGGCAAAAATCCCCGAGGCCAAGAGGTCGACCGGAATCTGCGAGCGCGCGTGATCGTAATTTTGCGGCAGTCCGCAGAAATACAAATTCATCCAAAACTCCGCGGCATCGATGCCGGATTCCTCGATGCGCGGCAGCGGTACCTCGCGGGTGTGGATGTTGTGAACGGTGAACAAGCTCTTGATCCCGCGCCGTTTGGCCATCGCCGGAATCAGCGCCGTCATCCAGTCATTGCAGTGGATCAGATCCGGCCTCACCAAGGGAATGATGTGGTTGATGACTTCCCGCTGGAACACCAACGCGATGTTCATCGATTCATCGGAATAGCCGCTGTAAACCTGATCACGGTAATAAAATATCCGGTCCTCGGCCAAATGGATGTTCGAACCCGGCAGCACCTCATGGTATTTTCTCAGCTCCTTTTCATGCAGTGAGAAAATGTCACCCTGAAACATCCGCCGGTAGTTCGGCAGCGCGACATGGACATCGGCTCCAAGCTCGAACAGCGCCGATACGAGAGATGCCGACACATCCGCAAGCCCGCCCGCCTTGGCCGACATCCGCTGCGTCATGTTGCCCATGCCCTGCGGAAGATAGGTAATCTCCGGGGTGACAATCAGAATGCGGGGTTTGCTTGGCTTTTGGCTCTTCGGCATTGAATTGTGATCGGTGGCAAATGGTACAGCCGAGAGGACATTGACCAGTCACCAGGCCCCCTGCCACACCAAAGTTCCGCCATACCGCGATTAAGGCAATGATTGGACGGATTTTTAATCTGCGCAAAATTTAGCACAACGCGTGCCAAGCTGGATGCGATCGAAAATCTCAGCCGAGCGATTCGGCCATATGGCGCACGCAGAATGCCGACCAGGTTTCAAGCCGCTCGAAGTGCTCGCCATTGAGTTCTGCCAGCGGCGAAAAACCGAGGTTCGCCAGCGCATCCTCGCGCGAAGCAACCGCATCGGATTCGAGATCGATCAGGTGCACAATGCCCAAATGGACCCTGCCGACTGGATTGGAATCGTCATTGAGCAAGCCGATGATTCGCTGGCTTTGACCACTGGGAAGTTCAAGCTCTTCCTCAAGCTCGCGCGCCACAGCCGCGTGGTAGACCTCGGGCCCGGTCCGGCCGCTGTCGGCATCGACCGGATTGATGTGACCACCGACGCCGACGGAAATTTTCGCATGCAGGCGGCTCTCACCGCCCGATTTTCCGCGGGTGTAATGAAGGATGCGTTCACCATGCCGAAACACGCAGTAGGGAATGAGCTGCTTGAATGACGGATCCTCCTCGGCCTCGGCACGGTCCATGAAAAAGTGATTCGCAGGATCGAGCAAACGCTCCACCGCCACATCCATGCCATCGGTGCGAAGACCTTCAAAAACCCCAAGCTGTTCGAACAACTCGCGCTTCACCACCAAGACCAGTTCACCTGCGTATTTCGACATGCCGATAAACTATCAATTTCCCGCCACACTCCAAGCGTGGAACTGAAAAAAATCGACAGATCTTAGATCATTCACAGCTCGGAATACTTGAGATTGTTGCCACGCGACTTGGCCACTGGATAACGCTGCTCATTGCGGGCAATTTTATCGGCCATCACATCGCCAAGCCTGAACCCGAGATTGTCCGCAAATTCAAACAGCAGGATCGCGACATCGGCAATTTCCGAAGCGATCTCATCGCGGTTGCGCTCCAAGCGGGCATCGATCTGATCCGGCTGCTGCCACACGAAGTGCTGCATCAGCTCACCCGCCTCGGCGGCGATCGCCACCGACAAATCCTTGGGATTGTGAAACTGACGCCACTCGCGGGCATCGACAAAATCCTGGATTCGCGCGGTCAGTGAAGAGATCGAGTCGTTCATGGCCGGAGCCTGGACCAATGCACCCGCGCCATGAAAGGTTTTTCACGGCCAAATGTGGCGGCGAAACCAAAATTTACTTATCAGCAGAAATGAACGCAACTTTTCGGAGCCATCGGAGTTGAATCGGGTGCAGTGATGAAATCAAAAATCGATCAGCCCGAGGAAGCATGGGAATCGGACCCTGTCTGGAAACTTATCGACGACAGTGCCGCGCCCAAGGCTAGCGCGCGCTTTGCCGAGAAAACCCTTCGTGCCGCCCGCACCAGCACTCAAAATACTGCGTGGTGGAAATCGTGGAAATCGCTGTTTGTCCCAGTCCCCTTGGCCGGACTCGTCACCGCCGCAGCCCTCACCGCGCTGGCCATCGCATTTTTTCCGAATACGGAAAACGCCCCCTTCCCCGAGGATGCCTTGCTAGGCCAAGAAACTGAGGAAATCGCCGAAATCGAAAACCTCATCGCCTCGATCGACCACATCGAAGAACTCAGCGACTCGGAATTGATCGCACTGATCGGATACTGATCATCGATTTCCAAATTCTTCACTCGCCATCCTTCACAAACGGCGGCACCGCCCCCATGCTCAGCAGGTGAAACCGTTGCTCATCCTCGATCTCGACGGCACACTCGTCGATTCGCTCACAGGCATCGCCTCATCGCTCAACCACAGCCTCGCAGGGCATGGTCAGGCAAGCCACCCGCCATCCGCCGTGCGAAGCTTCGTCGGCGATGGGGTCGTGATGCTGGTGAAGCGCGCGCTCGGCGAAGCGCATGAACCAACCCTCGCCGCCTCGGTCGTCGACAGCTTCAAACAACACTACGACGCCAACTGGCAAAGCGGAACCCATCCCTACGCCGGCATCACCGAAGCCCTTGAGGCACTCAATCAAGCCGGCTACCCCTTAGCCGTGCTTTCCAACAAGCCCCACGCGTTCACCACCGCGATGACCGCACGCGTTTTTCCCACGATCAACTTTACCGCTGTACTGGGTCAACGTGATGGAATTCCCCACAAACCCGAACCCCAAGGCGCACTCGAAATCGCAAAAATTGCCGACCGAACACCAAATGATTGCATCATCATCGGCGATTCCACCATGGACCTCGAGACCGCCCGCCGGGCCGGTATGCCCGCCATCGCCGTGACTTGGGGCTACCACGATCGCGATCGCCTGATCGAGGCAGGCGCCAGACAACTGATCGATCGTCCGGATCAACTCAATGCCGCATGCGTCGCCTCGCGGCTTGATTCTAAAATCTAACGGACAACAATCAGCGACAGTGAACACCTTCACCGCAACGCTCACACCGGATCAGGTCAAGACCCTGCGCCAGGTGCTGGAGCAAAATGGCTTCGAGTTTGTTGCCAAGCAGCACGCGCTCTTTTCCGCACGCAAGGCAAAGCTCAATGTCACGGCCTACGAAAAAGGCCCGAAGGTACTCGTCCAGGGAAAGGACACCGAAGACTTCGTCCGCTTCACCCTTGAACCGGAGGTGCTGCAACAAGCGCGCCTCGGCTACGAAGAGGTGCTCGACCCCGAACACTTTTCACCGCACTTCGGCATCGATGAGAGCGGTAAGGGCGACTATTTCGGCCCGCTTGTGATCGCCGGAGTCTACACCGATGCCGCGATCACCCGCCACCTGATCGCCGCCGGCATCATGGATTCCAAACGCATCACCGGCAGCGCTCGCATCCGCAAACTCGCCGACATCATCCGCGCTACTCCCGGCTGCGTTCACGAGGTGGTGTCAATCGGCCCCGAGCGCTACAACGAGATGCACGCCTCGTTCAAAAACCTCAACCGCCTGCTGGCATGGGGCCACGCTCGCGTGATCGAAAAACTTTGCGCCGCAAGACCCGATTGCCCTCGCACGCTCAGCGACCAATTCGCCCGACCCGAGGTCCTCCAGCGCGCGCTTCGCGAAAAAGGCCTCACGATCCAACTCGACCAACGCACCAAGGGCGAATCCGACACGGCCGTCGCCGCAGCCTCGATTCTCGCACGCGAACGCTTCGTCGATTGGATGGACAAAACCTCAGCCGCCTCAGGAGTAAAGCTCCCGCTCGGAGCCTCCGACAGCGTGGTCGAAGCCGCTCAAGAGCTCATTTCCCAACACGGACCCGAGGCTCTCAGCAAGGCCGCAAAGCTCCATTTCCGCACGACCGCCAAGGTCCTCGGAAAACCCGCAAGCGGTCACCCGCCCGAGGAGGAGGAGCCCGTCTGAGTTCCTTGCCGCGCTTTACCCCGCACATGGCACTCGGATTGCTTACCGATGCGTAGAGCCTCCAAATCCAGGACTATCAGCAAATTTGTAGCGACAAACCCCATTCAAATTTGTAAGAATTCTCGCCCCCGCCGCCTTCAAAACCCACCTTTTACCGCCATGCCCACCATCACGAAACGAGAACTCGCCATCAAGATCACCGATCAACTCGGTACCGAAGGGCATTCGCTTTCGCAACAGGACGTGATGGAAGTCATCCAACGGCTCATCGTCGTGGTTGCCGATTCATTGGCCGATGGCGATCAGGTGGTGATGCGCAATTTCGGCACCTTTCAAGTTCGCGAAACAAAAGCAAAAATCGGCCGCAATCCAAAGCAGCCAGCAAAGACCGTCAAGATCCCCGCCCGTGCGACCGTGAAGTTCAAGCCTGGTCTCAAACTCAAGGACCAAGTCGCCACAAGCCTCGCGGTGGTGCGTGAAAAAAAACGCTGAAGCCACCGCAGCGCCATGCAAGGGATGCTTCAGATCACCGGCATCGCATTGACGATCTTTCTCTGCTCATGCAGCTCGCGTCCGTCGGGCTACGAGGGGTACATGACAAGGCCCTACACGGTACGCGGCGAGTCGTATGAACCGATGAGCGTGAAGGCCGCACTCAAATTTGAGGAAACCGGCACCTGCTCGTGGTACAACGAATCGAGCTTCTTCGGCATCCGACGCGGCAATACATCGATCGGCGAAAAAGTGATGCCATGGCACCTCACCGGCGCCCACAAAACTTTACCCCTGCCCTGCCTCGTCAAAGTCACCAACCTCGAAAATGGCAAATCCCTCAAGATCCGCATCAACGACCGCGGGCCCTTCATCGCCGGACGCCACCTCGATCTGACCCCGCGCGCTGCGAAAAAACTCGGCTTCTACGATCAGGGCCTCACCACGACCCGCATCGAGGTGCTCTCGGTCGGCGACGGATCCTACAAACGCAAACGCCGCTCGTGGTGGCCGTTCTGAAATTCGATCTCCCCCCATCGGCCGCTTTCCGGGCTTGATCAATGCCAAGTCCCGCTGCATGACTCTTCCGCTGTCACGCACACAGCCCAACCGATTTTCCACCCTATGGCCTCCTCTTCCGAAATCCGCGTTTTTGCACCCGCCACCGTCGCCAATGTCGCCTGCGGTTATGATGTGCTCGGCTTTGCGATCGACTCACCTGGCGACGAAATCGTTGTGCGCCATTCGAATAAACCCGGACTGCAGATCACCAAGATCACCGGCGACGAAGGCAAACTGCCAAAAAATCCCGCGCAAAACACCGCCGGCGTCGCTGCCCTCGATTTGCTCAAGCACCTCGGCATTACCGATCGCGGCATCGAAATGGAGATCCACAAGAAAATGCCCTTCGGCTCCGGTCTCGGATCCTCCTCGGCCTCCGCGGTCGCCGGCGCTTACGCAGTCAACAAACTCATCGGCGAACCTCTCAGCAAAAAACAACTGCTGCCTTTTGCCATGGCCGGCGAAGCCTCGGCCGATGGCGCATGGCATGCCGACAATGTCGCTCCCTGCCTGCTCGGCGGTATCGTTTTCATCCGCTCCAACGAGGAACTCGACTTCGCACAAATCGCCCCGCCCAAAAACCTATGGGCCGCGGTCGTGCATCCGGACATCGAGATCCTCACCAAGGTCGCCCGCGAAATTTTGCCAAAGGAAATCCCGCTCGAAAACGCCACCCAACAAATCGGCAACCTCGGCGGACTCCTCTGCGGCATCATTCAGGAAGACTACGGCCTTATCTCGCGCTCGATCCATGATGTGATCGCCGAGCCGCGCCGCCAAAAACTCATCCCCGATTTCTACAAAGCCAAACGCGCAGCCCTCGCCGCCGGAGCGCTCGGGTTTTCCATCTCCGGCGCAGGTCCCTCGGTATTCGCACTTTGCGAGGGTGAAGAAATCGCACGCAAGGTCGCCGATGCCATCAGCAAGGTGTTCTCCGCGATTCCGATCAACTGCCAAGCCTACGTCTCACGGATCAATCCGCATGGCGTGCATGTGGTGGCGTAAAAAAGGCGGTTATCAACGCAGCACCGCTTGATCACTTGCCCCAAGCATTGAGCAGCGTCCTGGCCATGACGCCCGGCGTCTCGGCAACCGCAATGCCGCACTCGGCAAGAATCCGCTTTTTCGCCTGCGCGGTGTCTTCTTCGCCACCAACGATCGCACCGGCATGACCCATGCGACGACCTGGAGGCGCGGTCGCACCGGCAATGAATCCGGCGATCGGCTTCTTGCAGTTTTCCTTGGCCCAACGCGCGGCCTCAACCTCGGCATTGCCGCCAATCTCACCGATCAAAATGATGGCCTCGGTCTCGGGATCTTCGTTGAACATTTGAAGCACATCGAGGTGCGAGGTGCCATTGATCGGATCACCGCCAATGCCCACGCAGGTGCTTTGACCGTAACCGAGTTGCGTCAACTGCCACACGGCTTCATAGGTCAGCGTGCCGGAACGCGAAACCACACCGACATTGCCGCGCTTGTGAATGTATCCCGGTGCAATGCCAATGCGGCAACCGCCATGGCTTTTCTCACCGCGACCCGGAGTCACCAGACCTGGGCAGTTTGGCCCGACGAGGCGCGATTTTGATCCAGCAAGCATCGCCTTGACCCTCATCATGTCCATCACAGGAATCCCCTCGGTGATGCAGACGATCAAATCCACACCGGCATCCGCCGCTTCAAGAATCGCATCGGCCGCAAAGGCTGGAGGCACAAAAATCGCCGATGCCGTGGCACCGGTTTCCTGCACCGCTTCGGACACGGTGTCGAAGATCGGCACGGTGTTTTCAAATTTCTGCCCACCCTTGCCCGGTGTGACGCCGCCCACGACCTTGGTGCCGTATTCAAGTGAAAGCCGCGTGTGGCGCGCTCCAAAGCTGCCGGTGATGCCTTGGATGAGCACCTTGGTGTTTTCGTCGATGAGAATGGACATGGTTGAAAAGATTTTCGGTTATTTGTGAAAATGAAATTAGGCAACGGCGGCGACAATCTTGGCGGCACCGTCATCCATGCCTTCGGCGGAAAGGATGTTGAGTCCCGATGCGGCGAGAGTCGCCTTGCCGGCCTCGACGTTGTTGCCCTCGAGACGCACGACCAGCGGCAATGATAGCCCGGTCTCACGCGCAGCAGCCACCACACCCTCAGCGACGATGTTGCAGTCCATGATGCCACCAAAGATGTTGATGAAAATTCCGCGCACATTCGGATCGCCGAGAATAATCTTGAAGGCCGCTGTCACCTGATCCTTGGAAGCGCCACCGCCGACATCAAGGAAGTTTGCCGGATCCCCGCCGTGGTGCTTGATGATGTCCATGGTCGCCATCGCAAGACCGGCACCATTCACAAGACAAGCGATGTTGCCATCGAGGCCGATGTAGTTGAGATCGTGCTCGGCGGCCGCCACTTCGCGCGGATCTTCCTCGTCGTGATCGCGCATCGCGGAAATTTCCGGGTGACGGTACAGCGCGTTGTCGTCGAAGTTGAATTTCGCATCGAGCGCGTAGACCTGATTGTCGGTGGTCACCACCAGCGGGTTGATCTCGACCATCGAGCAATCGAGCGCGATGAAGAGCTTGTAGAGTGCGTTGATCAGTTGGCTGAACTGCTTGGCGTGCCCCTGAAGGTCGAGCTTCTTGCACATCTTGCGAACCTGATACGCCTGCAAGCCGCCTAGCGGATTGACATACTCGCGCAAAATTTTCTCCGGCGTACGCTCGGCCACCTCTTCAATGTCCATGCCGCCTTCGGTCGATACGATGATCACTGGCTTGCTGGTCTGGCGATCGACGAGAATCGCGAGGTAAAGTTCGCGGCTGATGTCCACCGATTCGGCGACCATCACCTTGCGCACCAAGCGGCCTTCGTCGCCGGTTTGTTTGGTGACGAGCACTTCGCCGAGCATTTTGCCGGCGACTTCCTCCGCCTTTTGGGCCGAATCGACGAGGTGGACGCCGCCCTTGAAACCATTTTTGAAAACTCCCTTGCCGCGTCCGCCAGCATGCACCTGGGCCTTGACCACGAGGTTTTTAACCCCAAGCGCCGCCGCAGCTTCGCCCGCCTCCTTCGCGCTCGATGCCGCAGCACCCTTCGGGCTCGGGACTCCAAATCGGTCGAAAAGCTCCTTGGCTTGATATTCGTGAATATTCATCGGCGGTCGTGTGGGAAAAGTGTTCGGCTAAAACCGCGCGAACCCTATTGACCCCATGCCCGCATGGTCAAGGCATCCTCAAGGATATTTTCGTGCGGCTCACCTGGTTCTGAAGGCTTGACGTTGAATCATTTGTGAGACATCATTGTCTCACGATGAAAAGCGCCACCATTCGAGATCTTCGAAATTCCTTTCCGCGGGTCGCCCGCTGGATCGAGGAAGGTGAGTCGGTGGAAATCACCCGCTCGGGCAAACCCTTCGCCAAACTCTCACCGGCCCCAGTCGCAAAACTGGAGAAACCGTCCATGCCTGACTTCATGGAGCGCCTGAGCGCACAGTTTCCCAAGGAGACTGCCCAAACACATCTTCCACCCGTGGTGGAATTCGATCGCGACAACCGGTGAAAGCTTACGCTGACACAGGATTCGTCGTCTCGCTCTACAAGATGGAGAGCACGAGCGAAAAGGCTGCTGCATTGATGAGAAAGCTGGAGTCTCCTGTTTGGATTTCTGCCTTGAGCGAAATCGAACTCCGCAACGCGTTTCAACTCTCCGTGTTTCGTGGTGAAATCGACAAAGCATCCGCCGAACTCAAACTGCGACTTTTCCAGCAGGATCTGAAAAAAGGTATCTATGCCGTCATGCCAGTTTCCTCGTCGGCACTTCATTCAAAGACCGCCGAGTTGATCGATCGCCACAGCGCCCGCATCGGCACCCGCAGCCTCGACCTGATGCACATCGCCACGGCAATCTTGCTCAACGCCGATCTTTTTCTCTCGTTCGACCTGCGTCAGAGAAAAGCCGCAAAGCTCGAAGGTCTAAAAGTGAAGCCGTAGAGCGATCATCGCCCCGAATTTGCGACCATTTCCCGCATCCTCGCATTGAATCCACTGGCCTTCGCCAACCCTTCGAGACCGAGATGCATGCGGTATCTCCAATAGAAGGGCATGATCGCCGGCACATTGATCCGCTCGATGTCGACATCGGCGTTGCGCAACTGCTCGTCCATGCCCAGCAAGTCCTGCAGCGGGAAAATCGCCCACATCGCTGGCGAGTGGAGATGCTGATCAACGATCTGCGCTGCGAGATCACCCGGCAGATCCGTCGGCGGAAACGCCACGCCGAGCATCTTCCACGCAAACTGACCGCTCACATGCATGTTTTCCCGCCACCATCCGCGCAGCGTCGGCATGTCGTGGGTCGACGGACTCACGACACTCAAATACGGCGCCCAAGCGGGATTGGAGAACTCCACATCGGAGGACTTCGGCATGCGCTGGATTTCCAATGAAAGCATGCCGAGCTCTCTCATGACCCCCGGCACACAAGCCGGCACCATTCCAAGATCCTCACCGCACAAGAGCATGCGGCTAGCCTTCCTCATCGCTGGCAATTTTTCATATCCCCTCGCCTGCCAGAAACCTTCCTGACGACGGTAAAAATAATTCACATACAAATCCTCGATCCGCCACTTGGCATCACCATCAAGCTCCTGATACGAACGCGTCATCTGCATCGAGCAACGCGGGTGAAATTGCGTGCCATGCGAGCCGGGCACCTCGAGCAACAAGACCTCACTCGCACAATCCAACAAGCCTTGGCATAGCCGCTGTTTCGCACCCTCATCGCCATCCTTCCTTGCAGCGAAGTGATCAACGATCCTGCGCTGAGTCGAAACATGATCCCTGAGCCGGTAGACACCATATCCGCAATCGTCGAGATAAGCTTCTTTTGCCGCATTCGCCTGATCGCCGAATTTCTCCCACAGAAAATGTTCACGGATGTAGGGCCTGCAGTAACGCTCATGATCGAACGGAATGCCACGCCCGCGGATCTCATCAATGTGCACCGGCATCGCCGGATCAAACCATCCCATGATGCCCTCGACTTGTTCGTAAGGAACCTGCCAGATGCGGAAAAATCCAAGAATGTGATCGATCCGGTACGCATCGAAATATCGGCTCAACTGCTCGAAGCGTGAACGCCACCACGCGTAACCGTCGCGGCGCATGACCTCCCAGTTGTATGTCGGAAATCCCCAGTTTTGCCCCTTCACCGCAAAAGCATCCGGCGGCGCTCCAGCCTGCGCGTCCATCTTGAAGAGATGCGGCGCCGACCACGCGTCCACCGACTGACGGTCAATCCCGATCGGCAGGTCGCCCTTCAACACAATCCCTTTTGCATGCAAATGCGCAACGGCATCCGCAAGCTGGCAATCGAGTTCGTATTGCAACCAGATGTGATACGAAACCTCCGGCCACTCGGCATGCGAAGCGACCGCGAGAGCATCGACCTTTTTCGCATCAAACACCGACCACTCGGCCCATTGCGAAAAATCCGCGTTACCATAGTGGTCGCGCTTGACGCAAAACACCGCGTAAGGAAGCACCCAGTGGTTTCCCTTGAGGAAATTTTTGAAACCCTCAGACGCGGTGATCGTCTTGGCGTGTTTCTCAAATACCCGCTTGAGCAAGCGCGTCTTTGCAGCCATCACGCCTTCGTAATCGACCTGTGCAAGCGCATTCAGTTTCCCACGCGCGTCCTTGAGCTCCTTCGCAAAATCCGCCGGCATGGCATAGCTGAGGTCATCGAGACGCAGGTAAATCGGATGCAACGCATAAACACTGATCGCCGAATACGGATACGAATCGGTCCAATCATGCGACGAGGTGGTGTCGTTAATCGGTAAAATTTGAATCAGCTTGAGACCCGTTTGTGATGCCCAATCAGCGAGCGGTTTGAGATCGGCAAATTCCCCGACGCCCAATCCGCTTTCACTGCGCAAGGAAAACACCGGAATCGCCACCCCTGCCCCGCGGTAAAGCCCCGCCCCGTCACGTCGATATCCTTCGTCGCTTACTGCCGTCCACTGGCTCTGCGCCAATGACCTCGTCTCGAGCGAGCGGTTCTCTCCGACCTCGAGCGAAACGACCCGACCCGACTTCACATCGCAAAGCCCGTACTTGTATTCAATGCGCCAGTCGGTTGGCAGGTAAAGGTTCACATCCCAGCGGTTGGCCGCGACTTCTTTCATCGGAACCGCCTTCTCCCAATCCCAGTCGCCAATTTCACGCACCCCGCCCAAGACGCACGGCGCCATGCCCTCAGGCACGGCGGACATCCGCAGGCTAAACCCGTGATTTGCCCCCTTCGGCATGGCTGCCACCGCAAATGGCCCGCGCTCTGGCAAAATCGCATCAAAGCCCTTGGTCTCAAATGCATGATCCACCGTGCCAGCCGAACACCAGGTGTCCCTCCGCAACACGACATCGTGTTTCGCAAAATCCACCTCCACCACCCGCGGACCATCCCACTCGTCGAGTTCGACCCCATTTCCCTCCTGCCTTAGCTGATAGGAATACTCAACCCGCAGCGCCCCAGACCCCTCCAGATCAACGCCAATTTCCCACTGCGAGCCATTCAGCCAGCGCATCGGCACCACTTGCTCAAGCCTCGCCGCCCCAGATCCAAGGATCGCAGCATGCCTGAGCCATAGAGATTGGCCCGGCTCGGTGTGGAAATTGACTCGGAAAACGATTTTCATGGCGGCTGCGGATGACTCAGGCTAATGTCGACAATTCGAAATCCGATGAAAATATTTTGAACGAAATTTTCCAACGGATTCGTTTACAGGCCAGCACCTACTTGCTAAACAAACAACATGATTGCCGATATTTCCATTCTCTCGCAAATAGCCCCAGCCACCGGAGGCTTCTCGCCACTCTACATGCTCATCATCGGCGTGACCATGATTTCTAGCTTGCTCATCAGCGGCATGCTCAAACGCCGCTTCAGCCAATACTCGCAAATCCCCATCAGCATGACCGGCGCCGAAGTGGCCGAGTTGATGCTGCGCCAAAACGGCATCACCGATGTCCGCGTCATCAGCGTCGAAGGCCAACTCACCGACCACTACGACCCGATCAAAAAGACCGTCAACCTCAGCGAACCGGTCTACCACGTGAACTCGATCGCCGCCGCCGCCGTCGCTGCCCACGAATGCGGCCACGCGATTCAACACCAGCAAGCCTACCACTGGCTCACCTTCCGCTCGAAAATGGTCCCCGCCGTCCAACTCTCGAGCAAAATCCTCAATTTCATCATGATCGCCGGCCTTGTCGGGGTCAGCCTCATGAGCAATCCCACGATCCTCTGGACCTGGGTCGCCCTGTTTGCCGTCACCACGCTCTTCTCGATCGTGACCCTCCCGGTCGAGTTCGATGCCAGCAATCGTGCCCTGGCATGGATGGAACGCAGCGGCATTTCCGCCAGCATCGAACACGAACGCGCCAAAAACGCGCTCTTCTGGGCCGCAATGACCTATGTCGCCGCCGCTGTCGGCTCGATCGCCCAGCTGCTCTACTTCCTCATGATGGCTCTCAATCGCCGCGAATAATCCGGTATCTTGCCCATCCCGACTCTCTAGCATCGAACATCACGCGGATGCGCGAGCCACTTGCGCCCTCCGGCGCTTGACTCCCCCCCGGCCGACTGCTTCACTCTTCGAGGCATACGATTGATATTCAAGTTTCTTGAAGTAATCGAAATCCGCCACCCCAACTCGATTCTTCCCTCTCATGGACTGGTCCTCGCCCATCTGGTACGCCGCGTACATTCTCGTTCTCATCGGACTCGCCGGCTTCGGCTCCCACCGCCTCGGGATCGTTTTCCTCTACCTCAAGCACGCCCGCAATCGTCCGAAACCCCAATCGCATTTCAAGGAACTCCCGGTCGTCACTGTCCAGCTTCCGGTCTTTAATGAAATGCATGTGGTCGACCGCCTGCTCAACGCGGTCGCAGCGCTCGATTACCCGAAGGACAAACTCCAGATCCAACTTCTCGACGACTCGACCGACCAGACGATCGACATCTGCCGCGATGGCATCGGCCGCCTCAAGGCGCTCGGCTTCGATGCCGACCACATCCACCGCAGCGACCGCACCGGCTATAAGGCCGGCGCTCTCGAAAACGGCACCCGCACGGCCAAGGGCGAATTTCTCCTCATCCTCGACGCCGACTTCGTCCCGAACCCCGACTTGCTGCAAAAAACGATCCACTTTTTCAGCGACGAGAAAATCGGCCTGATCCAAACCCGCTGGGGTCACCTGAACCGCAGTTTCAATGTGCTCACCCGCATCCAAGCGATGTTCCTCGACGGCCACATGGAGCTCGAGCAAACCGCCCGCAACCGCTCCGGCCGTTTCTTCACCTTCAACGGCACCGGTGGCATCTGGCGCAAGTCCTGCATCACCGACGCCGGCGGTTGGGAACACGACACACTCACCGAGGACATGGACCTCAGCTACCGCGCCCAGCTCAAAGGCTGGCGTTTCATTTTCCTCAACGATGTCGAAACTCCGGCCGAACTGCCAATCGACATGGACGGCTTCAAAAGCCAGCAACACCGCTGGACGAAAGGCTCAATCCAAGTTTGCAAAAAAGTCCTGCCCGCGATCTGGCGCAGCGATGTCCCCTTCAGCGTGAAGGTCGAGGCCACCTTCCACCTTACCTCAAACTTTGCCTACCTGCTCCTCATCCTGCTTTGCTTCCTGATCTACCCGAATCAGCAGTCACAGCCGGATTTCGGAAAACTCACCTACTACATCATCAATGTACCGATCTTTTTCTTCTCTTCGGTTTCGGTGATCGTCTTTTACCTCTTCTCCCAAAAAGCCCTGCGCCCCGGCACCTGGTGGAAAGAAATCCCTTACCTCCCACTGCTGCTCGCCCTCGGGATCGGAATGTCGATCAGCAACGCCAAAGCGGTGATCGAAGCCATCTTCAATCACCAAAGCGCCTTTGTCCGCACTCCGAAATATGGCATCAGCCAAAACAAGGCCACCGACTGGAAAAAAAGCAGCTACAAGGCGATGAAAACCCTCACGCCCTTCGTCGAGCTGCTCTTCGGTTTCTTCTTCCTTTTCGTCGTCGTCGAGGCGGCCATGAAAGGCAATGTCTCATCCGCAGTTCTACTGCTGCCATTCCCAATCGGATTTTTCTACACCTCGCTCTCATCGCTCTCACGCATGGTCTCATCGGAGTCCGGACAGACCGCCGCCGAAGTTGCGAAACGCAAATGATCCCCACCGCGCTGACATGATAAAATTCCTCCAAGCCCCGGCCGCCATCATCGCGCTCGCGGCCGCATGCTGCCTCTCAAGTTGCAGCACCGGAGGATTCGCTGGCATCGGCAAGGACAAACGCAACAAGATGATCGTCAGCGTCGCAGACCAGAAAATGATGCTCGTCCGCGATGGTGTCCCGCTGAAAAGCTACAAAATCTCAACTTCGAAATTTGGTTGTGGCGACCGCCCCGGCAGCAACTGCACGCCATTGGGCCGCCTCCAAGTCGCCAAAAAAATTGGCTGCAACTCACCCCTCGGCAGCGTCTTCAAAAGCCGCCGCCGCACCGGCGAGGTCCTCAAGCCCAACGCCCCAGGCCGCGACCCAATCGTCACCCGCATCCTCTGGCTCAAAGGCACCGAAAACCGCAACCGCAACGCCTTCAAACGAACCATTTACATCCACGGCACCCCCGAGGAGCGCCGCCTCGGCAGACCCGCCTCCTACGGCTGCATCCGCATGTCCAGCCGCGATATCGCCGACCTCTACAATCGCGTGGGCCACGGTGCCGACGTATTCGTCATTCGCAAGTCCATCCGCAGCTCGGCCACTCGATCTAGCCAGATGGCCTCTACCAACGGCAGAATTCCACGCAGCTAAGCCACGAAGCGGGAATTTCCCCAAAAGACGAGCTTGACACCTCCCAGCGATTCCCTAATTTGCGCCCCCGCACCCAAGCGACCCACCTTCCATCATTCATCATGGCCAACCACAAGTCATCCATCAAACGCGCCCGCCAGACCATCGTCCGCACCGAGCGCAATCGCGCCGCCAAGAGCCGCATCAAAACTCTGCGCAAAAAAACGCTCACAGCCATCGCTGCCGGCGACAAGGAAGGCGCCGCCAAGGCCAGCTCCGAATTCTCCTCTGCCGTGGATAAAGCAGCCAAGCGCAACCTCATCCACCCGAACAAGGCCTCCAACCTCAAGAGCAAGACCTCGAAGTCGCTGGCAGCCATCGCCTGATGGTGAAAAATTCCGGAGCCACCGGCCCCACTTAAAAAAAATCAAGCGGACCGGTCACCCGGTGCCGCTTTTTTTCTGAATCCAATGCCCGAATCCGCAGCACCCAATCGCGCGGCCACCGCCGCCAAAATCGCCGCCAACCCCACCGCCTACAAAGTCTGTGAAGGTTGCGAATCGATCGTCGGCAGCGGCACCAGCATCTGCCCAAACTGCCACGGCTACCGCTTCGATCCCGCCTCCGAACGCGTCGTTATCCAAGCACGCATCCTCGGCAGCCGCGAACAAACATCGGTCACTGCCGATGACCTGAACTGACCCCCGCCCATGAATCCGAACACCGGCTTCAAGGAATGGCAAGTCGTCTGCGACGCCCTCGCCAACGGCAGGCAAAGCATCATCCTGCGCAAAGGCGGCATCCACGAAGGCCGTGAAGGATTCTCATTCGCTCACGAATCGTTTTTTCTCTTCCCCACCCGCTTTCACTCCCAAGCCGAGCATGTCCGCGAAGGTGATGTGGAAAAACTCGCCGAATGGCAGCTAGGTGACACCGTGCGCATCACCCATCGCGCCGAGGCGATCCATGCGGTGACATTGACCGATTGGCATAAGGTCGCCATCCTTGCACCTTTCCACATTCTCACCGAAGCCACCGTGCGCGAACGCTTCGACTGGCAAGGCAAAGGCATGAGCTCCGGCAGCATCCATGTCGCCCTCGTCCGTGTCTTCAAACTCACCGAGCCCTGTGAACTCACCTACACCACTGCCTTTGGCGGATGCCGCAGCTGGATCAAACTTCCGCCGGCGCCAGAGGCAAGTGAAAGCCCGGTGATCGCTGAGGAAAAATTTGCAGAGATCGCCAAGGTCTTTGAAGACCTCGCATCGGTCACCGCCTAAACCTGAACCATGACCTTGCACCTCCAGGGACTCACCCCGGATATCGGCAGCGCGCCCATCGTCACACGATTCGCACCAAGCCCAACCGGCCTGCTGCATATCGGACATGCCTACGCTGCATGGGTCGCACACGAACTGGCACAGCAAAGCAATAAAGGCCGTTTCTTGCTGCGCTTTGAGGACATCGACACCACTCGCGTGAAGGCTCCCTACTACGACGCGATCGAAAACGATCTCCGATGGCTCGGACTCCCGTGGGACGACAGCGCGCTGCGTCAATCAACCCGCAGCGAAGCGTACCAATCCGCCCTCGCCGAACTGAAATCCGTCGGCGTGATCTATCCATGCTTCTGCACCCGAAGCGAAATCATCGCCGAAACCTCACGCATGTCCAATGCGCCACACGGGCCCGAAGGCCCTCCGTATCCTGGCACCTGCCGCAAACTTAATCGCACCCAACAGCAAGAGAAAATCGACGCAGGCATCGCCCATTCGTGGAGACTCGATTCGCAACTCGCCTCAGAACTCTGCGGCCCACTTGAATTTGCCGACCTGCGCTTTGGAAAAATATGCGTCGACCCGTCAATGCTCGGTGATGTGATCCTCGCCCGCAAGGACATTGGACCTGCCTACCACCTTGCGGTCATCGTCGATGACGCATTCCAAGGCATCACCCACGTCACGCGCGGCGATGACCTCCTTCAATCGACGCATGTGCACCGCCTGCTCCAGTCACTACTCAAACTCCCCGCTCCAATTTACCTCCACCACCCGCTCGTGGCCGATGAACACGGCAAACGCCTCGCAAAACGCGCCGACTCACAGTCCATCGCCTCACTTCGTGAAGCTGGTAAAACACCGCAGGAAATTTTTGCACTGATCGAAAATACAATCGGCAAACAAGCTTGGCGCATCAGCTGAAAATCGAAGTCAAGGGCTGACCCTTATCGGCAATTTGGAACGGCCGCTTGCTCGGCGACGAGATGATCTCGTTCCAATTGAGCCCAAGCGCATGAGCAATGGTGGCGTTGAAGTCCTGCACACTCACCAGACCGTCCCTGACCTTTGAGCCAGAGGCGTCCGTCTCGCCATGCCGCATGCCACCTTTCACCCCGCCGCCCGCAAGCAGGCAGCTGAATGCCGACGGGTGATGATCGCGCCCGCTCTGATGCTCGACCTTGATCTCCGGCGTACGGCCGAATTCCGTCGCCACCACCACCAGCGTGTCCTTGAGCTTTCCACATTTTTCCAGATCGGTGAGCAAGGCAGCGTACGCTTGATCGAACTCCTTACAGCGCCCTGCCACTCCCGTGAAGTTGTCAACATGGGTATCCCATCCGTCCAATTGAACTTCAACAAACCGCACGCCATTCTCAACAAGGCGGCGGGCAAGAAGGCAGCCTTGGGCAAATCGACCCTCGCCATAGAGAGCGCGCGTCGCCTCCGGCTCACGCCTCAGATCGAAGGCCTCGAGGTCCTTCGAATTCATCAGCGAAACCGCATCTCGATAAAGCTCCTCGTAGGCTTTGACATCCACATTCGGATAACGTCCGTGAAATTGTCGGTTCAACTTGTCGGCCAATGACAAGCGGCGACCGAAGTCCTCTTCGGAGAGCTCATGCCCACGATGCGCATCCTTCAAGCCTTCCTCGGGGCTGCCGACGGGCGCCGCCGAATACTTGGCGCCAAAAAATCCGCCGCCCGTCATCTCTGGTGCGCTGTTGATCGCGACATAACCAGGCAACTCCGGATGAATCTTGCCGCCCAATTTCAATACCCACGAACCCAACGACGGATGCTTCACGGTACCGCGCATGTCGTAACTCGTGTGCATGACATACGCGCCCTGCTCGTGCGCCCCCTGCGTGGAATTCATCGAGTTGATCACGCACACCTTGTCCATCACCTCCGCCGTCTTGCTGAGATAATGACCAACCATCAGGCCATCCACCTTGGTCGCGATCGCCTCTGTCTTGCCCATGATATCCTTCTTCTTCGGCTTGGGATCGAATGTATCCATCTGAGAAGGCGCACCATCCATATACAGAAAAATTATATTTTTCGCCTTCGCTTGATGGTGCAAACCACCCGAAGAATTGGGTTTATTTTTGTCATTTTCCCCGGCATGAAGCACACCAAAAGCAAGAGCACCGAACCCATTGGC
>Ga0208090_1000067_pt1 | contig 24013 bp, 22 predicted proteins | sample LakMenEpi20Jul12_FD_150718 | JGI IMG/M metagenome (GOLD analysis project Ga0208090, IMG submission 150718) | Freshwater microbial communities from Lake Mendota, WI - 20JUL2012 deep hole epilimnion (SPAdes) | ecosystem: Environmental > Aquatic > Freshwater > Lake > Epilimnion/Euphotic zone ...
CTGGGAGTCATCCACTCGTCGAACCTCTGCACCGAGATCACGCTCAACACCTCCGCCGACGAAACTGCCGTCTGCAACCTCGGTTCGGTGGTGCTCGACACGCACATCACCCGCGATGGCGCGCTCGATCACGAGATGCTCAAGGAAACCATCACCGTCGCGATCCGCGCGCTGGACAATGTGATCGACATCAATTTTTACCCGACCGAAGCGGCCAAGACGGCCAACTCACGCCACCGCCCGATCGGCCTCGGCGTGATGGGCCTGCAGAACGCCCTCTACAAGCGTGGGCTCGCCTTCGCCTCGGACGCGGCGGTTGAATTCAACGACGAAATGATGGAGGCGGTCGCCTATTACGCCTACAGCGCGTCATCCGAACTCGCGAAGGAGCTCGGCACCTACTCGTCATACAAGGGCTCGAAATGGGATCGCGGACTCCTGCCGCAGGACACGCTCGACCTCCTCGAGGACGAGCGCGGCCGTAACATCGACGTGCCGCGCGGCGGCAAGATGGACTGGTCGGTCGTGCGTTCGAAAATCGAAGCCCAAGGCATGCGCAACTCGAACGTGCTGGCCATTGCGCCGACTGCCACCATCTCGAACATCATGGGCACCACGCCTTGCATCGAGCCGAACTACAAAAACCTTTATGTGAAGTCCAACCTCTCGGGCGATTTCATCGTGCTCAACTCGGAACTCGTCAAGGACCTCAAGAAGGCCGGTTTGTGGAATCAGGAGATGCTCGATCAGCTCAAGTACTTCGACGGCGAACTCGACGCCATCGACGACATCCCCGAGGCGCTCAAGCACAAGCACAAGACGGTCTTCGGCATCGGGCACGAATTCATCGTCGATGCCGCTTCGCGTCGTCAAAAATGGATCGATCAATCGCAGTCGGTTAACCTCTTCCTCGCCACGCCGGACTTGAAAAACCTTTCGCACATGTATCGTCGCGCATGGGACAAAGGACTCAAGACCACTTACTATCTGCGCACGCTGCAGGCGTCCAACATCGAGAAGGCAACCATCGACGTCAAAAAGGAAGTCCGCGGCATCGCCGGTGGCGCCAAGCGCGAATACACCGCCGAGGAAAAAAATGCCTGCTCGCTGGATGCCATGCTCAATGGCGGCACCTGCGAAGCATGCCAGTAATTGGGAGGCCTTCGTACACGGATTTCGCCGAGGGCTTTGCGTTTTCTCGCAAAGCCCTCCGGATCACAACCTCACTGCGAGGCGGGTTTGGCGGCTGAGCGGGAACTCCTTGGTCACGCCGACCTGTGAGCGGCGGTGGATGCCGACGAGCATGCCGACGGCCGCGAGACTGAAGATGAGGCTGGTGCCGCCGTAGCTGACGAATGGCAGGGGAAGCCCGTCGTTCGGCAGAAGTGCGGTTGTCACGCCGATGTTGACCATTGCGGGCACCACGATCACGCAGGTGAGGCCGAGCGCGATGCAGCGGCTGAAGATGCTGGTGGCCTGCAAGGCGATGCCGCATCCGGAGACGGCGATCAACACATAACAAAGCACCACAAACAGCGTGGCACCAAGGCCAAGTTCTTCGCCCACGACGGGAAAAATGAAGTCGATGTGGGCAAAGGTGAGCGTGCCAAATTTTTCCACTCCATTGCCGAGGCCTACACCGGTCGGCCCGCCGTTGCCCAAGGCCAACAGGGCGCGCCATTGCTGCATGCCGCGATCGAGTTGATGGATGGGGTTTTCCAAATCCAGCCACGCCTCGATCCGGCCCCAGCGGTTTTTATCGTGGCGCACATAGAGGTAGGCGGCGGTCATCGCCATCAATGCGGTTGGCACCATGAATCGCAGTCTTGTACCCACGCAAAACATGATCGCACCCACCGATACCGAGAGTGAAAGCGCCGTGCCGACATCGGTTTCGCCAGCGATTAGCAAAATCGGAATGCCCGCAATCACGCCCGGCAATACAAAACCGCGCATAAAGGTTTTCACCTCCGACTGCCAGCGCGCGAACCACGCGGCAAGGCAAATGACCACCACGATCCGCGCCAACTCGGATGGTTGGAACGATAGGCCGCCGATGCCGACCCAGCGCTTGGAGCCATAAATTGAGATCCCGATGCCGGGCACAAAACAAAGCGCGAGCAGGATGCAAATGGCGATGAACATCGCGGGCGCCAGCTTGCGGTAAAACTCGAGCGGCAACTTCGATGCCACAAACGCGGCACCTAGCCCGACGCCCATCATGATCGCCTGGCGCGTTAGGAAATGATAAGGTTCTTCAACTCCCTTCACCCACGCGCTCGTGCTTGCCAGCATGATCAGGCCAAGGGCAACCAGAAAGGCAACCGCGGCGCAGAGGATGGTGGAGCAATGGCGAACCATGGGATAAGGGCGCTTGTCAGATTACGGAATGATCAGGTTCGCGCCCGCTTTGAGTTTGGTAGGATCCGTGATGGAATTGGCCTGCATCAGCTCGTCTTGCGTGACCTTGTATTGCTTCGCGATCTTCGTGATTGTGTCGCCCTTTTTGACTAGGTGGGTCTTACCGGAGGTTTTGACGGGCTCGGCGACGGCGTCTTCTTCGACGATTGCCATCGCCTTGGGCGCGGTGCTCACATCCACCGGCACGGCCTCGACCATTTCGTCATCGGCGTTGGCGGCAGACGCAACCGCGTCACCAAGCGCCGGTGCCACGGCATCCGCAACATCCGCTTCGCTTGCCGCTGCAACGCTCTCGGACTTCTTTGCCGGAAGGTTGAGGATCAGCCCCTTGCGGATGATCTTGCCCTCGTTCATTTGGCGCAAATCCAACTCGCTTACGCCGTACAGCGTGGCGATCGACGAGAAACTTTCCCCTTCGCGGGCGACATGGGTTTTGCTGCCGCTCGCGGCAACTGGCGCGGGAGTCGGTGCAGCCACCGACGCATTCGCCGTCTTGGCGGCCGCCGGCGCGGCAACTTGGCGCTGAGCGCCGCGCGCGCTTTCCTTCGGGCGCCCATCGAGGAAACGCTGATGAATAAAGATCAACGCGATCGCGGCGATGTGGATGAAAAAGATGATTGCCAGCGCGCGGGAAATTTTTGATCCGCCGCCGTCATCCATGTCCATGCCAGCCATGGTGGCGCTGGCGGATACTCGCTGGCGTTTGCGGGTGACGGCGCTGAGGCGGTGAAAAATACCCTTGGAAACCGGGCGACGTTTGACGGGCAGTGTTTGGAATTTCATGTGGGTGTCAGTTGAGTTGGTGGACGAGATCTCTGAACGCGTCACCGCGTTGTTCATAGCCGGAAAATTGATCAAAAGATGAGGTGCCTGGCGAGAGCAGAATCGTCGAACCTTGCGGTGCGAGACTGCGCGCGACATTCACCGCATCGGCGAGTGTTGAAACTGCCTCGCTTTGAGCCGCTTGCGCGAAAAGTTCAGCCAGCGGGCGGGCGATTTGGCCGAAGGTCACGCAGGCGAGCGCCTTTTTCCCGAGCAACGGCAGCACTGGCGAGTAGTCGAGGCCTTTGTCCTTACCGCCGGCGATTAGCACCACCGGACGGACCTGCGAGCGCAGCGCGCTTTCGAGCGCGTGGAGGTTGGTGGCTTTCGAGTCGTTGAGGTATTCGACGCCGTCGAGCGTGCGGATGAATTCGCAGCGGTGCGGCGGCGGGTTATAGCCGTGCAGCGCCTCGCGCATCACATCGATCGGCACACCCAAGGCGTCGCAGGCAGCCATCGCGGCCATCGCGTTTTCCGCATTGTGGAGACCGCGCAGGAAACTGTCGCGGTTGAGGTCGGCGCAAACTTCGCCGCGATGGAAAATCAAAACGCCGTCGGAAAACCAATCGGCCGCGGGATCGGTGGTGGAGAAAGTGATCGGCTTGGCCGTCGGTGCGGGAAGTTCGCCGCCGTGGGGAATCACCGCGACATCGTCGGGCTTGAGGTTTTGAAAGATGCGCAGCTTCGCCTCGCGATAGGCTTGAACCGTCGGGTAACGATCCATGTGGTCTGGCGCGAAGTTGAGCCACACCGCAACGTCAGGGCGCAGCGTACGGATGGTTTCGAGCTGAAACGAACTCAGCTCGAGCGCGACAGCCGCGGGCGGATGCGATTGCAAAACCACCTCGGCGAAGGGTGTTCCAAAATTCCCGCAAGGCGTGCCGCCGAGGCCGGCGTGCTCAAGAATGCGCCCGACAATTCCGGTGGTCGTGGTCTTGCCGTTGGTGCCGGTGATACCGACGATTTTTCCTGAGTAATATCGCGATGCGAGTTCAACCTCGCCGATGACCTCGCCCGCATGCGTTGCAAACGCGGCGACATAAGGTCCGTAGGTGTCGATGCCGGGGCTCACAACCAGCAGGCCGCAATGCACGCCGCGCCCAGTTTCTTCGTTCGCATGTGGGTGGAGCGCCACACCTTCGGGCATGCCCGCAAAGGCTTCCTCGCCGGCGGTATCCCAAATCGAAACCTCGGCACCTTCGCGCAATGCAAGCAAGGCCGCGGCCCGGCCGCTGCGACCCGCACCCAAAATGGCAACATGTTTTCCAGCAAGCGTCATGGACATCAAACGATTTTCAAAATGGCGAGGCCGACCAGCGCGAGCATGATCGATAGAATCCAGAAGCGGATGATCACCTGGCTCTCATGCCAGCCGAGCAGTTCGAAGTGATGGTGGATCGGCGACATCTTGAAGATGCGCTTCTTGCGAAGTTTGAAACTGCCGACCTGCAGAATCACCGACATTGCCTCCATCACGAAGACGCCGCCGATGATGACGAGCAAGAGCTCCTGCTTCGTGCAGATGGCCGCGGTGCCGAGCGCGCCACCGATCGCGAGTGATCCGGTGTCGCCCATGAAAACTTTCGCCGGGTGGCAGTTGAACCAAAGGAAACCGAAGCCCGCGCCGGCCAGCGCCATCAGGAACACGGCAAGCTCGCCGATGTAAAGGTTGTGCGGAATGACCAAGTATTCGACGGCCATGAAGTAGTGGCCGGCAAGGTATGCGAGCAACGCGTAGGCCAGCGCGGTGCTGATCGTGCATCCGGTGGCAAGGCCGTCGAGCCCGTCGGTGAGGTTCACTGCGTTCGAGCATCCGATGATGATCCACGCGAAGAATGGAATGATGAAAAAGCCAAGCTCCAGCAGCGGTGTTTTGAAAAGCGGGAAACAAATCGCATCGATGCCGATCGGCTTGCCGCTGCCAAGCATGAAGCCGGCTTCATTTTTCACGAGCCGCGAGGCATCAACCCCATGGCCCGAGATCTCCGGCTTGTAATAAATGAACAAGGCCGCCACCAATGCGATCACCAGTTGCCAAAACAATTTTGTGCGGCTGCTTAGTCCGTCAGATTTTTTCTCGCGCACCTTTTTGTAGTCATCGCAAAAGCCAAGCAAGCCGCAGGCTGCCATCGTGCACGCGCACACCGCCACGAAGGGGTTGAGCGGACGCGCGCAGATTAGTGTTGCAATGATCACTGAACCAAGAATTAGCACGCCGCCCATTGTTGGCGTTCCCAGCTTGCCGCCATGAAGTTCCGCGAGCTTGTGGACTTCTTCCGCCGTGCGCAGTGGCTGACCCAGCTTCATCGAAATAAGGCGGCGGATCACACGCGGGCCGAACATCAGCGAGATTAAGAAGGCAAGAATGCCGGCGCCCGCCGCGCGGAAGGTGATGTATTGAAAGAGGTTGAGAAATGAAAACGCATGAGCCCAGCCTTGTTGGCCGGCTGCCTTTTCGGCCTCGAAGGCTTGGAACCAGAAATCGTAAATCGCGGGTAACATCAGTGGGGTGGGAATGCGGCGTTCATCACGCGTTCAATGGTGGCGGAGCGGCTGCCCTTGAAGAGCACCGCGTCGCCGGGCTTGACCTCCGCCGCGAGCCATTTCGCGGCATCAGCAAGTACGGGAAAATATTTTGCGCCGCCCGCGCCTTCGGCGATGCCCTCGGCACCTTCGCCGGCGGCGATGACCACAAGATCGCGGCTTGCGGCGAGCTTGCCAATCTGGTGGTGCGCGGCTGGCCCATGAATGCCGAGCTCACCCATGCGGCCAAGAACCACAAAGCGTCGAGCCCCATCGAGCACTGGCGCATCTGCAAGCGTTTCAATCGCTGCGGTCATTGATTCGGGATTCGCATTGTAGGTGTCGTCGATGACCGTCACGCCATCGACCACGCGCCGCGCAAGTCGCCCGCCGGAAATTTTCACTTCGCTCAAGCCCACGGCAATTTCGCAGGGCGGCATGCCAAGCTTCCATCCGACTGCGGCCGCGAGCAGGGCGTTGATGACCATGTGGCGACCGGGCACTGGCAGGCAGACTTCGGCGTGGCCGTCGCCTTCGATCACGAGAGTGAAGTGGCTGCGATCTGGCTCAAGGCGCAGGTTTTCAGCGCGCACGATGCCACGGCCGTTGCCGACTGATATCATCGCAGCCTTGGTCCTTTCGCGCAGGAAATCATGATAATCGCAGCTGGCGGAAATAAAGAGAACGCCGTCTTCTGGCAGCGCACGTGCCAGTGTGCCTTTTTCTTCGGCGATCGCATCGCGCGATCCGAGATGCTCAATGTGTGCGGTGCCGATGTTGGTGATGATGCCATATTTCGGCTGCGCAATTTTGCACAAAGGCGCGAGTTCGCCCGCATGGTTCATGCCGATTTCCCAAACAGCGGCCTGATCTTCCAATGTCGTCGCCAGCACCGTGAGTGGAAGTCCGATGTGATTGTTGAGGTTGCCCTTGGTGGATGAGACACGGAAACGCCGCGATAGCACTGCGGTGGTGAGATCCTTGGTGCTGGTCTTGCCATTCGAGCCAGTGATGCAGACCACCGGAATGTCGAGCTGCCTGCGCCACCAGTAAGCGAGGCGCTGCAATGCGGCGAGTGTGTCGGGCACCACGATTACCGCTGCGCCTGCCGCGCAATCGCCACTCCATCGCTGCACAACAACGAGCGCCGCGCCGGCAGCCAAAGCATTCGCCGCAAAGGCATCACCATCGAAGTTTTCACCGCGCAACGCAAAGAACGCGCAGCCGGCGGTCAACTTGCGCGTGTCGGTCGAAACGCCGGCGCACACGACCGCGGCAGGATCTCCCGCGGCGACATCGGCGCCGAGGACTTCCGCAATCTGTTGGGCGCTGAGTGGCTTCATCGGTTGGCGGATATGGCTTGAGCCCTGTCGCGCAATGCTTTGGATGCGTGCTTGCGGTCGTCGAATTCAATCGCGTGATCGGAAAATTGCTGACTCGTCTCATGACCCTTGCCGGCAATGAGAATGATGTCGCCGGAGAGCGAATTTTGCACAGCGAAGGAAATTGCCTCGGCACGATCGGCGATGATGCAATGATTTTTGCCACCGATGCCGGCTTCAATTTCGTGAAGAATCGCAAGCGGGTCTTCCGAGCGCGGGTTGTCCGAGGTCAACACACAGGCATCGCTGTGACGCGCGGCCGCGGCAGCCATGAGTGGACGCTTGCCGCGATCGCGATCGCCGCCACAACCGAAGACGGTGATGAGGCGGCGTGGGTTGAGCTCCTTGAGTGTGCGGCAGGAATTTTCCAAGGCATCGGGCGTGTGGGCGTAATCGACAAACACGGTGGCCCCGCCGGCATTGCCGACATTTTCCATGCGGCCCGGCACTTGCGGCGCATTCGCCAACGCTGCCACCGCTTCGCGCGCGCGAATCCCACAGGCATGGGCCGCCGCGAGGGCCGCGAGCAAATTGTAAGCATTGAAGCGGCCGATCAATGGCGCACGCACAAGATAGGATTTCCCCTTGGTCGACAACTCGAACTCCATGCCGCGCGCGGACTGCATGAAGTTGTTGGCGCGAAAGTCGCAATGCACGCCGAAGCCGAATCGGATCAGCGGCATTTTGCCATCAAGCTCATCCGCAAGCTCAGCGCCAAACGAATCATCGGCGTTGATCACCGCCACCGGTTTCTTGCCGTGCGGGTCGGCCGCAAGCGCATGAAACCAATCGGCCTTGGCACGGAAGTAATTATCCATCGTGCCATGATAATCGAGATGATCCTGGCTCAGGTTGGTGAAAACGCAGGCATCGAATCCGATCGATGCCACGCGCTTTTGATGAATGCCGTGCGAAGAAACTTCCATCGCCACGCCACGGCAGCCGTGGTCGCGCATGCGTGCGATCAATTGCAAAAGTGCCACCGGATCGGGCGTGGTGTGCGTGGCAGATGAAACCGTTTCTCCATCGTCGACCAACACGGTGCCGAGCAAGCCCGCGCGGTGCCACTCGGTCTTCATCACATGATGAATGAGAAATGCGGTGGTGGTTTTTCCATTCGTGCCGGTTATCCCCGCCATCGCGAGATCGCGCCATGGATGGCCCGCCAATGCCGATGTCATTTCGGCAAGTGCCGCACGGCTGTCGGACACATGCAGCCATGCCACCGTGTTGCCAAAGTCGCTCGGCGGCGCGGTCTCGGCAAGGATTGCCGAAGCGCCGGCGGACAAGGCATCGTTGATGAAACGATGACCATCATTTGCGCTGCCGCGGAGTGCGGCAAACATAACGCCGGGGCCAACTTCTTTGGATGATGCGGTGAGCGAGTGGATCTCCGCGTCCATCGGCCCGGAGGCAGTGACGCGTGCAAGGCTGGCGACAAGTTGCTTCAGAATCATGGTTTGGCGACCTTCGACAGCGAGGGATTCACGGGCTCGGTGGGTGGCAGGTTCAAATAGGTGGCAGCGCGCGCGGCGATACGGCCAAAGGCGGGCGCGGCGATGGTGCCGCCGTAACGCGACACCTTGGTTGTTTTCGGATCGTCGATCACCACGACGCCGACAAAGGCGGGGTCATGAGCGGGCATCATGCCGGCGAAGGAAACGGTATAGCTGTTGTTGAGGTAGCCCGAGCCGTTCGGGTTGTGGCGCTTGGCGGTGCCCGTCTTGCCAGAAACTTTGTATCCCGGCACGGCGGCCAGCGTGGCTGTGCCTCCGGGCTCGATCGTCTTGATCATCGCCTCGCGCATCTGCCTCGCCGTCTCAGGATTGAGCACGCGGCAAACTTCCTCATCGAGAAATGTTTCCACCACCGTGCCGTCGTTGGCGACGAGCGATTTGACGATCTTCGGTTTGAGCAAGCGGCCGTCGCCGCCGATTACCGCGTACGCGCAAGCCATTTGCAAGGGTGTGACATTGAGTGCGTAGCCATAGCTCGCGCGCGAGAAGTCGACGGAGTTATTGGTGTTGCGCGCGATGCCCGAGCTTTCACCGCCGAGCATGATGCCGGTTTTGCGACCGAAGCCCCAGCGCGAGACATAGTCGTAAAAGCGCTTGGAGCCGATCATTTTCGCAAACTTGTAAGCACCGATGTTGCTTGATTTCGAAAGCACTCCCTCGAGCGTGAGACTGCCGTAGGGGTGATGATCGGGAACTTTGTTGCTGCCTTCGACATACATGCCATTGTGACAGAAAACCTGCGTTGTTGGTTTGGCTAGACCTTCGTTGATCGCTGCGCCAGTGGCGATGATCTTGAATGTCGAGCCCGGCTCGTAAATTGCCTGCGTGGCGAAGTTGAATCCGTTTTGTGCGATGTCTTTGCGGTGGTTGAGATCAAAGTGCGGCCGGCTTGCCATGGCGAGGATATCGCCGTTTTTCGGGTCCATCAGAATGACGGCGCCGCGCTCGGATTTGAATTCCTCGAGGCATGCTTCCATTTCCTCCTCGACGATCGCCTGCAATCCCATGTCGATGGTGAGTTGCACATTAAGGCCCGCACGCGGCGGTAGAAGGCTGCCGGAATTTCCCGGCACTACCAGACCGCGTGCGTCGCGGTGGTGCTGACGCCAACCGTCACGCCCGGCGAGATATTCCTGCATCGCGGCCTCGATACCAAAGCGCCCGATGACCTTGGCCTCGAGCTTGCCGTTTTCGTTGGGCATTTCTTTTTCGCCAGTGAAACCGATCAGGTGCGTGGCGAGGTTCGGCGAGCTGTACCAGCGCTTGCTGGAATTCTGAAATTCAAAACCTTGCAGGAAATTGCGGGTGATGGTTTCGCGCAGACCTTCGGCAACATCGTCGGGCATATCCTTGACCAATGGAAACCAATTGCCCTTGCCGTTCTTGATCTTGGCCATCAACTCCGCGCGCTTCATGCCAAGTGGTCTCGCCAACACGCTCACGGCATAATCCTCATGCTTGCGCAGGATTTCATCGCCAGTGTCACGCTCAAGGATCTCCCCGCGCAGGCTGACGACTTGCCGCTTCCGCGTATCCGAATCCAGCTGGTCCCAGCCATCAGTCGCGCTCAACTCCTTGCAGGCGACGCCGTAGCTTGCCAGCTTCGGGTCCAGCAGATGTTTGCGATCGAGAAACAGCGTCGAAACCGGAATGCTTTTGGCGATTGGCTCCTCGCGACTGTCGACAATCATGCCCCGCGCCGCCGGTAATTTTTCGATTCGGTGAAACGCCTTGCGCGAACTTTCCGCGTAGCGTTGGCGATCAACCAATTGGATCTGCACCAGCCGCCACGAGAGCACACTCAACCCGATCACGAGGATCGTCAGGAGCGTGATGCAGCGGGCTTGGAATGTGGAAGTCACAAATCAGGGTGCGGCGGACGCGACGGCGCGCGGATCGGCGTGGGCGGTATCGACCTCTTCGACGACCGCGCTGGAAATGGCAATGAGGTCGGATCCGTTTTCAGCCAGTTGCTTGCGGATCACGAAGCGGTTGAGTAGTTCGTCCATGCGCATTTGCGTGGTGCGCATGTCGAGGCGGTACTGTTCGATTTCACGCTCTACCTTATCGAGTTTGCGGTTGGCCTGTACCTGGCTGTTCTTGCACCTTGCGTACATGATTCCGCCGCCCGCGATGGTGGCGGCGGCAAGGATCAGGGCGGCGAACACCGAGAATGGGGTGCGGGTTTCGTTGCGGCGACGGTTCATGGCTTGGTTTCCAGTAGGCGGGCAACACGCAGCTTTGAGCTGCGCGACCGCGGGTTGGTGGAGATCTCCGCAGCGCCTGGGGCAATCGCCTTGCGTGCGAGGAGTTCAAACTGAAGGTCGGGATTCGGGCGCGGCGCGGGCCAACCCGGCTCGTCGATCATCGCCGTCGAGCGATGGCGCAGATAGCGTTTCACCATTCGGTCCTCGAGGCTGTGGAATGTGATCACCAAAAGTTTGCCGCCTGGCTTGAGCACCTGCGGCACGGCAGTCAGCGCGGCGGCAAGTGATTCGAGTTCCTCATTGACCGCCATGCGGATCGCTTGAAACGCGCGCGTTGCGGGATGGATGCGGCCTTGGCGACCGACCGCCGCTTCGATGCATGATGCGAGCTCGAGTGTGGTGGCAAAAGGTTTCGCCTCACGTTGTTTCACCAAGGCCGCTGCAATGCGCCGTGCTTTGGGCTCCTCACCGTACTCGAACAAAATGCGCGTGAGCTCGGCCTCGCTCGATTGATTCACCAACTCGGCCGCCGTGCGCGGGCTTGACGGACCCATCCGCATGTCGAGCGGACCTTCGCGCATGAAGGAAAACCCGCGCGCTGCGGAATCCAGCTGACGCGACGAAACTCCCAAATCCAACAGCAAGCCATCGGCCTTGCGGCCGGCCTTGATCGCCGGAATTTCAAGCAGGTTGGAAAAATTTCCCTGCCATGTCGAAAATTGTGATCCATAGCCCGCCAGTCGTGCGCGGGCATGCTCAAGCGCCTCAGGATCGCGGTCCACACCCAACACCTCGGCGCCGGCCTTGAGAAACATCTCGCTGTGGCCGCCGCCGCCGAGTGTCGCATCGATGATAAAGTCGCCCGCTTTGGCATTCATCCACTCGGCAACCTCCGCGGGCAAGACCGGCAGGTGATATCCACCCTTGCTGGGCGCCTCACTTGGCTCATGGGTCTCGCTCATCACGAGGCACGAAGCCTGCGCTGCAATGTGCGGAGTTTTGTGCGAAACATCGCGCGATTTGGAAAGCCACGACAGCCGCGCGGACAACCAGCCGGAAGCCGCGCGAGCCATCGCATCAAGACGCGGTGGATGCTCCGTCCCGGGAGATCGCGTGCGCCCTTCCATGAAAGTCCCCGGACGCCGCGCCGCCAACCAGCCAGGTGCGGCGCGGACATCCGTTGCGTTGCCAAAACTCCTCGCCGTCCCGGGCGCGGAATCTTGTGTGGCAGGAAAATTTTTCAAGGCCCCGACCGAGCGCAGACCGCGAGCTCCGCCGATCGGCGCGTAGGCCGCCTCGGTGATGGGCGCGGATGATGTGAGCCACATGATGGATTGCTCGTGATGGAGTTGATGAATGAGTGATCAGAAAATTCCGAGGTCGTCGCTTTCGTCTTCGCGAGTCTCGATGTTGAGCACGCGATCGAAGTTCGCTTTGCTCCAAATTTCGAAATGGATGCCGCGGCCGGCCAACACGACTTCAGAGTCGGCCTCGATGCCGGCCTTCTCGCTGAGGTCCTTTGGCACCAACAATTTGCCCTGCTCGTTGAGCGACACCTCGCGACACAACATTGCCAGCTTGCCCAGCAACTTGCCCTTCTCGACCGGCGACTTGTCGCTGCCCTGGATCAGTGAAACTTTTTCGCCATAAGCCTCGTGACTCAGCACCTTCACCAGGGGCATTTCATGCTCCTTGGAAAACAGCAGAAACAAAACGCCCCCCGCCCCCGGGCGCCATGCCGTCGGCACAGATACCCGAAACTTGGGATCCATTTTGTAGGGAGTGAATCCCTTGTATCGCTGGTAGTTGCTGCTCACGAGAAAACCCGAAGGACGCTCGGGTGGTGATGAAATACACTAAAATACACTCAACCGACAAGAAAAAATAAGGGTCGCCGAAAGATAATTTTATTCGATTGATTATCAATGAGTTGCAAATCAAATTTCGACCCGATTTTCTAAATTTTCCGGCCTGATCGGTCTAAAATTTGAAAAAATTAGGCCACGCCAAGGGAAAATTAGGCGTTAATTTCAAGTTTTTTGCCCCTGAGTGTACTTTCCATGCGGGCCAGTGAACTCAAGCCGCGCCACCCTCTCGCCGTCGTTCGCGTGGGCCCGACGCGCCAAAGCGAGCGGGGCTCGGCCGTGCACGCCGCGTTAGCGCTACGATCACGAAAAAATCTGCACACCGCGGTCGGCGGGTTGATTCAGCTTGGCTCCACGCTGCGCCATGGGGTGGCGATCATCGGAGTCGGCGAGGCCAAAGATGCCTGCGAGTCGGTGGTTTTTTCGCCCGTGGTGGAGATGAGGTAGACCAGATAGGCGACATAGCTGAGGAAGAAAAACACGCCGTTCGTGCGTGAAATCATGTGGTTGTGGAAGAAGATCGGAAGGCAGGCGATGGCAACTCCGATCATGACGGGAATGTCGAACTTGAGTGCGGCGGCATCGACGGCAATGCCTGAAGGGGCGATGATCGATGAAAGCCCCAGCACGACGAGGATGTTAAAAATGTTGGACCCGACGACGTTACCTACCGCGATGTCGCGTTCGCCCTTGATGGCGGCAATGACCGAGGTGGCGACTTCGGGAAGCGAAGTGCCTGCAGCGACGATGGTGAGGCCGATGACGAGCTCTGAAACACCGAAATTGCGCGCGATGAAAACCGCACCTTCAACCAACCAGCGCGATCCAAGAATGAGACCAGCAAGACCTAGCACGATGAAGAGGATATTGCGCGCCCACTTGGGTTTTTCGCCATGCTTGCCGTATTCGACTTCGTATTCCGTGATGACCTCCGCATTCTTTTCCTTGCGCGATTGCCTGATGAGAAACGCGGTGTACGCAAGGGCCAGAACAAAGAGGGCCGCGCCATCGATCAGCGAAATCGTGCCGTCGCGGGAGACTCCGTACAACAGCAGTGAGGCACCGATCATGATGGGAACATCGAAGCGCACGAGCTGCTGATGAACGATCAGCGGCACAATCAACGCCGAGATGCCAAGGATGAAGAGGACGTTGAAAATGTTGGAGCCCACGACATTGCCAAGCGCGAGATCCGCCTCACCCTTGAATGCCGACATGATGGAAACCGCGAGCTCGGGCGCGCTGGTACCAAAGGCCACGACCGTGAGACCGACCACAAGCGGCGATATGCCAAGGTCTGTGGCAATCTGCGAAGCACCCTTCACAAGGTAGTCGGCCGCGTAAACGAGAAGAACAAGTCCGAGGATGAGGAAGATGATGGCGTTGAGCATGGCGCGCATAAAATGAGGTGCGCGGAAGCACTTTGTCGACGGATTATTGCGCGTTTTGCGCAGTTTCAAAAAATCAAAAAAGCCATTGGCACGTCAGACCAATGGCTTGATTGGAAAAAATCCGCAAAACGCGCGACTCAGGTCGGCTGCTCGCCGCGGGCCATCACGACCTTGCCGGTGCGCACGGTCTCGATGATGTTGAACTGCGAGAACATCGCGATGGCGGCATCGACCTTCGGGCTGTCGCCGTTGATCATGACGATCATCGAAGTCGGCGTGAGATCGACGGTTTTGCCGGCGAAGTGTTCGGTGATCTGCAGGGCCATCGAGCGCTCTTCGGGCGAGCATTGAATCTTGATGAGCACCATTTCCTTGGTGACCGAATCGGCGGAGGTGTGCTCGAAGCAATGGATCACATCGATGAGCTTGCCGACCTGCATGATGATTTGGCTGAGGCCTTGCGGGTCGCCGGAGATGCCGATGGTCATGCGCGAAAAGTTCGCGTTGCGTCCTTCGGAAACGACGAGCGAGTCGATGTTGAAGCCGCGGCGTGAGAACACCTGGCAGATGCGCATGAGCACGCCGGGTTGGTTGTTGACCAGGATCGAAAGCGTGTGGCTCGGTCCGCGGGCGATGAGTGGAGCGGGCACCGGAGTGTCGGTGGTGACGATGTTGGGCATGGGAAAAATTTTGTGTGGATGATTCAGATGTATGTCGACTTCATTTCATCATGTGGAACCGACGGGTTTGGCCATCTTCTGCTTGGGCGCTTCGGTGATCATGTCTTCGAGAGCCGCGCCGGCGGGGATCATCGGGAAAACATTGTCGGTCTTGACGCACTCCGCGTGGATGAGAATCGGGCCGTCGTTGTAGGCGAGGGCTTTTTCGAGCATGCGTGTGACATCGGCCGGGCGCTTGATGTGCACCGACGGGATGCCGTAGGCGCCGGCAAGTTTGCAGAAGTCGGGATTGCCGATGAGGTCGACGCCAGAGGTGCGGTCCTCGTAGAACAGCTCCTGCCATTGGCGCACCATGCCAAGGTAGTGGTTGTTGAGAACCACGATCTTGATCGGCAATTTGTGAATCTGCGCGGTGGCGAGTTCGAAGAGGGTCATTTGGAATCCGCCGTCGCCGGAGATCGAGATGACCATTTTTTCCGGGCATGCGAGTTGCGCGCCGATGGCGGCGGGAAAACCGAAGCCCATCGTGCCTGCGCCGCCGGAGGAGAGCCAATGGAAGGACTCGTGGTTCTTATAAAACTGCGCGGCCCACATCTGGTGCTGACCGACATCGGTCGAGACGATCGCCTTGCCTTCGGTGAGTTCGTAAAGCTCATCAATCACCTGCTGCATGCGCAGGCCGCCTTGTTTTTTATAACTGAGCGGGAATTTCTTTTTGTAGCCATCGAGCTTGCTGATCCACTCGGAAGTTTGAAGCGGGCCGATCTTTTCGTTGATCTCCGCCAACGCGGCTTTCGCGTCGCCAACGATTTGCACATTCGGTTGGATCATCTTGCCCATTTCGGCGGGATCGATGTCGATGTGGATGATCTGGGCGTCTTTGCAGAACTTCGAGGGCTGGCCGATGATGCGGTCGTCGAAGCGCGAGCCGACGTTGAGCAGCAGGTCGCACTCGATCATCGCCTTGTTGGCGTAGGCGGTGCCGTGCATGCCGAGCATGCCGAGCGAGAGCGGATGAGTCTCGGGGAAAACGCCCTTACCGAGCAGCGTGGTGGTGACCGGCGCGTTGAGCGTTTCGGCAAGATAGCGCAGCTCCTTGTCGGCGCGCGCGATCATGCAACCTTGGCCGGCAAGGATCACCGGGCGCTTGGCCTTGGCGATCAGATCAGTGGCTTGCTTCACGGACTTGGCACAAATTTCCTTTGAGGCTTCCGGATGATATCCGGGAAGTTGCAGCGGGGGATTCATGTCACCGGTGAAGGGGCCTTGCGAAATGTCCTTGGGCACATCGATCAGCACCGGACCGGGGCGGCCCGTCGTCGAAATGTGGTAGGCCTCGCGAGCGATGCGCGGCAGCGCGTTGGTTTCCTTCACAAGGTAGTTGTGTTTCACCACGGGAATGGTGATGCCAAAAATGTCGGCCTCTTGGAAGGCATCCTTGCCGAGCATCCAAGTCACGGTCTGACCGCAAATGACCAGCATCGGAACCGAGTCCATCATCGCGGTCATCAGGCCGGTGACGGTGTTGCCGGCGCCGGGGCCGGAGGTCACCAGCACTGCGGCGGGGCGACCGGTCGCGCGGGCATAGCCATCGGCCATGTGCACCGCCCCCTGCTCGTGCCGGACGAGGATGAATTTCATCTTGGTCTTCACCGTCTCCAAGGCGTCGAAAATCGGAATCGCGGCACCGCCGGAATATCCGAAAATGTACTCGATGCCGAGGTCGTCGAGGGTCTTGATGAGCGCTTGGGCGCCGTCCATGGTCGATTTGCTCATAAAATTGGGGTTGGGAGGCGAAAGATGCGACAAATCAGGCGGAAGATCAATCAAAAATGGTCAATTTTTTGATAAAAAATGATTTTTTTCATATTTCAAAGCCTCAAAGTTTGCCGAATTTCGCACAAATCGGGAAATCTCATAGACATCTTCGTGCAAACATTGGAATTCATGATGCCTGACGCCTGCCTAGCCAGATGCCCTCGATTGCTGCTGATTTGACAAATCAACCAGATCAGACCAGATTTCAGATCATGAAGATTTGGAATGTGCAGGACGCCAAGACGCACTTGTCGCGGTTGATGGAGGACGCGGCTGCTGGCGAGGAAATCCTGCTGGCCAAGCACGGCAAGCCAATGGTGCGGCTGTCGGCATATCTGCCAGAGACCGAGCCCCGCAAACTGGGCGGATACGAAAAGCAAATCCGGATCGCGGATGACTTTGATGAAGAAGATCCACGGGTTCTGGCCTTGTTTCATGCTTCATGAACTACCTGATCGATACCCATGTGTTTCTTTGGATGCTGGCAGAGCCTTCACGCCTCACGCCCGCCGCGAGAAAGGTGATCGTGAACCCACGCTGTGTCGTTCATGTGAGCGCGGTCACCGCCGTGGAAATCGCCATCAAGGTGTCTTTGGGAAAACTTGAAGCACCGGATCGTCTTATCGGGGAAATCCAAACTCGCGGTCTGCGGGAGCTCCCTCTGCGTTACCAACACGGTGAAACGCTGCGCGCTCTGCCTCCACATCATGCCGATCCCTTTGATCGCATGCTCATTGCCCAAGCGCAAAATGAGGAACTCACCATCATCACCCACGATGAAAAATTTCGCTGCTACGATGTCAACATTCTGTGGACTTGAGGCGAAACGCAGAGGAGTGGAGCGCATGGTGAAAAGCGTGGGAAAAATTTCGCAGGACGAAGGGATGGATGAACCACTGATTGCGCTGATTGACTGATTGGGGAATGGAGAAAATGCCTGCGGCGTCGATTTATGCCTCCCAAATCAGTCAATCAGTATAATCAGTGGTTTTTTTGTATTATTTCATCGAAACGCGAAGATGCGGAGTTCGCGGAGGTAGGCGCGGAGTTTTTTTGTGGGTGGGGATGGGTGCCTCGTTAAGCCGAAGCCCCCTCAAATTCTCTCCGCGAAGTCCTCTACGTTCTCTCCGCCTCTGCGTTTCGATTTTGCCAATCACTCCCGCCTCACGCGTCCGGCTTCTTCGCGGCGTCTTCTTTGAGTCCGCCGAGGAAGAGCAGGACGGCGGCGATGCAGATGCACGAGTCGGCGACATTGAAGGCCGGCCACCAGCCGCCGCTTGAGGGCACGAGCTTGTCGTAGTAAGGTAACTTGATGGCGATGAAGTCGACCACATAGCCTTGTGAGAGCCGCTCCCAGAATGAGGCGTCCTTGAAGTCCTCGAGCAGGAAGCCTTGGACGAGGCGGTCGGTGAGGTTGCCGAAGATTCCGCAGACCAACAGCGCGACGGCGGTGATCGACAGCAGATGAGTGAAGGCTTTTTTGCGCCAGAAAATCACCAGCAGCGTGAGCGCAACAAAGGGTACGATAAGAAACACGACCGGCGCCCATGCCGTGCCGTTGCCAAAGCCGAAGGCCACGCCTTGGTTGTGGACGCGCACGAGGTAAAAGAAATTCTCGATCACCGTGATGTGCGCGCCGGGTTGATGCCATGGCGGTTGAAAGGTGCCGATCGTCCAGAACTTGGTGATCTGGTCGATGATGTAGAGCGGCAGGGTGAGAACGAGAAGGAGGCGGGGAAGATTCATTGGTACGATGAGTCTAGTAGTTTTCTGCCGGGCTTAGCCGATGACTTCATCACACCTCTCGCACAATCCGCTGTCGAGGAGTGGCTCATGCTTGCGGCAGCGCGGGCAGAGCGGGAACGCGGTCTTGCAGGCGCTTGCGACGAGTGCATCGCCAACTGTGGCCTTGAGCCCGGCGATGATGAAGAACTCGGTCGCAAATTCGCGGTCATTGAGTAGAGGCAGCAGCGCGGCATCGGCCTCGGGCACGACCAGTGTCACATCGGCTTCGTTGTTGCGCGAGAATTCCTTCGCCTGCACGCGAGCTTCGATCGCGGTCTGGATGGTGTACTTGATTTCAAAAAGCCGGTCTGCCGTGGCGGTCGCTTCGCCCGGCGCGAATGCGGGATCGGGTGTCGGGAAATCCTGCTCATGCACGCTGCCGGTGGCGAAAGGCGCATGCTCCCATGCCTCGTCGGCGGTGTAGGCAAGGATCGGCGCGAGGAGTTTGCTCAGCGAAACAAACACCGCATGCATCGCCGCTTGCGAAGCGATGCGCCGCGGCGAATTGATCGCGTCGCAGTACATGCGGTCCTTGGTGGCATCGATGTAAACCGCCGAGAGGTCGTGTGTGCAGAAGTTGTTGAGCGCGTTGAAAACTTTGCGGAACTCGTAGGTTTCGTAGGCCTTGAGGCATTCGCTGGTGACGCTGTGCAGGCGCTCGAGGATCCAGCGGTCGAGCAGCGTGTAGGCCGGGCTGGCAGGCGCGGTTTTCGGATCGAAGCCATCGAGGTTGCCGAGCAAAATGCGCAGCGTGTTGCGCAGACGGCGGTATGGCTCGGCCACTTGCTTGAAGAGATCCTCGCCGAAGGGCACTTCATTTTGCCAGTCGACCGACGACACCCAGAGACGCACGATATCGGCGCCGTATTGATTGTAGAAATGCGCGGCGTCGATCGGCTTGCCGGCCTTTTCCGCTTCGGATTTCGAAAGCTTCTTCTTGTCCTTGTCGACGACGAAGCCGTGGGTCATCACTGACTTGTAAGGAGCGGTGCCGCGATACGCGACGCTGAGCATGAGCGAGCTTTGGAACCATCCGCGGTGTTGGTCGGTGGCTTCGAGATACAAATCCGCCGGCGCGTGGAGTTCGGGATGCTGATCGAGCACCGCCGCGTGGGAGCAACCGGAATCGATCCACACATCGAGCGTGTCGCGGCCTTTTTTCACGCCTGCGGGCAGGCCGAATCGGCTGGCGAGATCGGCATCGCTTTGCTCGAACCAGAAGTTCGTGCCCTCGCGCTCGACCGCATCGGCGACCTTGCGCGCAAGCTCGGCCGAGAGGATCGCCTTGCCGTCGGCGCCAAAGAAAACCGGCAGCGGCACGCCCCAGGTGCGTTGACGCGAGATGCACCAATCGGGTCGCGACTCGACGGTGCCATAGATGCGATTGCGGCCCCACGCGGGAAGCCACTCGACCTTGTCGATTTGCTCGAGTGCCTGACCCCGCAGCGTTTCGAGCGAAATGAAGAACTGCTCGACCGCGCGAAAAATGATCGGCGTCTTCGAACGCCAGCAATGCGGGTAGGAGTGTTTGTAAGTTTCGCGACCGAGCAAATGACCGCTCTCGGCGAGGATCTCGACGATGCGCTCGTTCGATTTGAACACATGCATGCCGACCAATTCCGCAACACCACACTCGGCAGTGAATTTTCCTTCATCGTCGACCGGTGAAAGTACGGCCAGGCCGTTTTGTTGACCCGCGACATAGTCGTCCGCGCCGTGGCCTGGAGCGATATGGACGATGCCGGTGCCGGTCTCGGTGGTGACGAAATTCGCGAGGATGAGCTTCGAGTTTCGATCGAGAAACGGATGCTTTGCTTCGAGGCCTTCAAGTTCGCGACCGCGGACTTCGCCGAGTGTCTCGGCCAGCGCGAAGCCGGTCTTGGCGGTGAAATCGGCGATGAGTTCGCGAACAATCACGAGCGTTTCGCTGCGCGCCGCGATTTCATTTTCAAAGCGTCCGATCACATAGGTAAACTCCGGGTGCACTGCGAGGCCGAGGTTGGCGGGCAGCGTCCATGGAGTGGTCGTCCAGATCGCGATCGACGCCTTGCCGGCGTGCGTGCCGCTGACGAGTGGAAATTTCACAAACACCGCGGTGCTTTCCTTGTCCTGATATTCCACCTCGGCTTCGGCGAGTGCGGTCTGCGCGCCGTAGGACCACTGCACGGGTTTCTTCGATTGATAGACGTTGCCGTTTTCCACCAGTTTGGCAAAGACCCGCAAGATGCCCGCCTCATAGGCCGGTGCCATCGTGAGATAAGGGTTTTCCCAATCACCAAACACTCCCAAGCGGCGAAACGATGCGCGTTGGATGTCGATAAATTTCCCTGCAAACTCCGCGCAGCGTCGGCGGATCTCCGGCGCTTCGAGCCCGGCGGTTTCTTTCACGACCTTGAATTCGATCGGCAAGCCATGGCAATCCCACCCAGGCACGAAAGGCGTGGTGTAGCCGGCCATCGTCTTTGACTTCACCACCAGATCCTTGAGCAACTTGTTGAGCGCCGTGCCCATGTGCACGTCGCCATTCGCGAAGGGCGGGCCATCGTGCAGGATGAACTCCGGCGCACCGGCCGCACGACGACGCTCAAGAATTTTGCGGTACAGACCCTCCTTTTCCCATTTGGCAAGTCGGGCAGGCTCGTTCTCCACCAAGTCCCCACGCATCGGGAAACTCGTTTGCGGCAGTGCCAGGGTGTCTTTGTAATTCGGCGCGGATGAACTCATGGCGGGGCGCGGAAACTAACAACCCCCACCCTCGGGGTCAATCACGGGAAAAGCAGGGAAAAATCCCCTAAAAATGAGGCATCCGCAGCAATCAGGAGGCAGGAATTTCTCCTAGATTGGAATTATTCTTGATATCGCTAGGGGCTGGCGTAGCTTGCCGCACCGATGAATCACCGCCTCCACGACCGTACCGCCAACAGCCTGCCCGAGGCCTGCCCCGGGCTGCGGATGACGCCGCAGCGCCAAGAGGTCTACCGCGTGCTGATGGGCCGCCGCGACCATCCGACCGCCAACGAGGTCCACTCGCGCGTTAAAAAACGCCTGCCAAACATTTCGCTCGCGACGGTTTACAACTGCCTCGAAACGCTTGTCGATCACGGGCTGATCCGCCAAGTGAACTTCGAACGCGAATCCTCACGCTATTGCTCGAATGTGAATGAGCACGGGCATTTCCACGATGCCGCCAGCGGTGCCATCCACGATATTGATTTCAAGCCTGGCGTGAACCTCGCCGACTTTCTCGACCTGCCGCCCGGCGCGGTGATCGAGGACATCGAAATCACCCTGCGCGGCAAACTCGCCGCGTCCTGAACCATCACTTTTTTCAACCAAGCAACATCACATCCTTCCCACCATGAGCCTCCACATCCAGAACCTCCAAGCCACCCTCGAAGACGGAACCGAAATCCTCAAGGGCGTCACCCTCGATATCCCCAAAGGTGAAGTCCATGCCATCATGGGACCCAACGGATCCGGCAAATCGACGCTGTCGAAGGTGATCGCCGGTCACGAAGGTTATGTGGTCACGGGCGGATCGGTGACGATCGACGGTGAGGACATCGGCGAAATGTCGATCGACGAACGCTCGCGCGCCGGGATCTTTCTCGCCTTCCAATATCCCTCGGAAGTGCCCGGAGTTTCCAACGCCAACTTCATCCGCGCAGCCCTGCAATCGCGTCTGCCAAAAGGCCAGGAAATCGACGCGGTGGCCTATTACAAGGACCTTTACGCAAAAATGGATTTGCTCGAAATGGACCGCAAGTTCACCGCGCGTGCGGTCAACGAAGGTTTCTCCGGCGGTGAGAAGAAGCGCAACGAGATCCTGCAAATGATGATGCTCGAGCCGAATTACTGCATCCTCGACGAGACCGACTCGGGCCTCGACATCGATGCCCTCAAGATCGTTGCCAAAGGCGTCAATGCCATGCGCTCGCCTGATCGCGGCATGCTGCTCATCACGCACTACCAACGCCTGCTCGATTACATCAAGCCCGACCATGTGCATGTCATGGCCGAAGGCCGCATCGTCCGCTCGGGCGGACCCGAACTCGCGCTCGAGCTCGAGAAGCACGGCTACGATTTCCTCAAGGAAGCCGCCCTCGCGTAAGGCCTGGCGGATCTCACTCAAAACAAACCAAAAAATTTCCATGTCCTACGAAGACACCGCCACTCTCGATCACGAAACCCGCGAAGCGATCGACATCGACCGCAGCAAGGGTGATTTCACCTTTCCCGAGCGCCACAAGTACGATGCCGGCCGCGGCCTTTCGGAAAAGACGGTCGATTACATCTGCGATGTGAAGAACGACCCGCAATGGGTGCGCGAGTTCCGCCACAAGGCATACAAAATATTCAACGAAAAACCCATGCCCACCAACTGGGCGACCAAGGATCTCGAAAACATCCACTTTGACGACATCCGCTATTACCTCTCCGATGGTGAGAAGCCGAAGCGTTCGTGGGACGAGGTGCCCGAGGAAGTGCTCAAAACATTCGAGCGGCTCGGCATCCCGGAACAAGAGCGCGCATTCCTTGCGGGCGTTGAGGCCCAGTACGATTCGGAGGCGGCCTACTCAAACATGAAGGAGGAGCTCACCAAGCAGGGTGTGATCTTCGTCACCTCGGCCGAGGGCCTCAAGGAGCATGAGGAAATTTTCCGCCCGTGGTTCGGCAAGGTGATTCCGTCCGGCGACAACAAATTTTCCGCGCTCAACAGCGCGGTGTTTTCAGGCGGATCGTTCATTTACATTCCGAAGGGCGTGAAGCTCAAGCAGCCGCTGCAGGCTTACTTCCGCATCAACTCGGAAAGCTTCGGGCAATTCGAGCGCACGCTCATCATCGCCGATGAAGGTGCCGAGGTGATGTACATGGAAGGCTGCACCGCGCCGAAGTTTGAGACCGCCACGCTGCACTCGGCGGTGGTCGAGCTGGTCGCGCTCAAAGGCGCGAAGATCCAATATGTCACCGTGCAAAACTGGAGCAGCAATGTCTTCAACCTCGTCACCAAGCGCGGCCTCGCGATGGAGGATGCGGAGGTCCGCTGGATTGATTGCAACATCGGCTCGCGCCTCACGATGAAGTACCCTGGCGTGATCATGAAGGGCCGCCGCGCGCGCGGTGAGGTGATCTCGATTGCACTGGCTAATACCGGGCAGCATCAAGACACCGGCGCGAAAATGATTCACGCCGCCGACGAGACGACATCCAACATCGTTTCAAAATCCATCTCGGTCGGCGAAGGTCGTGCGACCTATCGCGGTCAGGTCCACATCCCCAAGCACCTCAAGGGCTGCAAGAACAACACCGAGTGCGACGCGTTGCTCATCAACAGCCACTCGCGCACCGACACTTACCCGGCCATCACCGTGCGCGGCAACCGCCACGCGACCCAGCACGAGGCTTCGGTCTCACAGGTGTCCGAGGAAATGCTCTTCTACATGCAACAGCGCGGCCTCAATGAAGGACAGGCGATGTCGCTCGCGGTTAACGGCTTCATCAATGACCTCGTCCGCGAATTTCCGATGGAATACTCGGTCGAACTCAAACGCCTCATCGACCTCGAAATGGAAGGCAGCGTGGGCTGATTTTATAATAAGAT
>Ga0208090_1000069_pt1 | contig 23701 bp, 37 predicted proteins | sample LakMenEpi20Jul12_FD_150718 | JGI IMG/M metagenome (GOLD analysis project Ga0208090, IMG submission 150718) | Freshwater microbial communities from Lake Mendota, WI - 20JUL2012 deep hole epilimnion (SPAdes) | ecosystem: Environmental > Aquatic > Freshwater > Lake > Epilimnion/Euphotic zone ...
CTCAAAGCCGTGATGTTGCTAATGGTATGAGGGCGTGGGACAGGCTGCGTGGAGTAACTAACTGGCTTGGCACATACACCACACAAGCGGAAACTGCCGCGTCTGGTTCTGTTATTGGTTTTGATTCAATGACCGGCGTTATTGTTAATGATGGCGCTAATGAGGTAATCAATACTAATAGTGCGGCATCACCATATATCAACTATATGTTCAGGCGTGCCCCCGGCTTTTTTGATGAGGTTTGCTATGACGGGAAAACAGGTTCTACCCAAATAATTAACCACAATTTAGGCGTTTCTCCAGAACTTGTAATAATTAAGTGCAGACAAACATCAACATATATTGGATGGCCTGTTTATGCTTCCTCGGTTGGAACGGCCAATTTGTTTTTAAACGATACGTCTTCAGCGGGTACATATCTAAGTAACGCTATTAGAAGCCCAACGGCTACAACATTCACAGTAGACAATAATGCAGACGTTAATGGTGTTGGAAAAACTTTTGTAGCCTACCTATTTGCCACTTGTGCAGGTGTTTCCAAAGTAGGCTCATACACAGGGAATGGTTCAACTCAAACAATTAACTGTGGCTTTACGGGCGGCGCTAGATTCATTTTGATTAAGCGCACAAATTTGGGGGACAGCTCTAGTAACTGGTATGTTTGGGACAGCGCTAGAGGCATCACATCTGGTAATGACCCATCATTAATGCTGAATAGCACAGCCGCTGAAGTTGTTGATTGGAATAGCGTTGGCGTTGATAGCACGGGGTTCACTGTGACGCAAAATGCATATTCAGTAATCAACTCAAGCGGTGGAACCTACATCTTCTTGGCAATCGCATAAAGGAACATCATGCAAGTAAGAATCAGAGAAACAGGCGCGGTTATGTACGAGGGCGAGTTCCGCGCTCTGCATGCCAACACATCATTCCCCGCGCAACTAAGCGAGCAGCTCATCAACGACATGGGCGCTGACGTCGTGTTTGAAGGCCCCCAGGCCACGCCCACGATGTACCAGGTCGCGTTTGCCGATGGCGTGCAGCAGATCGATGGCAAGTGGTACACCAAGTACAGCGTCGCGGACATGGACGCCGACGGCATCGCTGCCGTGGACGCGCAACGCAAGGCCGCCAACGCCGGCCAGGCAAAGACGCTGCTCGAGGAGACCGACTGGGCAGACTTGGCTAGCGTGCGCAACACGGCTGTGACGCCTCACCTGACCAACTCCGCAGACTTCGACACCTATCGCCTCGCCCTGCGTGCGATCGTGGTCAACCCCCCTGTGACGGTGTCTGAGTGGCCAACACGGCCAACAGCTGCATGGTCAAGCTGATGCGATAATCGCACGACATAACTAGAACATCATCAACCCACGACTCCCACGAAAGAATCACATGGAAATCACTCTCAAACTCGAGCTGAACGAAGTCAACGCGGTACTGGACGCGATCGGGGCACTCCCGACAAGCACCAACACCTGGCCCATCGCGGCCAAGATCCGCGCCCAGGCTGCACTTCAGCTCCCGAAGAACACCGAAGGGGCAGGCGATGAAGGAAGTACCACTGACTGATGAACAGATCGAGGCGATCGCGGAGCGTGCTGCCGAGGTCGCCTTAAACAAGGTCTACACAGAAGTCGGCAAATCAGTTTTAAAGAAGCTCGCCTGGCTCACAGGTGCAGCAGTGATTGGCCTGGCCATGTGGCTCGCAGGCCATAACTCACTCCCCAAGGCTTGACATGAAGGACTGGCTGATCGCGTTCATATCAGCCGCAGCTCTATGCGGCCTGGTCCTGTGGTCGGTCTACGTCATGGTCTGGGTCTGGAGGCTCCCATCGTGATCGATCCAATTAGCGCCCTGGAGGGCCTACAAAAAGCCATCAGCATGGTCAAGAAGGCGAGCAAGGTCGCCAATGACCTAGGCGGCCTGGCGCCCATGATCGGCAAGATGTTCGACGCCAAGAGCATGGCCACCAAGGCGATGGTGGAGGCCAAAAGATCCGGCAACAAATCCAACCTTGGCACAGCGCTTCAAATCGAGATGGCACTGGACGAGGCCAAGCGCTTCGAGGCTGAGCTGATGCTCCTGTTCCAGGCATCTGGCCGCGCTGACGTCTGGGCAAAGATCAAGCAGCGCCAGGCACAGATGGACGCAGACGACGCGCATGAGGCACGCAAGCTCAAGGCCGAGGAAAAAAAGCGCAAGGAAAAAGAGCAGGAGCAGATGGAGATGGCCGCGCTCATTGGCGGCATCGCGTTCGTCGTGCTTCTGGTTTTCATCGGCGTCGTTGAGCTGATGGACTTCTGCGAAACAACACGCCGCTGTGGTCGATGAATGAGTACCAAAAGCAATTCAACCTGTTCTGCAAAGTCGTTTGTTACGGCTGCGCGGCCTGGTGGTTTTTGGGCTTCTTGAGGTTTTTGCCTGACGACCTATCAAACAAGATCGTGAATTTACTGCTTGAAAAGATTGGACTTTAAAAATGCTTTCTCTGTTTTCAACCCTCGGCGGCCTGCTGATCTCTGGCCTGCCCAAGCTGCTGGACTACTTCCAGAACAAAGCTGACCAGAAGCATGAGCTGGCGCTGGCCAGGGTCCAGACAGAGCGCGAGCTCGAGTTGGCGGCCAAGGGCTTTGCGGCGCAGCAGAGGGTCGAGGAGATCCGCACCGATCAGATCGCCATGCAGACTGACGCGCAAATGACTGTGGCCGCGTATGACCACGACAAGAAGGTTCTGGAGCGAGCCAGCACCTGGGTCGTCAATTTTGTGGGCACTGTGCGGCCAGTCGTGACCTACATCTTCGTGCTTGAGCTTTGCGCGATCAACGCATGGATCGCTTTCTACGTCTACCAGCACCCTGGCCTAGTCATCAACATGGACGACTTGATTCGCCTGTCAGACATCATCTTCAGCTCTGACGAGATGGCCATGCTAGGCGGGATCATCGGCTTCTGGTTTGGCTCACGCAGCTGGAGCAAGAAGTGAAGTTGAGCAAGGCCGGTGCAGATCTCATGCACCAGTACGAGGGCTGCAGAAACCGGCCCTACCTATGCCCCGCGCACATCTGGACGATCGGCTGGGGGCATGTGCTCTACCAGGAGCAGATCAGACTGCCAATCATGCGGGTGAAGGAGATCCACAGCCCCGTGATCCGCAAGGAATACCCACTGAGACCGGAGGACAACCGTGTTTGGAGTCAACAGGAGATCGATGCGCTATTCGCAAGTGACGTCGCTAGTTTTGAGCGTGGCGTTTTACGACTTGCTCCCAATCTACTTGGCAATCAAGGCGCTTTCGACGCGTGTACCAGCTTTGCGTTCAATGCCGGGCTGGGAAACTTTCAGCGTTCCACTATTCGGATGAAGATCGGGCGCCAGGACTGGGAGGGCGCCGCGGAGGCTTTTATGCAGTGGACTAGGGGAGGCGGCAAAGAATTGCCGGGCCTGGTCAAACGGCGCAAGGCTGAGAAGGCCTTGTTCCTCAGCTCGATGGAAACCGAGGAAGAATAAATGTGACATTTTTGTGCCATTAGTTTGTGACAGAGCAGTTGCCATCTGCACCTTTGCCCCCGTAACTGGGGGCTTTTTTTGCTATTTTCAGATTGTGATTCCTGTTGTCGTGGGTTCGAGCCCCATCAGCCACCCCAATAGAATCAAGGCTTTCGGCGTTTCTCTGTTTTGATTTTTGAGTTGTTGTGACATTTTTGTGTCGTAGATTCAAAGCAGTGGTGGCCGTAGCTCAGCTGGTAGAGCTCTGGATTGTGATTCCAGCGGTCGTGGGTTCGAGTCCCATCGGCCACCCCAGCCCCCTCAGAAGTTAACGCGCTCAGCCGCATTCGCCAGGTGCTCTGGCGACAGGTGGGCGTAGCGCTGCACCATCTCATGGGAATGCCAGCCACCCAGCTCCTGGAGCACCGACAGGGGAGTGCCGGCCATCGCGTGCCAGGACGCCCAGGTGTGGCGCAGATCATGGAAGCGAAAGCCAGGCACGCCAGCGCGCTTGCAGGCGCCTGTCCAGGTGTTGGCCCAGACGCGGTCCATATCGCCCCACACGCGCCCTTTGCGGGGCTCAGGGAAGGATTCCAGCAGTGCCTTGGCCGACTTGTTGAGCGGGACCAAGATGCGCTGGCCAGCTTTGGCGTCTTCCGCGGCCACATGCACCATGCTGTTGTCCAGGTCCACAGCCTCCCAGGTCAAGCCAAAAACATTCGATCTTCTCAACCCGGTGAGTAAAGCGAAACGGACTGGCATCCGATACTTTTCCGGGAGACAAGCGATCAAAACCTCGGCCTGCTCGCGTGTCAGATATGCGACGCGGCGCTTTGGTTCTGCCTCTGTTCTGAGGATAGGAGCGCGGTCAAGCCAGTCCCACTCACGCTCAGCAGCACGCAGCATGGCCCGAATCAGGGCGCGGTAGCGGTTCCTGGTGGCGCCTGCAACCTCCTTGGGCAGCACGCTCTCGATCTTGTCTCGAGTGAGCTCAGACAGCAGCACAGTGCCTATCTTTGGGAGGAGAAACTTGATCTTGAGCTCGTCATCAGGCAGTGAACGCTTATGTGCGCGCTCGACCAACCAACGTGCGCAGGCCTCCTTGAATGTCTTCTTGGGCTTCTCCTTCAAGACCCCCTCGCGCCAGAGCTCAGCCTTGCGCATGTCGTGCAGCTGCTGGGCCAGCTTCTTGTCGCCGGTCTTGAGTGATTCACGCAAACGCTTGCCATTGATCTGGACGTCCATCCAATAGTTGTCGCCTCTGAGAATAAGTGCCATTTTTTGGGACTCCTTAATTTGATGATGAGATTGTCTCAACTATCATCGGAAATGTCAACATGTGTCAGTTAAGACGGCTCCATTCGGCAATTAGCGCTGCCTCGGCGCGGCCATCGTCCTTGACGCGCTTGAACTCGCCCGCCTGGGTAGGCCACAGCTGCGCTGCCTTGGCCCGACTGCCGTCTTTGCCTGCGTTGACTCCCATTGCTTTTTTCCACTTACCAGGCGTCACCGTGCTGGTCGGGATGCCCAGGCCGGCCAGGACTCCCTTGGCCAAGCCAAACGATTCACCAAAGGCAAACATGGAGCTCACGCCCTGGCCAGGCATCGCGCCCACTTGCTCGACCACAGCTGTGGCGCCCTGGTCGGCGTAGAGCTTGAGCTCGGCAGCCAGCATCTCAGGGCTCACGCGTTTTTTGGCTTTGCCACCTGCCATGACTTCGACTGATGGCATGTCAAAGACATGAACCAGCTTTCCGCTCTTCTCCAGGATCGCAACGGCGCCGGACGCGCCTGGATCAATACCGATTAAAAAATTCATTTGTTACTTGCTCCAATAAGCTGAGCGAAAGGGTTGTTGTAGTCGCGCCAGGTCTTGCCGCGCTTAATTACGCTGACTGTTGCCTGGCTCACGCCAAAGCGTTTGGCGATCTCGCGCTGTGTGCCCTCGGCCTGCCTGATCTCTTCAGCCAGCTGCTCGTTGAGCTTCGCGTGTTGACGCGCCACTGATGAAATCTTGGCCATGCGAATCACGCTGACTGAGCGCCTGATTTGTGATGCGACTCGCTTTGTGAGTTTCTTCCTGGTAATGATTTCCACATGCTCAGGATTGACGCACAAGTGATTGCCGCATGTGCATGTGGCAACTTTGCTTTCAAGCGAATAGCCCTGCACCTCCATGATCAATCGACGCACAGACATGGTCCGCTGCTTGTGACGAATCGTGGGTGTTGTTCCACACGCCTGCAAAGCTCCTTGCCACTCCCAGCAATCGCCCACTTCAACCGTGCGTTCTTTGATCATGTCGATGATGGTCACAGCGCGTTCCACCCCAACATGAAGACGTAGTAAGTGGCCTTCGCAATCAAGCCAATGATGACTAGGCTCGCGCACCACAGGCTCACATAAATGCAAACATTCTTGATCATCGCGTCTCTCCGAAACGTTTCATTGCCTCAACTGCGGCGCTTGTTTTGCGTCTGGCTTCTGCCTTGGTCGGGTTGTCCTTCTTGACTGGGATGTCATCAGGGTGCGTGGCCAGATCGTCAAATATGGTCAAGCTGCCGCTCGCAACCGTGCTGCCTGGAAACTGTTCCTTGAGCGCGGCCACTTCAGAGATCAATGTGCCTGGACACAATTGCAGCTCTTTGCTTGAGAAGCTCTGGCCGTACTCTTGAATCGTCTCCTGGCCATTCACAAACGTCGCACCAGTCTCGCGGTGCTTGTAGGCAATCCATGACTCGCCGCCGTCGATGGCTTCCGCGTAGGGAATCAGCGACGGGATCATCAGGTGAGCCTCACAGCCTGCGCGCTGCGCTTTGTCAGTCAGCTGTTTTCTGAACTTCACGCATTGCCACGCCGCGTTCTCAACAGGTGATGAATGACAGCATGTGCGGCAGTTCATCTCGGCAGCCATGCCGCCGTGGCAGTGTTTGTGAAAGCTGCACATCTTGCAGATGTAGTAGCTTGGGTCGCGGCTTAGTGGCTCTGGTGATGCTGTCTGCTCGATCAGGTGCTGTGCGCGATCCATCAGCACTGCAAAGTGGTCCTTGTCAAAGTGAACCCACTCGCAATAGACGTCGTCGTTGTTTTTGTTCACGCCCATGTACATGGCGCGATCGATCTCCATCAGCCCCATGTAGACCGTCATCTGGTCGTAGTGCTGAGGCTTTGCGCCTTGTACTTTCTTGCTGCACAGGTCATTGAATGACTTGTCGTTGTGTGTCTTGAACTCGAGCACGCAGGGTGACTTTGGCGCCTCTGGCAGACCTTTGCCAACGCCGTCGAGTGAGCCACCGAAGTGGCCATTGCAGGCCGACACGCGGAACTGATCACCAGTGTCTGGATCACGTTCCCACACAGTCGCGCCAATCCCGCGCAGCTCTTCGACCAGGCGTGATTCCTCGCGCTGGCCGGTGCTGAACAAACGCAGCATGCGGCCTGAAAATTCAGGCTTCAGCGCCCAGCGCCATGTCAGCCATATGTAGCGATTGCATTGGTGGCCAATCAGAGACGCGCCCATGTGAGGGCGGTGCTCTTGTGGCTTGCTCTCGTACCACCGCACGATGGCGGTGGCCGTTGTGTGCTGTGACTCGGGCACTCGCGCCATGATTAAGCCCAGGGTTTCTTAGCAAGTCCAGCTGCAGCTGCGGGACGTGGTGCTAACGCTGCTGCTTTAGGTGCTGGCGCGCCTGCGGTGGCATAACCCATGACGCGGTTGCGTGTTGGATCTTTCTTGTCGATCTCCACATGCGCAACAAACGGCTGGTCATGCAGCTGCTCTGTCTCGGTCATGTCTTCGATGCCGATGGCATAGCAAAGAGAGGCCAGGGCCGCGTTGGCGATGTCTTGCGCTGTCTTGTTTGGGTTGTCCACATTTAAGCGCTCCCAGTGACGGCGGCCAGAGTGCTCACCGTTCAGGACGTGCATCTCCAGCTCGATGTAGTGACCAGTTCCGGCCTGCGTAGGCTTGACATCTGATTTGACGATCATCATTTCGTAGTCGCCTTTGGGCAGCGGCTCAAATGAGCGCGCTTGCATTGGTTCGACTGTGGCAGCGTTGAAGTTAAATAAGGCCATGTGGTTTCTCCTGGTTGATGGCTTAGTTGTTGGCCGCAAGTGCGGCAGCAAATGACTCCCAGCTGAGAGGCATATTCTTCAAACCGAAACGGTTCCCACCCATATGAGCGGGGTGCGGTTCGACGTGAAGGATTCGTTCGCCCGTGGTGCGGGCCTTTGTTTCTTTGTTGCCGTAGCCGGCATCGGACTGCGTAGTCACGACGCGGTAGTTGGCCCAGCCAATGACGTCTGCCCACTCCTGGACAAGAGCGCCAGCGCGGTCGTGCAACTTCAATGTGTATTGGTCGTAGCCCTCATGCAGGGGAGACTCAAAGCGCTTGATCTTGTCGTGCGCGATCAAGATGATGGCCATGTTGCGTTGGGCGCGAAGAGCCTCCAGGCCTGAGAGCAACGTGCGCCACTCTTCAGCTGCAGCGATGTAGCCCTTGCCGTAACCAGGCGCCTCGATCGATGCCCACTTGTTGGCCTCGCAAACATGCTGGTGCAGCAATGGCTCAAGCCAGTCGAGGGAATCTAGGAACACAGACTCAAAGTCGTGCTTGTCTTTGAGCAGCGTTCCTATTGCGGCATAAACATCGGATAGCGAAGAACACAACGGAAAGGCCGAAGCATCGACCGCGTCAGCGCCGTCCTCAGTCAAGATGCCGACAGCGTTTGGCGCCTGGGAAGCAAAGGTTGTCTTGCCAATTTTGCCTGGGCCGGCAATGACAATTTTGGGAGCGCGCATGCGCTTGGTGCGCGAAATGGATGAGAGATCGAATGCCATGATCAGGCCCTTCTATAAGTACGAGTTAAACGAGAGTGAGCAGCGGGGCGCCGGCTCTGTGTGTAGCCAACTGGCTGGATCAGGTGAGAAAAGCGTTTGCTCATTGCGCCCCAGGCGTTGGGGTGGTGCGGCTCTGGCATGCCGTTCTTGGCCGCGTAGATGCGGAAGTCTTCAATGCTGAACTCTGTGGGCGCCACATGCTCAAGCCAGAAGGTGAAGTTGACTTGTGACACCAGGGCCCAGTCAGCAGCGTTGTCGAGGACCAGCGTGATGCCCTGGTCGCGCAGCTGTTCACCGCTGCTCATTCTTTAAACTTAATTGCAACCCCAGTTTTCGCGGGTTTGGTTTCTACAGCAGCAGCGATCTCGGCCCAGAGCTTGGGGACGTCGTTGCGAATTGCTTTCAGTTTGGTTTCATCGGCCTCAACCTTGGTCTTGAGGGGCCGAATCTCTGCTGGCCAGCTACCCGTGAGAGCTGTCAGTTTCTCAATGTCAACTTTGTAAGCTAACTTGCCGGTGAGGGTGATGTTGTTCCCACCTGCTGTGTGCACTGTGACCGCGCCTTCTTCTTTGGCAGGGTGCATTTCAATGATCTCTTGCTCAATGGCAACCCGGTCATTGCGGGCCGCCTCTTCGCGTTGTTTGGCTTCTCGCCATTTCGTTGCTAGTTCATCCAAGTTCATAGTTGTGGGTCCAGTCGTGGGTTTAAAAAATTACTGCTTCTTTTTTTGGGGTACTTCAGGGGAAACTTTTTCGTTGATCAGTTCTATCGTTGTGAATCGGTGCAGGTTTGCGCACTGGTATCTGCGTCGCTTGGTGTTGTCCTGCTTAGTCCTGGTTTCCAGAACCTCTGTCCAAGTGCCGCATCGTGGGCAATTCAACTGCTCCACCAGGCAACGAGGAGAACTGCAAGGCCAACGCCGATGGCCAGTGCCAAGCAATAGCCAAGGATTGATTCGTAAACGGGTTCTTTGTCTGCGTAACCGACCGGAAAGGTGCAGTCAGCGAGGGTGCGGGGGGTTTGGAAGTGGCTGGGTTTCAGCATTTGGGTTCTTTCTTGCTGTTGCGTTAAATCAAACTATGTTGTGAATATATATCAATGATGCGAAAATCACAACAACAAGATCAACAAAAATCACTAGGGGAAACCCTAATGCTTAAAAAATTAAGGTTTGATCCAGAGAACCGGGGAGGACCAAGCGACATTGCAGTCAGCCAGGACTTCCATGCTGGGCCACAAAATCAAGTTGTGGGTGTCGCGCCTATAACCACGGCGAACCACTGCAACGATCTGCTTGCCTTCAGCTGTAGCTGTCGAGCACAGCTTGTCAATGTTGTCCGCAGCTGGCGCTTGGGTCGGGTTCACAAACACCAGCCAGCCGTCCTTGATCGTTGCGGGTGAGCGCACTTGGATCGCGTAAGTGCCGATGGGGCAGTCGGCAGGGCCAACAACTGTGTCGTGTGTGCGCGCAGGCATGAGAGAGACAACACCATGCTCGTCCATGTAGGCCGTGATCGGAACACGACGTACATCATCAATCACTTCAATGCCAGCGTTGCGCATAATTTCATTGAGCGGTAAGCCCAAAATCGTCGCAATCTGATGCGCTTCGTGCGTTGTCATTTTTCTTTTTGCGCGCAGCATCAAAGAGGCCGCTGCAGGGTCAATATCTAACAATTTAGCAAGCCCCCTCTGTGAGATTTGTTTGTCTTTAAGTCGGTCTTTGAACCATTGTGTGTTCATCGTGTTTTCCATACTGTTTCTAATCTGCACCCGAATTCTTGTTAAGGGGAATGCATAGTGACATAAACTCCACGATGAGTCAATCTCAATTGATGATTACAAATAGGAGAATTCAGGTGAGCATCCCCACAATTCACACACTCGAGCCGGCATTTGGTGTCATCGAGAAGCTAGGTGGCAAGGCCAGTGTGGCCGAATCATTAAACCTAGATAAATCAACCCTTTCGCGCTGGTGTCAGCCAAAGCCTGGTGGCACTGGCGGCGTGATCCCGCAGCGGTACTGGTCCGCATTGGTTGTGATGGCGCGCCAGCAAGGCGTTGACATCACTCTCGAGGAGCTTGCCGCCGTTGAGGTTTGAGATGGTCATTGAGGCATCAACAATGACCAACAGTGACTTCCTTGCGGAAATTTACGGCGAGATGAAGCCAGGCACTCACGGCTGGGTGTGCTCGTTCCGCGCTGATCCAAACAACGCGCCCCCAGCAGTGTGGTCAGGCCGCGCATACAAGGGACTGCCCAATCAAGCGGCCCTGATAGATCGTTCTGTCCAAGACAACACCTACTTCTGCACGTCGGTTTTGACGGCAACACCAGACGGTGAAATTGCTCGAAACAAGTCGGCGTTTGTCCGACTCGCTGTGCTTGTCTTAGACGACGTCCAACTGTCTGATGTGCAAGGATTTTCCTACGCTTTGCAAACCAGTCCAGGCAAGTTTCAAGTAGGCATATTCCTCGACGGGGAAGACGCTGATACCTCGAACAAAGTATTGATCGACCGTCTTATGTCGGCTTTGGCCGCCCGCGGTCGAAGCAATGACGCCTCGGGCAATGCCTGCGTGCGATACGTTCGCCTGCCCAATGGCATGAACACCAAGCCACGCGCTGCCGGCGAGTGGAAAGTCAAGCTCGAGGTCTGGCAGCCAAACATTCGCTGGAGCTTGGACGACGCCTGCGCGGCCATTGGGATTGACCTAGACAGTTTGCGCATTGCTGCACAGCTGCCGACAACCAAGTCTTCAACTACTGGCGCGACGACTCATGCAGGCGAGATGATCGCCGGCCTGACAGATCCCAACCCAGGCGCCCGCGTCTATCACGAAAGCATCACGCGCTTGGCCGCTTCTCTTGTGGCCGGTGGAATGTTCCCTGGTGCAGCTGTGGACTTCCTCTACAGCCTGATGGATGAGAACCGCCCAGGCGATCCAGAGGAGATGCGTCGCTGGGAAACCAGACGCGCTGAGATTCCACGCGCCGTCAAGAGTGCTGAGAAGTTTGCGCCCGAAGAGCGCCAGCCCCCGAGCATCACTGTCAATCTATCCATGCCTAATGGCTCAGCTGATGAGCCAGTGCAACCACCTGTTGGCGATCTTCAGCCGATGGATTGGGGCGTGCTCGAGCACACACAGCCCGAGCCCACCAACTGGCGCTATGAGGGCTGGCTGCCAGAGGGCACAGTCACTTTGCTGTCTGCCAACGGTGGCGTAGGCAAGTCCAACCTGTCACTGCAGCTGGGCGTGGCAATGGCTCATGGGATGAGCCTCTTCGACATCGAGACCAAGCCATCCAAGGTGCTGATCCTCTCAGGTGAGGACGAGGCGCGCACGGTGCATTTTCGCGTGGCCAACATTTGCGCAGACCTTGGCATCTCAATGTCAGAGCTGCGCGATCGCCTGGTGGTCTATGACCTGACCCAGGCCGACTGCATCCTGTGGAAGGACGGCGCCATAACTGAGCGCATGCAATGGCTGGCCGATGTGACTGTGGCCACCAAGGCCAACGTCGTGATCATCGACAACGCCTCCGACGTCTTCGCCTCCAACGAGAACGATCGCACCGAGGTCCGCGGCTTCATGCGAGCGCTTAACCTGATCGCCAACGTCACACGCGCAGCTGTCCTGCTGCTGGCGCACGTTGACAAGGCAAGCGTGCGCGGTGGTGCAGGCCTGGACAGCAACACGACGTTTTCAGGCTCCACAGCCTGGAACAACTCAGCCAGGTCGCGCTGGGCGATGGTGCGTGATGCTGACACCGTTGTCCTGCGCCATGAGAAGTGCAACCTGGGACCACTGCAAGAAGAGCTGCGCATTGAGTTCGACTCAGTCGCCAAAGTCTTCAAGCGCTTTGGAACCATCCCAGGCCAAAAAGCTGCGCAATCACTGGTGCGAAATACACAACGCGCTGCGATTCTCAAACTAATAGGCAGAGCAGCCGCAGCAGGCGTCAACCTCTCAATGAGCAGCAACTCACCGCGCTCAAACATTTACAACGTCCTGGCAGACGACACAGAGTTCCCCAACCACCTGGACCGCAAGGCCTTCTTTGGAATCATGCGCGACCTTGAGCGTGAAGGCCTGGTCGCACTCGAGACCTACAAGAAAGCCAACCGCATGTCTGGCCAGCGCGTGGTGCTCACAGAAGCAGGTCAGACGCGTGTAGCACTGGGCAGCGGAGCCGGGCCTACATGGGCACAGCGTGAGGAGGCAGACGAATGAGCTTTGTGAAAAACCAAATCGAGATGCCCAAGTCCTCAAAGAACATGCACAAGTTCAAGCTGTGCAACAAGTGCGAAGAGTTAAAGCCGCCAGAGGGCGGTGTGCAGATGAGCGCGGCCAGATGGATCTGCGCAGCCTGCTGGACACATAGAGCAACAAGGAGACCAAACAAATGACAGACGAGGAAATCATCCGCATAGGGCAGGAGGCTGGTCTTGTCAGCCCGAACTACAAGCCATCCAAACGTGAGTGGCCAGTGATCGATGAGCTTGCCCGCTTCGCTGCTTTGATCGCTAAGGCCGAGCGCGATCGCATCGCTGATCAGATCGACCGCATGCCATTCGGTGACACCGCGGCGTCGTTCTCGATCTGGGTCAGGGAGCAGGGCAAGACTTGGGACTGGCCAGGAAGGGAGCAGCTGTGAATATCTTTATCTACACAAAGAGCAGCTGCCCCAACTGTGTGGCCGCTAAGCAGCTCCTTAAATCTAAGGGCCTGCGCTACATCGAGAACAGCATCGATGACGTGGGCGTGCGCCAGGCCTTTGAGTTCAGCTACCCAGACCTGCGGCAGATGCCTCAGATCTTTATCAACGATCAGCGAGTCGGTGGCCTGGCTGGGCTGCAGGCTGCACTCAAGCAGATGGAGGCCACATGAAAGTCAGGCAACGCAAACACCTGCACCTTGTCAGGATCAAGATCAAAAACAAAACAGCGTGGTGGGTGGCCAAGCTCATCGCGCCTGCACTGAAACGTTTGGAGAGACGCAATGGCATCAAGTGACGGCGGCAAAGGGTCAGACCGCAGACCAGGCAATGGCTACCAGGATGCGTGGGAGCGCATTTTTGGCACTAAGACACCGGCTCCGCAGGTGCCTGCAAAGCCATCTGCACCGCACTGCACCGCAAGTAAGGTGCAGGGTAAGGAGCAGTGAGATGCACTGCAACGCACCCCCCGCTGGGGTGCGGTGCATAAGCACTACAGGTAGTGGGGAATGGGGTGCACCGCACTCACTTAGATATATAGGGGTGGGGTGCGGTGCAAATTTGGAAAGGAATGAGGAATGACTGAATTGGAATTGCAGTTACTGAATGCCAAGCGGGACAAACATGATCTGGCGATGGCGTTGTTTGTTTGCGCCGGAATTGCCGGATGGTCGATCGGAGGCTGGCAAGGCTTTCTGGTGTTTTTGTTGTTCGCGGCAATCGCGGGCAATGCGTGATGAGAAAATCGAAGCATGGAAATACAAACCCAACAAATGCCTGAATTCAAGTTCCCAGATCTTGCTGAGGTCATGGCCACAGCAGAGATGCAGCAGCGCATGGACGAGGCTGAGGAGCGCGTGAGGCTGGAGAAGTTAGCGGCTGCTCAGGAGGACGTTTCTGCCAAAAAAGACGGAAAAGCAGAAGAGAAGCCGAGAGCGGTGAGCCCGAGGAACGGGCAGCCAGTGCCGCAAGCGCCGGGGCGCACGCCAGGCGTCAAGAACCGGCTCACGAACCTGCGCGAGGCCGTGCTCGAGGCGTTTGACGAGGTGGGAGGACCAGCCTATCTGGCTCGGCTCGCGCAGGGCAACAGCTCAGACCGCGCCGCGTTCGTTGGCTTGGTGAGCAAGGTGCTGCCGACCCAGATCAATGCAAACGTTGAAGGCGGCATTCAAGTGCAGCTTTCATGGCTGGGTGCGCGCAACATTGGCGCAACAACGACACAAATTGCAGAGCCGGTCACGCAAGTGATTGATATGCAAAGGGATTCGGCAGGCAAGTACCGGATCATCGATCCGATTGAGTCGCCGGCAGGGGGGGGCGGCGGCGGCATGCCGGAGGCAGGCAAGGCCGCAGGAGACGCGCAAGGTGTCTGATGCTGCCTCGCCCTCAGTCAATGGACGATCGCGTCTCCTGCGTGGATCTGACGCGATCCAGCCCGTGTTTGGCTTGGCCGGAAAGTTTCAGACCCCCACCCCCCTTTCGGTCGGGGAGGGGGGTCGAGCTGAGAACGGGTCCCCCCGCCAAAATTCAGTAACCCAAAAAGACATGTTGAGAAAAACGCAATGAACACCACGACAAAACCAATTAGCCCCTGGTTCTGCCCAGACTGCAAGACATCCCCGATCGAGGCGCACAAACCCGGCTGCATGTTTGCACCCAGCTTCGAGAAGATCGAGATCCCGACGCTGAACGACCCCGTCAACCACCCCAGCCACTACACCGAGCACCCCAGCGGCGTCGAGTGCATCCAGATCACCGAGCACATGAACTTCTGCTTAGGGAATGCGGTGAAGTACATCTGGCGCGCCGGCCTCAAGAACGACAACGCGATCGAGGACCTGAAAAAGGCCCGCTGGTACGTTGACCGCGAGCTCGAGAGGCTCAGCAAGTGAACCTCAACGAGTACGTTCCCCGCGACGTCTTCACGCCGCTGCACAACCGTGACAAGCGCTGGGTCTGTGTTGTGGCACACCGCCGAGCCGGCAAGACGGTGGCGATGTGCGCTGACCTGGTGATCGGCGCGCTCGAGACGGCACTACCCAAACCCCAGTTCGCGTACATGGCGCCACAAAGGGATCAGGCAAAGAGGGTCGCGTGGACGTATCTGAAGGACCTGACGCGTCCGATGTGGAGCAAGCCGCCCAACGAGTCCGAGCTAAAGATCACGATCAACAACGGCCACGGCGGTGAGTCAACGATCTATGTGGCCGGCGCCGACAACTACGACGCCCTGCGCGGTATGTACTTTGACGGCGTTGTGCTGGACGAGGTCGGCCAGATCAGACCGAGCGCCTGGTACAAGGTGCTCAGGCCAGCCCTGTCAGACCGCCGCGGCTGGGCCATCTTCGCCGGCACGCCCGCAGGCAAGAACATGTTCTGGAACCTGCGCGAAGAAGCTCGGATGAACCCAGAGACGCACCTCCTGCTCGAGCTGCCGGCCAGTAAGACGGGAATTATTCACCCCGACGAACTCAGAGACGCCAAGGCTCAGATGACTGAGGACGCGTTCATGGTCGAGTACGAGTGCAGCTTTGACGCTGCCGTGCCAGGCGCCTACTTCGCCAAGCAGATTGGGGAGGCCTACAACGAGGGGCGGATTGGCAAGCACCCCGTCGATCCCGCGTTCCCTGTAAACCTGGTCGCTGACTTGGGCTATACCGACAGCTGCTCATGGTGGGGCTGGCAAGAGACGCGTGACGGCATTCGGATCGTTGACTTCATGGAGGACGACAACCAGCCGATTCAGCACTACATCGACTGGGTGAAGAGCCGGCCATACCTGGTCAACCCCAAGGGCATCTTTCTGCCGCACGACGCACGCGCAAAGTCGCTGCAGACCGGCAAGTCAATCATCGAGCAGTTCCTGGCCAACGGCATCCGGCCCAACTTGGTCCCAGAGATGAGCTTGCAAGACGGCATCGAGGCGGCAAGGCTCACGATTCCGACGTGCTACTTCGATGAAGAGAAGACCTACGAGGGCCTCGAGCACTTGCGTGCGTACATGCGCGAGTGGGATGAGAAGACGCAGACGTATCGCAACAGACCCAAGCATGACCAGCACTCACACGCGTCTGATTCGTTCAGATACCTGGCTCTTGCTGCGCGTCCAACGTCGAGAAAATCTACACGCGTTACTACAATCTCATCACTGCCCAAAGGTGGCGCGAGCTACGCCTTTGCACTTAATGACATTTGGGACTGCCAAGCGGTGCAGTCTGGAAGGGTTGGATGATGAGTAACAGCGCATCGATTAACAGCGAGAGCGATTTCGCAAACACGCCAAACGGACTGGCCCAAAAGTGGCAGACCGAGATTCAGGCTTCACAGCAGGAGCTGCTGAAGTTTCACCAAGACGCAAACAGGATCACTCAGCGCTACCTGGACAAGCGCGACGCGTATGCCAAAGACGAGAGCAAGGTCAACCTGTTCTGGTCAACGATGCAAGTTCTGCTGTCCATGCTCTACGCACGGCCACCGAAGGCTGATGTTGCGCGTTCCTTCCAGGACTATGACGACGACGTCGCCCGCGTCTCCGGCACGATGCTGCAGCGTTTGCTCAACCGCGCCTTTGACGACAACGTCTCGGCCTGGGACTCAGCTGTGCGCCAGGGCATTGAGGACTGGCTTGTTGTCGGCTGTGGCCAGATCTGGCTGCGTTATGAGGTGACGACCGAGCCCTACGAGATCCCCGCCGTTTTTGACGAGTACGGCCAAGAACTCAGCCCTGCTCAAGAGGCTGAGCGCATCGTCAACGAAGACGCCCCGTGCGACTACATCTACTGGGAAGACTTCTTCTATTCCCCCGCCCGCACCTGGCATGAGGTGCGCTGGGTTGCGCGTCGCGTGTTTATGACGAAAGACCAGCTGGTTGCGCGCTTTGGCGAAAAGATTGCTGCGCAAGTGCCCCTGGGCAACTACAGCAAAAAGGACCAAGTCAACGACCAGTCACCGAAGCACGACCCCTGGAGCAAGGCCGAGGTTTTCGAGATCTGGTGCAAGGAAAAGCGCAAGGTCTACTGGTACGCCAAGAGCTGCGACATCATCCTGGACGTCAAAGACGACCCACTGGGTTTGGACGGCTTTTTCCCATGCCCCAAACCCTTGGCCGCGAACGTCACCTCGAGCAACTTCATGCCTCGGGCCGACTACATCTTTGCTCAGGACCAGTTCAACGAGCTCGATGAGATCAACACCCGCATCACCTGGCTCACTCGCGCTGCGCGTGTGGCCGGCGTCTACGACAAGAGCGCCGAGGGCATCCAAAGGCTCTACAACCAGACCACTGAAAACCAGCTGATCCCTGTCGATAACTGGGCAATGTTTGCCGAGCGCGGCGGCGTCAAGGGCCAGGTTGACTTTGCACCGATCGATCAGGTGGTGAACGCCATCGATCACCTTCGCCAGTACCGCCAAGACAAGGTTGTGCAGATCTACGAAGTGCTGGGTGTCTCCGACATCATGCGCGGCAGCTCAAAGGCCTCTGAGACGGCGGCTGCCCAGCAAATCAAGGCTCAGTTTGGCTCGACGCGTGTTCAGCTCAAGCAGTTCTACATCGCTGACTGGATCACGCAGGCCCTGCGCATCAAGGCAGAGATCATTTGCAAGCACTTCCAGCCCGAGACGATCATCAAGCGCAGCAACATCGAGCGCACGCCCGATGCACCGCTGGCGATGGCCGCCGTTCAGCTCCTCAAAGACGAGGAAATGAACGAGTACCGCATCAACATCGAGGCCGACTCGATGGCCGCCCTTGACTGGGCAGCAGAACGTGACGCCGCTGTGCAGTTTATGCAGGGCTTGGGCGCGTTTATCTCCCAGGTGGCGCCAATGGCTCAGTCTGTACCGCAAGCAGCGCCTGTCCTGATGTCTTTGCTGCAGTGGAGCGTCTCCAAGTTCCGCGTCTCGACGCAAATCGAGAGCGTTTTGGACCAGGCCATCTCCTCCCTCAAGCAGCAGGGCATGCCCCAGCCAAAACCAGACCCCATGCAAGACGCCGAAGTGGCCGAGAAGCAGGCTGGCGCGGCAGAGCGTATGGCCAAGGCCAAGAACACCAACATGGAAGCGACTGCCAAAGAAGCTCAATTGCGTGCAATGGGCATCTTGCAGCCACAACCCCAACTGCCACCGGCAGCACCCCAAATGCCGCAAGTCGGCGGTCCCATGCAGTGAGGTAACACATGGAAAAAGCAAACGAATTTGCGTCGCTACTGGTCAAGTCACGCTCATTGGGCCATGTGGCTCACTGGGCCACAGACAGCTACTCCAAGCACATGGCACTGGCCTCGTTCTACGAGGGTCTGGGCGAGCTCATGGACGAGTTTGTCGAGCAGTACCAGGGCTACTACGGCGAGCGCATGAAGGTCGAGATCCTGACGTGCGACTTGGACGACGACGTCGCTGGCGAGCTTGAGGAGCACATGGAGTGGATCGAACGCTATCGCTACGAGGTCTGCGACAAGGATGAGACTGCGCTGCAGAACGCGATCGACGAGATCGTCGCTTTGTACCAAACCACGATTTACAAACTCCGCATGTTGAAGTGAGGAACGAATGACCAGACGCCGCTGGATTCAAGACCGAAAAACGGGTGAGCTGATTGAGATCACCGACGACTACCAACCTGAGCTGCGCACCGACTCTGGCGCCCTGTGGGGCGACAGCAGCTACGCGGGCATGAAGGCGCCAGACGGCACTGACATCTCCTCGCGCACAAAGCATCGTGAGTACATGAAGGCCAAGGGTCTCACAACGATGGACGATTTCACAGGATCTTGGGCGAAAGCCAAAGAAAGCCGCGAACGGTACATGACCGAGGGCGGTTCATTTAAGCGTGCCGACATAGAGCGCGCAATTCATAAACTTCAAAACAGGTAATAAGCCATGTCAGAACCCACGACAACCATGCGCGACGCCCTTGAGGCCGCGTTCGAGAAAGCAGACGAGCCGTTGCAGCTTGCGCCAGCACCCGAGGCCGCACCGGTTTCGGAGCCTGTCGCGTCGAGTGAGCCCGTTGCAACAACCTCTGAGCCAGCAGCAGCTCCCGCCGCAGCGCAGGATTTGAATGCACTTTCTGAGGACAAGCCAGCCGATAACGAGCTCGCTCAACAACCGGAAAGAGACGAGCAAGGAAAATTTAAAAAACCTGAAGGTGTTCAGGCTGGACCCAAATCTCAGCCGCGTCAGCCAGGTGAAAAAGCGCCAGCTTCATGGCGCCCAGACATCCGCGAGCACTGGGGCTCACTACCTGAGCCTGTGCGTGCTGAGATCCAGCGACGAGAGACTGAAGTGGCACGCACTCTTCAAGAAACCTCCGAGGCACGCAAGACTGCCGAGGCTGTGATGAAGACGATCGAGCCTTACCAGGCGTTTATCAAGGCCGAGAACAGCAACCCCTTGCAGGCGATCGACAACCTGATGGGCACTGCGGCGCGTCTGCGCACTGGCACAGCGCCTGAGCTTGCGCAGCTGGTGGCCGGCATTGTCAATCAATTTGGCACTGGCCGTTTTGGCAATGGCTTCATCGAGATGCTTGACAGCGCCTTGGCAGGCCAGACGCCCAAACAAGACCCGCAGCAGCTGGCGATGGAGCAGGTGCTTAACCAGCGCCTAGCGCCCATGCAGAACATGCTCACGCAGTTTCAGCAGGCACAGCTCCAGCAGCAGCAGCAAGCCACCCAGGCCGCGCAGACCGAGGTCGCCACGTTCTTGGCTCGCGCTGAGTTTGGCGAAGACGTTCGCGAGGACATGGCCGACATCATTGAGACGCATCAACGCCGCGGCCAAAACATCACCTTGCAGGACGCTTACAAGAAGGCCTGCCTGATGAACGACAACGTTCGCTCTGTGATCTCCCAACGCGCCAAAGCACGCGGAGCTCAACAAACGACAAGCGCCGCACAGAAGGCCAGGTCGGCTGCCGTGCAGGTTTCCGGCTCCGCGCCAATGGGCGCCTTGAGGCAAGAAAGCACCGATGTGCGCTCTGCAATCGAGGCAGCCATCACAATGACCTCAAGGTAATGCGATAATCACACCACGTTGAGAGAAATCTCGACTGGTGTGCCCAAGCACCCCAGCCACCGCATGCTCCTAGGAGACGCTTCGCGTCCCACCTACGACGAAGTCGGACTGTGAAAGGTTCGCGTAGGCGCATCTGAAAAAGGTGAGCGCAAGCTCGTTTTAACTCAGATGAAGGAGTCATCATGTCTTTTCCAAATGTAAGTGACATCGTCGCAACGACGATCCAGTCACGCACACGTCAGATCGCTGACAACGTTACTAAAAACAACGCCCTGTTGTCCCGCTTGAACACACGCGGCAACGTCAAAACCATCTCTGGTGGTAACACAATCTTTGAAGAACTTTCATTCGCTGAAAACGCGAACGGCGGTTTCTACTCTGGTTACGACTTGCTGCCTGTGGCTGCTCAAGACGTCATCTCTGCTGCTGAATTCCAAATCAAGCAGTACGCAGTGCCCGTCGTGATGTCTGGCCTCGAGATGTTGCAAAACAGTGGCAAAGAGCAATTCATCGACTTGCTCGAAGCTCGCTTGAACGTGGCCGAATCCACAATGGTCAACCAGTTGGCCCAGTCCATCTACTCAGACGGCACTGGCTCTGGCGGTAAGGAAGTCACTGGCTTGAACGCCGCTGTGCCTGCCGATCCTACAACTGGCACTTACGGTGGCATCAACCGCGCAACATGGACGTTCTGGCGCTCCAAGTTGTATGACTTCAGCGCTCAAAGCGTGACACCTAGCGCGTCCACTATGCAAGCCGCGTTGAACAGTCTGTGGGCCTCTTTGGTTCGCGGCACTGATCGTCCTGACTTGATCGTGTTGGACAACAACTACTGGTCTTACTACATGGGCAGCTTGCAGGCTCAGCAGCGTTTCACATCTCCTGAGACTGGCAATTTGGGCTTCCCTACATTGAAGTTCATGGATGCTGACGTTGTTCTGGACGGCGGTATTGGCGGCTATTGCCCTGCCAACACCGGCTTCATGCTCAACAGCAAGTACATCAAATGGCGCCCTCACAAGGACCGCAACATGGTTCCTTTGTCGCCTAACCGTCGCTACGCCATCAACCAGGACGCTGAAGTTCAGATCTTGGCTTGGGCTGGCAACCTGACCACCTCTGGTGCTCAGTTCCAAGGTCGTATCCAAAACTAATTTTGGTGGGCCGTCGTGGGTCTCCCTTTCCCGAGGGACTGGGGAGACCCACAACCCCTCGGGTTTTTTAACGGAAGGAATAAATCATGGCAGCAACATTTAGCGGCGCAGTTTCCGCAAACGCTCCCGCAGTCGTAGACACGGCTGCATCCCAATCCACCGGCGCAGTCTGTGAAGGCATTGGCCTGACAGGCGTTGACGGTGCATCCATCGGTGGCTCACGCATCGGTGGCTCCCCCGGTACTGATCTGGTGATCGATACCAACGTGTAAGTCAAATAAAAAAGGTCAGAGATGCAACCCACGACACCAACCATCTTCGACGAGCCTAGCGACTTTTCCAAACCGGATGAGACCCGCTTTGCCGCCGATAACAAGCTCTACATCGAGTTTTTCCGCAAGCCTGTCATGCAACCCGGCAAAAGCCGTGAAGCTGGCCGCGCTGTGTACGAGGAAGTCGATTACGTCCGCATTCATGTGCCGGGCGACAAGTCCTCTGTGATTGAGCGTCCTCTGAGTCAGCAGGACATCTTTCGCTTCCAGGACCGCTACAACAAGTGGAAGGCCGGCCAGGAAGAAGCTGTCACCGGCACTCCATTGAGCGCCTTGCCAGGCATGAACGCGTCCAAGGTTGAGGAATACAAGTTCTTCAAGATCATCACCGTCGAGCAGCTTGCTGACGCGAATGACAACCTGGGCGGCAAGTTCATGTCATTCCAGCAAGACAAGCAACGCGCCAAGGCATTCATGGAAGTCGCGGCTAACAACGCCCCGATCGAGAAGATGAACGCCGAGCTGCAAAAGCGCGATGAGCAGATTGAGAACTTGAAGACCATGGTGGAGGCCTTGCAGGCCAGCTCCAAGGCCAACAAGCGCAACGTGGCGCCAGCAACAGCTGAAGCTGAGTAAATAGGAGTAGGGGATGGCCTTTCAAATCGTTAACGAATCGACCCTCTCGGCCATCGTGCAGAACGTGGCCTCGATGGTGGCCTTCCCCGTCCCTCAAGACCCTGCCGGCGATCCAGATCCTACGGTTCAGCAGTTCATCCAGGCGGCAAACATGGCCGGCATTGAGCTGCTCACCATGTACGACTGGCAAGAGCTGATCAAAAACTATGTGATCCCGATTCAGTCTGATTACACCAACCAGAAGGAAAAAGGTTTCCCTCTGCCTGAGGACTTTTTCGATTGGATCGACCAAACCAACTGGAACGCGACCACGCAGTTCCCGTCTCTCGGACCTGTCTCGCCACAGATGTGGCAGCAGCTGCTGATCCGCACAACGCTGCCGGTGCTGTCGTTCTACTGGCAGGTGCGCGACAACTTGATCTATGTCCTGGCGCCTCCCAACTCGCCCCAGACGATGAACGTGTTTTATCTGTCTCAGGCGTGGGTGCAGGACCAGGATGATCCAACTCTTTACAAAAACCGCATCACCAAGAACGGTGACAAGGCTTTGCTCGATCCCACGCTGATCACGCTGTACACCCGCGTGAAGTGGCTTGAGATGAAGGGCCTAGACACTGCCGCGGCCATGCGCGACTTCCAGATCGCGTTTGAGAACCGCAAGGGCGCAGAAAAAGGCGCTCCTGTTTTGAGCATGACGCGTGACTTCCGCTTCCCATACATCCAGCCTCTGACGAACACGCCAGACACCGGCTATGGAGTCTGATCATGCCTCTGTTGCCGCTTCAATCTCCGCGTGTATCTAGAAGGTCCTACGCCGCACAAACAGCGCAGGTAGGTGTCATTCCAGCCCCAACAGGTGGCTTGAACTACCGCGATCCGATCGCGGCCATGTCGCCACTGGACGCGCTTGCGCTCACCAATTTCATCCCGCGCCAGCAGGGCGTGGAGCTGCGCAAGGGCTGGTTCTCATACACCACGCCTTTGGAAGATTCTATCGAGTCTGTGTTTGGCTACAAGGCGCCCGTCAACGATGACGACAAGCGCTTCATTGCAGCCAATGGCAACATCTATGACGTGACTGACCCCGGCGCCCCCGTGCTTGCTGTAACAGGCACGGGCAGTGATGCTGACGAGTGGTGGACTACTCAGTTTTCTACGCCTGCCGACACTTTCCTGTTGGCCGTCTCTCCTGGCGCCGGGTACTGGACCTACAGCACCACAAGCGGCTGGGTCGATCGCACAGCGACAACCACCGGCTTGCCCACAACCGTGCGCACTGTGGCCGTGTGGAAGCAGCGCGTTTGGTTCACCGCTGAAGGTGACTCCAACGTCTACTACCTGGACGCTGTGGATGTCGTGACAGGCGCCTGCACATCATTTGCAATGGGTTCATCTTTGCGCAACGGCGGCTATGTCTCCGCGCTGATTAACTGGACGATGGATGCTGGTTTCTCAATCGACGACTTCCTGATCGTTGTCGGCACAGAAGGCGACATTGGCGTGTGGCAGGGCACTGACCCAACCAGCGTCGATACCTTCAGCCTGAAGGGTGTCTGGTACGTCGGCCCA
>Ga0208090_1000070_pt1 | contig 23619 bp, 22 predicted proteins | sample LakMenEpi20Jul12_FD_150718 | JGI IMG/M metagenome (GOLD analysis project Ga0208090, IMG submission 150718) | Freshwater microbial communities from Lake Mendota, WI - 20JUL2012 deep hole epilimnion (SPAdes) | ecosystem: Environmental > Aquatic > Freshwater > Lake > Epilimnion/Euphotic zone ...
CACGTCTTTGAATTTGCGCCCCTCCTGCACGGCACGCATTTTCATGGCGCGCAGGAGATCATCAGGAATATCGAGGGTCGTTTTCACATCGATAAATTGCCAGCTTTCCAGCTTTCCGTCAAGCTGCTTCTCTGGGGCTCTTTCCATGAGGTTAGTTGGTAGAGTGGTCATTCTAGCCATCAAACCACCCCCCTTGTTTGGTCCGCACTTGACCACCGAAAAGCACTTGATGAAGTCGATCGAAAAGTGGCAAATTGCCCTTGAACCACCGAGCCTTTTCTTCTAACAAGCTCATGTCGTTGCGGCGACGCAAATGACACCTTCCCGGAGACCATGAAATTGAGGCGCCACATACCTACGGTACTGATCATTCTGCAGCTAAGTCACCTCGCGTCCGCAGCTGAATACACATGGACCAACACCACATCAAACGGGTGGTTGGGCTCTACCAACGGCTACTCTTTGACCAGCTCTGGCAACTGGAACACAACGCCGACTTTCAACAACACGACGACTCTCAACTTCAGCTCGAGCGACGGTCAGATCACCATTGCGGCCCCGTTTGGTACCACCACCGTCAACAAAATGGTTTTTTCGAGCGGTAACGGATGGCGATTCAATTCCGGATCGGCAACGATCAATTTCGACGGCACCACTCCCACATTGGATGTTCAGAGCGGTTATGCCCGCCTCGAGTTCAAGGCCAGCAGTTCAAACGGCATCACCAAAACCGGCAGCGGAACGATCCAATCAAACTTACAATCTGTCAGCTCCGGTTTTACAGGCCCCCTCACCATTGCTGCCGGTACCTGGCAAGCCATGAACAATTACGCGCTCGCCGAGGAAAAAACGGTCAATGTGCTGTCGGGCGCAACCCTTAACATGAGCAGCTTGGCGCTCGGATCGAGCGCCATCTCTGGCGGCACCACTGCATCACGTGGCTACACCATCAACATTGCAGGAGACGGATCAGGCTCTGGCGCCATCACTAGTCTTGCCAATGTGATGAACGGACTTTCGGGGATCAAGCACCTTGCGCTGACCGACGATGCATCCGTGGGAACCAGTGCCTCCTATGACATAGGATACAATGGCGGATCAATCTCGGGAGCGGGTCACACCTTGACGAAGCGTGGCAGCGGAACCATATGGATGCGCGCGGCGGCAACCAATATCTCATACAACGTGGCTGAAGGAACCTTGGTTGCCAACGCCAGCAACGATGCGTTGGGCGGCGCGGCGGGCTCGGTTTCAGTCGCCTCCGGAGCGATTCTGGCCAGCTCCGGCAACATGGCGATCGCAACGCCGCTGACCATGGATTCCGGTTCTACTCTTACCAATTTAACAGGTAGCACCTCGTGGTCAGGCAGCGTCAGCCTCCAAGCCGGCGATGGAGTCACCTTCACAGGAGCCAGTGCAGCGACAACGATCACTGCCCAAGGAGTGATCAGCGGCGAAGGTGGCACCTTGATCAAAGCAGGTGGCAACACACTGAACCTGAATAACACCAACACCTACACCGGGCTCACCAAAATCACACAAGGCACTCTGTCCCTTGGCTCTGCAGGCTCGATCAACCAGTCATCGGAAATTCAGATCTCCAACGGCGCCACCTTCAATGTGAGCACGGTGAGCGGTGGTTATTCTCTCGGCAGCGCACAGACTTTATCCGGCGGAGGCACCGTTGCCGGAGCCACCATCATTGAAGGAACCCACAGTCCTGGCTTTAGCCCCGGCATTCAATCATTCACATCGGACCTCACCTATTCGGATGGTTCGATCATTATCTGGGAGCTGATTGATAACATGGTCGCAGGACGTGGGACCAATTACGACGGCATCAATGTCACAGGTGATTTGACCTTCAACGGGTCCGTTACCCTCGATCTCACCTTCGCCCTCGCTTCCAGCAACGTGGATTGGACTGATGCGTTTTGGTCGGGCTACGTGTCTGGCGCCAATGGTTGGAAGGTGTTTGACGTGGGTGGCACAATCACCGGCTTGGACAATATCAACCTGCCTCTTGGCGGCACTTTGCTCGATAGCAATGGAACAAGTCTACTCACAGCTCGTTCACAGGGATTTTTCTACCTCAGCGAGCAAAACGATGGCGTCTACCTCAACTACGCTGTACCTGAACCCGCCTCCGTTGCCCTAGGCGGCTTAGGCCTCCTGCTTACACTCCGACGCAGGCGTTCCTAGCTCGGGCGGATTTTTCACATTCCGGCCGCTAAACCATACGCCTCTCGCCTCTGGAGGCCTTGGGTTCCTTACTAATCCGGTTCACATGCTGGCTCATCGACGCAGGATAGCCCATCGCTAGACGTTCGGCAATCCACTCGTTGTTTACCGAGGTCCGGCGTTTCACCAACGCGGCGCAGACCACCTTTCTGGGATCGCTATTTCCGAACTGTTTTTTGTGCTTATTGGTTGTCCAACTCTTGCGCATGAATAAGTGCAGCAAACATCCTTCAAAAAGCAAATTCCTAGCATTTATTTTCGCGCTGGCAACACCAGCAGATCCAGCCCGCTGAATTGGGAGAATGCTCTGTCGGTGGTGATCATCTGGAACCCGGAACGAATGGCAAAAGCGGCCAAGTAAGCATCCATCCAAAGTTTCGGTGAATGCGTGTCGCGGATTGCCAAAACTTTCCACGTTTCCTCCATGCCTTCCGGTTCGTTGGCGAAGGTGAAGCGCTCATCCTTCATAAAACCGTCGATCACGTCCCATGCCTCCCGGTTGCTTAGCGGAGGATTTCCATAGCCAGCGAGAACCTCAGCGGTAGTGAGCAATCGCACCAACCCCTGCTGGGTGACGCGGCAAAAGCACAGGCTGGCACTCTCAGCTTGGCCTTCCAGCCAGGCACGGGCCGCTCGATGATGCGTGTGCTTGGAGAGAACCAAGGCCAGCCAGATATTAACGTCGAGCAGCTTCATGGCTCCATTCCAATTCTTGTTTCAGGAGCACATCGGCGACTTGATCCGGCGTGAGCTTCGCATGCGAAGCCGCTGCGTGACGGCACTGGATCAGGGGCAGTTTTACCCGCTGCCCCCCGCCCGAGTTCGCCGCCATCGCTGGTTGGGCCAAGCCGCGGCGAAAAACCTCAGTCGCCACGTCCTTGAATTTGCGCCCCTCCTGCACGGCACGCATTTTCATGGCACGCAGGAGATCATCGGGAATATCGAGGGTCGTTTTCACATCGATAAATTGCCAGCTTTCCAGCTTTCCGTCAAGCTGCTTCTCTGGGGCTCTTTCTTTGACGCCCCCTCCTAGAGCGACTCATCAGTTTATTCCCCGCCTTAGATGAAAAAGCAAATTCCCAGCATTCGGACAATCGATCACCACGCTATTTTCGCTCTGAAATGCCCGCCTTTTCCCCGGCGCTTGCGCGCAAAAAACTTGCATTTTCAGCCAGTCAAACGATGAAGATCACCATGCTGCCACACTTCATTCGCCGCGCGATGCTGCCTCTACTGGCCGCGCTTGCACTCGGTGCATGTGTTTCAAACAAAACCTCCGAAATTTTCCTCGGTCCCGTTCCCTACGCGATGAAAGTGCCAGCGGATATTGCGCCAAGGATTTCGACGGGCCCGGTCGAAGGACCGTTTCGCCGCGATGTGGAAAATGCCGGCAGCTTGGCGGCCACGACGGTTTATTTCAACCCCGGACCCGGCAACGAAAATCTCCCGCGCGCGATTTTCATGACCGCCTACTTTTTCCCCGCCGCAAAATTTGATGCGGCGCAGAACCCCAACGAGCCGCCGAGGTTTGGAAAAGAAGTCGTCCGCTCCGGCGGCACCGTGCTCGGAATCGCGGGCCCGCACGACACGATTTACGATCCCGCCACGCCATCAGGGCGCGATGTGGTGCGGCTGCACAAATCGATCTACCAGCCGCAAACCTACCGACATCTTCCCTAAGCCGCCTCCGTGCCCTCTGCGGCCATTCCCGACAGCGCTGTTTGGAATCCGCCCGAACCCCTCGCTCTTGGCAGGCTCATGGCCTTGCCTGCGACTGGCTCTGAGGGGCAGCGCAGGCCATCAAACGGGCGCTTTCAAAAAGCGCCTCACGAATACGGGATATCCGAAGCTCTCCAAGGATGCGGCAATCCCCTTTTTCCCAGCCTCCGGCTTGACCAACGGCACTTCCAACGGCCACGTGGCGCGAGCACAAAAGTGTGAAGAGTGCTGAAATCCAACGATTTACCTAATTATTTCCTCGTCAACTCACAGGGACTGCAAATGCAGCCGCTGGGACAGCGTGTGTTCTTCACCGGGAGATAGAGTGACCATTTCGGGCAAGGAGCTCAGAGCCTCCACACATACAAAGGAATGGTAAGCATCGTCAGGCAGGTCGGTGAGACGTTGGGATTTTTCAATCCACGGATTCCACACCACGGTGGTTTGGCTGCCGCCCTTTTCCACCACCAAGGTCCGTCCTCCCACGCGATCAAGCAGACTCACGGTGCCAGATGATTCATAGTTGCGATCCACCTCCCGATCAAAATACACCGGCCCACTTTGCTGCACGCGTTCAGCGGAAAGTCGCGACTCCACGTAAAAGCTGCCATCGAGTCCGATCACGGCCGCCTTAGCCACATCCGCCACGCTCAGATAAGTATGCAGCGCACCGGTCATCGACCATTCGGTGTCGCCCGTATTTTTAGCGTTCAATGCGAGGCCAAGCGTCGCGCCGATCTTCACTTCCAAACGCAGCTCAAAGCGGTGCGGCCAGAAGGGAATTGTCGCCTCACTATCGCGGAGCAGAAACTCCAGTGTCACACCCGTGAGTTCTTCGGTCACCGCACCCACGGCCCAGGGAATGAGGCGCGCGAACCCATGGGCAGGTTGGGTCGCCTCTGTGGGATGCGAACCAAACCAAGGCCAACAAACTGGCACCCCACCGCGGATCGCTTTACCCGTCTCCAAAGTGGCCAGCGGGCTCATGTAGAGCACAGGCTTTTCCCCCTTCGGCACCCACTCCATGACATGCCCCCCATTAAGAGCAATGCGACCCGAAGCCGTCGGGTGATCGATGACAAGGACCGGGTATCCAGCAGGTTCTTCGATGAGTGTGACAGAAGAGGGTAAGGTCATGGCCCCAGACATAGCCGGAACTTCATGGAAGGCAACCTCTGCCCTTTCCAGGATTGACTCACTTCACCAGAGGAAAAACGCGCCATGTTGCAGTGATCCTCTGGCATGGTCGCCCTCGCCTGCCGCACGCCGAACTATCGATCTCCTCGCAGTCTTCGCTTGGGAAACCCTCTTTCGAGCGTATTTTTCTGTCCCAGCGGAACAATTTTTTGACAAGCGCCCCGCGGGCCGCTAAACCACTCGCCCCGCGCCTCAGGATGCCAACCAATCCGGCACCCGGCGCCAACCTCAACGACCCATCTCCGTCATGGCCAAAAAGACACTCCTCAAAGCCGCAACTCGCGCCCGCACCGGCTCCGGCCGCCTCAACCAAATGCGCCGCGAAGGCTGGCTCCCATCCGTGATCTATGGTCGCGGCGCCGATAACATCAACCTCAAGGTCGATGCCAAATCGTTCGCCGAAGTGATCAGCCACAGCAGCTCGGAAAACATCATCGTCAACCTCGAGGTCGAAGGTCAACCCGCACGCCTCGCATTCCTGCAAGCAATCCAACACGATCCGATTTCCGGCGCAGCCGTGCATGCCGACTTCCTCGCGATCGACGAGAAAACCGAAATCACCGCCCACATCCCGGCTCACCTCAATGGCGAGTCCCCAGGCGTGAAACTCGGCGGCGTGATCGAGCAATACATCCACGCGATCGAAATCACCTGCCTTCCCGACGATCTCCCCGAAACGCTCGAGGTCGATATCAGCGGACTCGCTCTCGGCGACTCGCTCCACCTCGGTGACATCAAGTACCCGAAGGGTGTGCGCCCAACCCACGCTGCCGAAGTCGTGGTCGTGCACATCGGCAAACCCGGTGCCGGCGTCGAAGAGGCACCCGCAGCCGCAGCCGCACCTGCCGAAGCCGCCAAGGCCTGATTTGATTTTCATCCAATCATTCAACGCCCGGACCGTGCAAACGCTCCGGGCGTTTTTTTGCCTGCGCAAAAGCCCGATCCTACTGCAACTTGGATTCGTCACACAGCGCGGGCCCACGGCCTGATGCCATTCGATTTTTTCGCAACACCATGCAAACACCCCACGATCATCCACGCAGCACCATCGCCGCCATCGCCACGGCAGCGGGTACGGGCGCGGTTTCGATGATCCGTATTTCAGGGCCTGCAGCGCTCGAGATCGCCGACACGGCCGGCGATGGCAAGGCCTCAACACAAGCCGACCGCTTCGCGCGGCATTGCAAGATCATCGGTGCCGATGGCGTGGCAATCGATGATGGCCTGCTCACGGTCTTTCGCGCGCCGCGAAGTTTCACCGGCGAAACCTGCATCGAGTTCACCGGTCACGGCGGCATCCTTGTGACGCGTGAGGTGCTCGGACGCTTTCTCGAATGCGGTGCGGTGATGGCCTCACCCGGCGAGTTCACTCAGCGCGCGTTTCTCAATGGCAAGCTCGACCTCACGCAAGCCGAGGGCGTGATGGATCTGATCTCTGCCCAAACGCGGCTCTCCTTGCGCGCTGCACGCAACCAACTCGAAGGTCGCCTTGGCCGCAAGACCACCGAAGCGCGCGACGCCTTGCTCGAAACACTCGCGCACCTCGAAGCATGGATCGACTTTCCCGAAGAAGACATCGACCCGAAATCCGGTGCCGCGCTGCGCGCGAAAATTTCCAGCGTGCTCGCCGATGTCGATGCCTTGCTAGCGACTGCCGATCAAGGACGCATCCTGCGCGAAGGTGCACGCACCGTGATCTTTGGCGAACCAAATGTCGGAAAATCCAGCCTGCTCAACCACCTGCTCGGCTTCGAACGCGCAATCGTCAGCGACATTGCCGGCACCACCCGCGACACAATCGAGGAAACGATCAACCTCGATGGCATCCCCCTGCGCCTCGTCGATACCGCTGGCGTGCGCGAGTCGGCCGACCACATCGAGGCTCAAGGCATCGAACGCACGCTCAAGCAAATTGAAGCCGCCGACCTCGTCATCGAAGTCGCCGATGCCAGCAAGGCACGCGTGAAAAAATCTTCGCACGCCGAGACCGATGCCAAACGCATTCTTGTTTTAAACAAATCCGATCTCGGCGAAGATTCGTCGTGGCAAGGCATAAATGCGATTCGCCTCTCATGCCTGCAAAGCTCGGGCTTCGATAAACTTTCACAGGCAATCCGCGCAGCACTGCATGTCGGCGATGCCGCATGGGGCGACGAGTCGGTCGCGATCAACGCGCGACATCAAGCCAGCCTCGCAGTCGCACGCAATGAACTCCACGCCGCGCTTGAAATTCTCGGCGATCCACAAAGCGGACCCGAGCTGGCAGCAATCAACCTCCGCAGCGCCCTCGATGCCCTCGGCGAAATCCCCGGTCGCGTCGATACCGAGGATTTGCTCGGCGTGATCTTCAGCCGCTTTTGCATCGGCAAGTAATCGACCCAGATCAGGCCAAAAACCCCGTGAGCGGACTCGTCGCACTGGCGTGATCAAGCGCTTCGGGCAGGCCGATTTCATATGCCTCCCTGCCGGCTTCGACCGCCATGCGGAAGGCCCTCGCCATGCGCAGCGGATCGGCGGCAATCGCCACCGCGGTATTCACCAACACGGCATCCGCGCCCATCTCCATCGCTTCCGCCGCATGACTCGGCGCGCCAATGCCAGCATCGACGACCACCGGCACGGTCGCTTGCTCGATGATGATTCGAATCTGGTCGCGCGTGGCCAAACCGCGGTTGCTGCCGATCGGCGCACCCAAGGGCATGACCGTTGCCGTTCCCACTTCCTGCAAGCGCTTGGCGAGCACCGGATCGGCATTGATGTAAGGCAACACGGTGAAACCTTCTTTCACCAGCACCTCGGCAGCCTTGAGCGTTTCGATCGGATCGGGCAGCAGATAAGTCGGATCGGGATGAATCTCGAGTTTCACCCACTTCGGCAATCCCGCCGCCGCTGCAAGCCGCGCGAGACGCACCGCTTCTTCGGCATTCATCGCACCGCTGGTGTTGGGTAGCAGCAGGTATTTATCGGAATCAATGAAGTCGAGAATGTTGGCATAGGGATCACCCTTGCCTGTGAGATCGGCGCGCCGCAAGGCCACCGTCACAATCTCCGCGCCACTCTCATGCAAGGCATCGCGCATGATTTCGTTGGAAGAAAATTTGCCAGTTCCCAAAAACAAGCGGGAGCGGATTTCACGGCCGGCGATGATGAGTGGTGACATGGTGTCCTGACGGAAAAATTACAGATCAAACTTGCCGAGCCATTGTTCAAATGACGCGTGGTCGCGCAAGTCGTACTGCCAGCAATGCAAGCCGTGCGCCCTGCCCGCAGCGATGTTCTCCGGCAGGTCGTCGATGTAAAGCGTGGACCCGGGATCAAGCCGGTGTGCGTCAAACGCGTGCTTGTAAATTTCCGTCTGCGGCTTGATCGCGCCAACCTCATGGGAAAGCACCGCCCCCTCAAACAAGTCAAACTCCGGGTAGCTTTCAAAAATCCACGGGCAGTGGATCGAATTGGTATTGGAAAACAAAATCAAGCGATGCCCCTTCGCCGCAAGCTGGCGCACACATTCCCACATCGGCTCGTTCGGCGTAAAAATATTGCACCAAGCAGCACGAAACTCATCGGCGCTCGCGTCGCTGCCCATCACGCCGAGCGCCCATTCGATGTAGGCATCGGCCTCGATCCTGCCCGCCTCGAAATCATCTTTGCGCGCAAGCAGTCGCTCGAGCCGCTCGCGTGGATTGGTAATGCCCGCAGGCAAAAGGCGCGACAGCGATGATTCGAAATCGAAGTCCAGAAGCACGCGGCCGATGTCGTACAAAAAATTCATGATTCAAGAATCAGTTCCGCGGCGGCGATCGCGCCAGAATTTTTTCCATGCGCCGCAAGCGCGTTTTTCATCCCGCGCCACGCCGCCGCATCATGCGTCAACATCGCCGTCACTCGATGTTGCAAATCCTCGGGCTTCGAAGCCAAGGCCCCGCCGCCGATAAGCTCCAACAAACGCAAATTTCCCTCCTCCTGCCCAGGCACCAAATGATGAATCAACATCGGGCAGCACGCGGCAATCGCCTCATGCACGGTCGCCCCACCGGCCTTACCCACAACCACATGATGACGGTTCAGCAATTGCGGCACCCTGCGCGTCCAACCGATCAAGCGCACCCTGCCCGGATAAGCACGCTTGAGCTCGCACGCCGCCGCATGCAAGCGCCGCACATTGCGGCCCATCACGATCGTCAGCCTCACCACCGGCGAGGCATCAAGCATCACCCGCGCGCGACTGCGCATGCCGCCGATATCGGATGTCGGAAAATACAAAATGCGAAACGGATCGCAGGCATCGTCCGCCGGCACGGGATGTAAACTTGCAAAATCCGGATGCACGGCAAAGCCGGTCTCATGAACTCGCTCCGCCGGCAGGCCTTTCGCGATCAACACATCACGCGTCGTGGAGTCCGTCACCAACCAACTCGTCGCCGAAGCGCCAAGCCACGAGGCATTGATTTCGATCGAATCGGTGATCACCACAAACACCGGCGGAAACTCGGGTTTTTCCTTCGCCATCTTCGCCAAAAAATACGGATAAAGCGGATAAGTGCTCACCACCACCTGCGGGCGAAATTCCTCCACCGCCGCACGCGTTGCATGTTCCGGCCCGCGCAAAAACAGCGGTGTGTTGTCGCCACCGAAATCACAGCGCTCGGCCGAACGGTAAATCCACAACCACACGCGCGGCAAATGCGTGGTCACCAGACGATAAGCATGCCCCAAGATCCGGGTGAGGCGGGGTGCACCAAGCAGGCAGGGATCGACCACCCTCGTCTCCGCACCCGCCACCTCCAACGCCAAGGCCAGATTGCGCGCCGCGCTGTTGTGACCGTCACCAAAGGCGGCAGTCAGGATGAGGATGCGCGGGCGGGCAGACATGACAAGGTTGGCGGGGTTTTAATGTGAGACTGTCGTTGCGTCGATCCGCATTTGGAGTTTTCATAGCTCGCCGATGTCGCGCCCGTCGAAACCGATACAAGTCAGGCCCGTGGACGACCTCCACGAAGAGCCGGAGGAAGTCGTGCGCCTGACCACCGGCAATGAGGATGCGTTCAAAAAAACCGAGGCCCCCGTAGTGCTTGGGCCAGCAGCCGATCACAAAGGCCCGGCAACCCGCGTCAAGCTGTCGCTGCGCGAGGACATCGAAACACGCTCAATCGAGCCGGACATCGAAACCCTCATCGAATCGACAACCACCGATCCTGCGGCGCTTGAAAACGATTGGGGCGATCAGGTGAAAAACGCCAAACCCATCGCCTGGGGCTGGTTTGCCATTCTCGCGCTCGCCATGACCGCTGCCGCCGTCTGGTCCCTCTACAAGATTGAACAATCCGAAAACAAAAACCTCCGCATCGAGCAAGCGGCCGAATCCATCGTTTCGCATGAAGAGGAAAATGAGATCGAGGCTGCAGGCCTGATCGATAGGATGGACGCTTTGCTGCGGTCGTTTCACAACGCAAGCTCGATCGAAGCCATGCTGCCACTGGTGCGTGACCCTGAACGCGTCAGGCCGCTCATGGAAAATCACTACGGCAGAAATCCCGTGCCGCTCGTGCGTCTGCGATCGATCCGATCGCTCAACCCGCTCACGATTGGCTTAAGCACAAAATTTTGGGTCGCGAGCGTCGCTCAGTCCGATGACATCACCAAAAACATCCTCATTGAGATCGACGATGACGGCAAACCTCTGGTCGATTGGGAAACCTATGTCTGCTACCAGCCGATGCCGTGGGACGACTATGCGACGCAGCGCCCTACCGGCGTCTCGTTGGATTTCCGGGTGGTGGCTCGGCCCGACAGTTTTTTCAGCCACGAATTCAGTTCCGCATCCCAGTGGTTGTGCCTTCAGCTCAATGCCCCGGGCTCGATGGAATTTCTTTATGGTTACGCCTCGGCGGAAAGCGAAGTTGCCGCACAGATCGCGAACTTGATCCATCAAAACGGCGACAATGAAACCTCGATGATCCTAAGGCTTCTCGTCCCCGAAAACCTCCAATCAAAGCGGGGAGTGATCGTGGAAAAACTGGTCTCCACTCAATGGCTTTTCACCGAGCCACCCGCAGCCGACCCCTGAGCTTGCATCATGTCCACCAAGTGCTTGCAGCAGGAAGTTGAAACAACCCGCCAACCCGCGAATTATCTTCGCGAACTCGGCGCAGTGCTCTGCGGCGCGGGAGTTTTTCTCGCCACGCAATTCGCACTTGGCCTCTGGCAGCTCAGCCAGTCGTCCGGCAGCATGATGAACAAATTCAGTTCACTCGCCCGCGACCAATACTTCGGCTTCCTCGTTCTGCAAAACTTGCTGATCCTTGCCGCCTACGCGCTGCTCGCAATTGCCGCAACGCTCCTGCTACAGCCGCTGGTGTCGATCTGGACACGACGCTCAAAGCATCGCTGTTTCGGCGCAATGGCGCTGCGCGGCTTGCTTCTCACCGCTCTGCTTCACGGCTACTTCACGCTGCGCCTCGCACAAACACGCCCGTACTTCCTCAACGAAGCGGAGTTTGGCCAATGGTATTACAAGGCGCTCGACCTGATCCCCGAACTCGCCAAGCCCGCGGGATTTTTCACGCTGTTCACGCTGGTGCCCGCGATTCTCTTTCCGCTCGCCCTCGGTACCCACATTCACCGCCACGGCCGCCGCGGGTGGTTGACGGCACTGACTATTCTCACCCTCGGCGCATCGGCTTTCGGCATCAGCCGCTCGAAAGCGCATGCCACAGCTGCGGAAACAAAAAACAACAAGTCACCGAATGTCATCATCATCGCATCGGACTCCTTGCGCGGCGACCGCCTCGGCTGTGCGGGATACCGTCCGCAACGCAGCGACGGACCAGCCGCTGGCGGAGTCTCACCCCACATCGACGCGCTCGCCCAACGATCGATCCGCTTCGAAAACTGCTACACCTCGATCGCCTCGACCATCGAGTCCGGAATCCAGTTGATGGCCTCGCGCTATCCGCACAGTCATGGCATCCGCCAAATGTATCCCGATCGCGAGACGGTCGAAAAAACCAAACGCGACACCACGCCGATCGCGCGCCTGCTGCGTGAAAAAGGCTATGACTGCGCAGCCATCGGCGACTGGTGCGCCGGCTACTACGAAGTCGTGCCACTCGGCTTCGAACATGTCTCGGTGTCGAGCTTCGACAACTTCAAGATCTACATGAGTCAAGCGGTGGTGATGGCCCATTTCGTGGTACCGCTCTACTTCGACAATGCCCTTGGCTATCGCGTTTTCCCGCAATTGAAATCATTTGCCCAATTCGTCACGCCGGAGGTCGTCACCAAACGCGTCGAACAGCGCCTTGCCAGCGTGGCACCCGAGGGCAAACCGTTTTTCTGGCATGTGTTCTTTTCATGCAACCACCTGCCCTACCGAAGTCCCGAGCCCTATGTGAGCATGTTTGCCGATCCCGCCTACCGCGGACCCAACCGCAACGGCGTCGACTTCGACATCGATGAGTTCATCGGCGGCACTGACCTTGAATCAAAATGGAAAGCCCTACCGCCGGCGGAGATCAACCAGATCCGCGCGCTCTACGACGGCTGCACCCGTCAGTTCGACGATTGCGTCGCAAAAATCCTCGCCGCACTCGCACGCCATCAACTTGAGGACGACACCATTGTCATCATCACCGCCGACCATGGTGACGACCTCTACGAAAACGGCGTCACTCTCGGCCACGGCCTCACCTTCAACGGCGCCAACCATGCCGACCGCGTGCCGATGATCGTCCACCTGCCGGGTGCGACACCGCGGGTCATCGGTGAAGCAGTGCGCCTCGTCGATGTCGCGCCAACGATCGCCGACCTCGTTGGCATTCCGCACGCACCGGATTGGGAGGGCCAAAGTTTTGCCTCATGGCTGCGCGGCGCAACACCGGTGAACCGACCCTTCTACGGCGAGACCGGATTCCCATTCATCCAGTTCAGCGTGCCGGGCGCGACGCGGCCAAAGCTACCGCCGATGGATGAAATGACCTTCATCGACAAAACTTTCAACTATCAGTTTGTTCTCAAATCCGAGTACCGCGAGGCATTGGTCGATGCAAAACAACGCTGCCTGCGAACGGCCAATTGGAAACTCGTCTGCACGCCGACTGCCGATGGCGGAAGGCATTTCGGGCTCTTCGACAACCGTGAGGACCCGGACGGCATGCACAACATCGCCGACTCGCGCCCGGAGGTGCTCATGCCCATGCGCCAGGCACTCGAACGCTGGATGGACGGGCGCATCGAAACGCCGATCAGTGGGATTTTTCCAAACGGCGAGCCCTGAAGATTCGCCGCTTGAGTTCACGCGCATACAAATACAAGCTGGCAACCAACACCACCATGAAACCGATCCAGACACTCATCGCGCTCGCATTTGCACTGCACGCGTCCGCCGCCGAATTGCCCGAGGCGTTCAAAGGACTGCTCGAACCCAACGCACCAAAGCGCGGTCAGATCGGCATGGTGGTCCCACCGCGCGAGATCGACAAGTTTGTCGCCAAGGTCGAGGCCGCCGCGCGCAAGGACCCGAAGTGGTTTCGCGAATTTTCCGCCAAGTCCAAGCCCGGCATCCCCCTGCCCTTCGATCAACGCCTCGGCCTCACCCAACAGGAATACGCCGAGTACCTCGCGCTCTGGAACAAGCGCGAGTTCAAGGCCTTTGAGGATGTAAGCGTCGTACTGCGTCCCTCGTCCGGCAACAGCTGGACGATCACCGCCACCGGCCAAGCCAGCGCGATCTCCACCCTGCGCTTCATCCCGAAGGAGGATGTCTTCCGCTCGCCGAATGGCGACCTCAAGCGCATCGAAAACATCAAGGCCGAAGCCTCCAGCATCCTCGGCGAATGGACTGGCCGTGAATGGAAATTGGAAGAAGACACCGGCCTCGGGAAAACCAAGGAAAACTTCGCCATCGGCCGCTTCACCAACAAGCCCTTTGGATTGCTCGTCTATCGCGCGCAGGAAGTCTCAACCGAAGGCACCCGCCTACTCGACCGCAGCTTGGTGATCCGCTTCCCCATCAAATCAAGCGCCACCGAAAAAACATCGGAGCCGAAGAAAACCGAAGCGACGAAAAAATCTTCCGAAGCACCGAAAAAAACCGAGGCCAAAGGCGAAGCAAAACGCTAAGCCCCGCGCTCACGACATTTCAAACCCACGATGAGAATCATCGCCGGCAAGGCGGGGCGCCTCACGATCAAGGTCCCGCAAGCGGTGGCCCGACCCACCACCGACTTCGTGCGCCAAGCGATTTTCTCGATCCTCGGCGATCGGGTCGATGACTCGCGCGTGCTCGACCTCTTCGCCGGATCCGGCGCGATCGGCCTCGAAGCGCTGAGCCGCGGCGCCAGCACCTGCACCTTTGTCGACGAACACCGCCAGGCCAACACCGTCATCCAACAAAATCTCGAAAAAACCAAATTGAGCGGCGGGCGAATCGTGAAGTCCGATGTGCAGGGGTTTCTCAAACGCGACACGGCGAGTTACGACCTGATCTTTGCCGATCCACCCTACTGGCAGCACCACGGCGACAAGGATCACATCGGCGATCTGCTCGCCAGCGGGCTCGTCGCCGCACGGCTCAAACCCGACGGGTGCTTCGTCGCGGAAATTTCCGCCCATCAAGCATCGCCCGATGGCGGCGCTCTGAGCCTCATCGACCGCCGCGAGTACGGCGGTAGCGCGGTCCTGCTTTACGCACACCCGGCAAACGCCTAAACCTTTTCACACCATGCGGAAATTCCTCGCGCTGCTGCTCTACCGCGTGTCGCTGCCATGCCTGTTCATCGCGGCTTTCCCGGCATGGGTCGTGAAAATGCTGCGCCGCGGCGGACTGCACACGCCCCTTGGCGAACGCATCGCCATCTACGGCACCGACGCCGAAACAGAACCCTGCGGCGCCATTCACATCCATGCGGTCAGCGTTGGCGAAACCCTCATCGCACTCAAACTGATCCGCGAATGGCTTGCACAAAATCCACACCAGATATTCGTGCTCGCCACCGGCACCGCCACCGGACACGCGGTCGCAACACAGGCCGCCCTCGCGCAAGTCCGCGTCGCCTACTCGCCCTTGGATTTTGCATCGATGGTCACGCGCTACCTCAATCGCTTCGAGCCATCGCGCATCGTGCTGATTGAGGGCGAGCTTTGGCCGCACCTGTTGCTCGCATCTCGCAAGCGCTCGATTCCCGTTTCGCTGGTGAATGCCCGCATGTCGCCGCGCTCAACAAACCGCTACCGCCGATTCGCCAAATGGCTGCGACCCTTTGTTTCCTGCCTCGACGCAGTCGCGATTCAGGAAGCGGAAGACGAATCGATCTGGCGCGAACTCGGTGTCGCGGACGATGCGATCCACCTCACCGGCAGCATCAAGTTCGATCCCGGCAGCGGACCATCTCCCACACGCAGAGAGGAATTTCAAAACATGCTCGATGCCTTCGGTCACAACCGACCGATCGTTCTCGCTGCCAGCACCCACGCCGGCGAAGACGCGTGGATCGCCAATGCCATCCGCGAAGCCGCAGCTCACGCCTTGCCCGTCATCGCACCGCGCCATGCGGAACGCCGCAATCATGCGATCAAGGATTTGGAAGCCGCCGGATTCACGGTCCTCGCCCGCTCGCAATTTGATGCCGCGCCAAAGCCCGATCAAACATCCGCCGTATTTCTCATCGATACCACCGGCGAGCTGGGCGACTGGACCGCTCTCGCCGATGTGGTGATCATCGGCAAAAGTTTCCTCTCGGAAGGCGGACAAAATCCTGCCGAAGCCATCCTTGCCATGCACCCGGTGATCTTTGGTCCGCACATGGAAAACTTCGAGCCGCTCGCCACCAGACTCGTCGCCGCCGATGCCTGCATCCAAGCCACCGGCCACGCGCAACTTGTCAACGCGATCCGACGCGCACTCGATCCGCGCGAGGCGCATGAGCTCGGCTCGCGCGCGATCCGCGTTTTGTCCACTCACCAAGGCGCGACACGACGCGTGATTGGCATTTTGAACGCCCGTTTGAGGCCATCAAATTGACTCAACGCGAAGTTTGTCATTTTCAAATCCTTTGCCTACAATTCACACCGTGAGCAATCCTGACAACGAATCACTCACCGGCCTTCTTTCAAGTTTCGCGCTGGGTCCCTCATGGGCGCGCGATGCCGCGGAGCCGGCGAAAGCGCATGCCAAAAAAGAGCGCAAGCACGACACGCGCCCCGATGGCGATGGCCCGCCGCGCGAACGCCGCGAATTTCGCGAACGCCGTGACGACCGCGGCGACCGCGGCAAATCACGATTCTCACACGACCACGCACCACGCGAACCGATCGTCACTCCCGCCGCCGGCGTACGCGTCACAATCATCCCCGACCCCGAAGCGGTGCGACTCATCGGCAAGGAAGTGCATCAAGTCGCACGCGTTTACCCGCTCTTCGATGTCGCCAAAATCATCATCGCCGAACGCAGCCGCTGCCGTGCGATCATCGAGACCGAAGAAGCACGCCCGCCACTCTTTCACGGCAAGATCGACGGCTCGTTGTTTGTCTCGCGCGAGGATGCAGTGCGCCATCTTTGGAACTCCGAACTGCGCCAAAACTTTATCGAAGAGGAAACCGTCGAGGTCGATCCACCAAGCGGCAATTTCCAATCCATCGCCCGCTGCGGACTCTCGGGCGAACTGCTTGGCCCACCCAACTTCCACGCCTATCAATCCAATCTCCGCCGCATCCACCGCGAGCGTTTCCCCAACATGCCCTTCGAGGCCTACGCCGCCAAGGTTCGCACCGAACGCGGCGAGGAAGTGGTCAACGCGTGGCTCGAATCGATGAAGAAAAAAACCCGCTGGCGCATCAAGGGCGACGGCGATGAGGCATGGATCGAAAACCAGGCCGATGCCGAACGCGCGCTCGCCGCAGGCCGTTTCGACGACGCTTTCGCAGCGGTACGCAAAATCGAAATCCCCGCCACGATTTCCAACCAGCTACTCTCACCCTCGCTGGCGCTCTCACTCAAACTCGCCGGCATCCACGCACGCGAGAACCCAGCCTACATGATCCCGGCAATCTGCCGCGCGGTCGAGGCCGAGCGCCTCCCAATCTTCAAACGCAAGGGCAAGCTCTACACCGGCCCGGCCCGACCCAACCCGCTCCCCAAAGACGCGGTCCTCGCCACACGCCCCGCCATCATGGTCGAGTGGATCCGCGCCAATACGCCTGCAAAACTTGCAGGACTCTGGGAAGCGGTCCTGCCCGAAGGCGGCAATGCCCCGCCCGCGGAATTTGCTGCCGACCTCTTTTGGCTCCTTCACCAAGGCCACATCCTGCTCTTCACCAACGACATCCTGATGGTTCAGGAGGTCATCGAAAAACCCGCACCCGCCAGCGCCGACGCTCCCGACAAGCCCAAACGGAAAAAGAAAAAGTCGAAAAACAAAGCGACCACTGCGGCAACGGGCGAAGCATCCGTGGACGGCTCATCGGCCGATGCCGAGTCCGTCGATCCGGCCGCAAGCGAGGCTCCCGTCGCATCCACCAGCGACGAATCCTCACCAATTTCCTCCACAGAGGTTGACGAACCGCCAGCCCTGTGATTCAAACAACCCGACCCGCACACAGGAACGGTGGCTGAGTGGTCGAAAGCACTCCCTTGCTAAGGGAACGTAGCAGAAATGTTACCGAGGGTTCGAATCCCTCCCGTTCCGCGGCCTGTTTCACACTTAGCTTCAATCCTTCCATTAAGGAAAATTTAACCACAGAACGGGAGGGATGAGAACCCCTTCCGAAGCGAAGCGGAGGAAAGGGTTTGAAAGCAGCGGGAGCGTTAGCGACCAGTCCAATCAAGCGAGCATGCGAGCCAACTTGGCTTGGCCGGAGTGCAACGAAGGCAATCCCTCCCGTTCCGCCATTCTTCGCTTCCGTGACGGAAGCTACGAATGGCAGGCCATTGTAAAAGCGACTCAAAGCGAAGAATGCCCTTCGTAGCTTTAGCGAAGAAGGGCGAGTCTGCGCCAAAAGTTTGGGATTTGATAAGTGACCTCAACAATACCCTTGGTGCTTCCATCGTGATCGCGTATGACTCGAGTGATGTATGGAAAACTTGGAATTGCACCCTTCCACGCTGCCTTTGTCCTGAAACAACCGCGCGCGACTGTTCCAGGTAAAATGCCGCGTGTGACTCAATAAAACTGTTCGGCAAAGAAATTGACTCACTATCTCTCTCGCCTTCATCAATGTTGATCCTCCAAATAGATTCACATCCCATATGAAAAGGCTGATTGTACTCTCGTTGCTCTTAAACATTGCCGTGCTCATTCCGGTCTGCGCTGGGCTCATTACCGATGCGAGCTGGTCACAGGCAAGCTATGGCGAGGCGACACCTGCGCGTGGCATTCTCCTTTCAGTTTATCTAAGCATCCTAATCGCCTCTTTCCTGTTGCTCGCATTTCGCGAACCAAGATCCGTTGCCGCACTATTGTCGGTGCAGATACTCTACAAGATTACGACACCTTTAACTGTAGGAACATTTCATAACCATGTGGTGATCAGTAATCTTGGGATCGCAGTATTTCACACGATAACGTTGCTTTTCATTTGGCGAGCGATTGGTAATCCATTTCGAAAGTGATAATCGGAGAAGCCGAACAAGACGAGACACAGCAACCCCTATCAGCCGCTCTGTTTACATGCTCTTCCGTAATTTCAACCTCAACCCCGTGATCGACGCGCGCCCTCGCTGGTAGTGGTGCACGCGCTCTACGTTCTGCCAAAAAATGAAGCACACCACGATCCTACGAATGCTCATTGCTGCCGAAATCGTTCTCGGGTTGCTCGGCATCACTGCGGACTTTGCCGGAGAGACGAAGCTCCCAATCGAAATCCGGAATTACATCGCGAGAAGCTCCGAGGCAGATCTCACATTAGCGCAACTCTCGGGATTTGGTGTCGGAATGGTTCTCGTTATTGGGCTGATTGTAGGATGGGTGGGACTCTGGAGACTTTGGCGTCCCGCGAGGACGATCTATGCTGTTTGCTGGCTTGCGGCTGTTCCACTCTACCTCCTGCTTGATCCCGTCGTGTATTACACTCCTTTAGGCTCCATGCTCAGCGAGTATTCAGTGCTCGCTGCGGGGGCGATTCTGAGCTTGGTATTCTTCTCGGATTTAGCGGGGCATTTTAACCGGACAAGGGCAGAACAAGCCGCGTCATGCAACCACTACCAGCCGCCCTGTTTCGATGATTTGCCGTAATTTCAACACCAACCCCTTGATCGACGCTCGCCCTCGCAGGTAGTGGTGCATGCGCTCATCGTTCGCCCAATGAACCAAGTCATGCGTCCATACAAAGAAATGACTCTAGAGGAGTTGCGTGATCTCGTCGCCAAAGCTCCGAAGACTCCACAGGAACGATATGATCGCGCCATTGAAGCGCTGCATTCTGCCGATTCACCGTATGCACGCTGGTGCGCACTGGGAGCAGCAGCAAAGACATCAGTGGAGATTGGCAGTGATGAGGAAGCTACTGGTTATGCCCATGAGTTGAGACAGCTAGCTCCGACATATGCTGACGACTGGAATTACGGGAACGCCATTCAGGACTTCAGCGTTGTTTTCGGACTTCTATCCTTGAGAGGTGGTGATGCGGAAGCAGCCAGAGACCATCTGCTTGCGGCTGGCCGCTCACCGGGGAGTCCCCAGATGGTTTCATTTGGACCGAACATGTCGCTCGCCAAGGCTCTACTTGAGGCGGGCCACCATGATGCCGTGCTTCAGTATTTTGATCTGTGCCGATCATTCTGGGAGATGGATCGAGGCCAACTCGATAAGTGGACAGACGAAGTGGGGCGTGGACTGTCCCCAAACTTTGGAGCCAATCTCATCTACTGACATGCATATCGATGGCACAACAATGGCGAACAAGCTGCGGCTGGACAACCGCTGGGGCTGCTCTGTCGGCCATGCTTTCCGTAACTTTAACCCGCCATCCCATTGCAACGCTCACCCTCGCCCAGCGGTGCCAGTGCTTGAACGTTAGGCCGCATTAAGCGTATGGACTTTTCTCCCCTTCCAACCAAGAGGCCAACGCCCTCGGAGTATACTGTCATTGCAGTCGGCTCATCGGGACTTTTGATTGTTCTCGGCTTAGTTGGATTTGGATTTCGAATTTTTGCCGCACCGCAGAAACCCGAGGTGACAGCTGCATTGACTCACTATTCTGGGTGGTCGTTGGGGATTGGCGCGTTTATCGCTTTCTGCTATTGGTTGTTCCGACGCCTCACGGATTAGTTTGTCATGAGACAAATACCGCCACCAAGCAGACTGCTTACCATCGCTAAAATTTGCGGTGCATTGCCGTTGATCATAGGCGTGATCATCTTCGGACTTTGGGTGTGGACTCGTTCCGACGGATTGATTTCTGCCGGTATTTTCACCATTTACGGAGGACTCGCCTCATTTGCTTTGGGATCACTATCACTTTTCGCCTATATCCTAGCTGCCAAAAAATCAGCAGAGTTACCGAGACCATTGGTCTGGCGATCCGCGCTGAAGGCAGGCGCACTCCTTTTGAGTAACTTTCCTGCTGCTTTTGCCATCGTAGTCGCAGCAATTTTAATTGAGACACCATACACAGTTACCATTCAAAACCAGACAAGTAGTTCAGCGACAGACCTGAGGATTCATGGCGGGGGTTGCGATATTACCATTTCGAGTATTTCGCCACACGACAGCACATCTCGTTCATTTTGGATTCAGCATGACGACCGCCTTAAGCTTTCACTGCAGCTCAATGGACAGGAGCGCACTCATACCATTGAAGGCTATGTCACAAATGGACAGGGAGGAAGTAAGACTGTAACGATTGATCAGAGTGAACAGCTATCCACCAAGTGCCAAGAAGCCGGACAAGACGCGCCATCAAAGGTCGGCCAACGTCCCTGATTAAATTCGGTCTTCCATCCCAGCCGTGGATGGCCTAGTGGCTGGCTAAAAACTAAGAAACTCGTCTCGGCATTGGACGCTAATACAGGATTGATTCGCCTGATTTTTTGGGTAAATTGCCTACATGGTTCAACTTGCAGACATCCAGAAGCAGGCTAGCGAACTCTCCGAAGAAGATCGGGAAGGCTTGGTTGCATTTTTACTTCATGGTTTTTCAAGTGCTCCATCTGGGCCAGATGATGATGAAGTAGGCAGGAGAGATGCCGAAATGGACTCTGGCGCCGTCACGCCGATCAGTCACAAGGATTTCCTCGCTCAAGTGGGACGTTCTGGTAGATGAGGGCTGCTGTATATCACCCGAAGGTTCCAGCGGAGGTCAGAGCATTCCTCGACCATTACGATGCAATTTCAACTGCCCTTGGAGACTCATTTTGGCAGGAGTTGGAAGAAGCGATCACTTATGCCCGACAGCATCCAGAAAGACATCATTTTGACCATACAGGAAGGCGGCGTGGCAATCTTAAGAGATTCCCAATCCATTTCCTTTTTCGGATACTTCCGGGTGTGATTCGCGTCACGGCAGTTCGTCACGATAGACAGGATCCGCGATACGGGAGCGGGCGACAGTAAAAAAACGAGCCGCATCATCCAACCGCTAGAGGGTTCTCTGTTTCCATGGCTTTCCGTAGCTATAACCTCAACCCCGTGATCGCCGTGCGCCGCTGCTGATAGTTGCGCATGCATTCATCGTTAGAGGCCAAGATAAAAGATAAGATCATGCCTAACGGCGGATACCCCAAGGACGGCCTGGGACTGCAAGTCCCAGCCACAGTGAAGAAGAGGCACCTTCTTCGATTCACAATCACTCTCCACCCTCTGCGACCCTCTGCGACCCTCTGCGACCCTTGGCGACCTTTGCGGCTTTGCGGTAAATCTTTTTGCGAAGCATCGGCGACGCGGGCCGCATCGCCCTACCGGGTTTAAAAATAGATCTCTCCCCTCACCTCACTTGGCCTTCGCAAGCGTCAGTTTGGCGGTTGCGACTGAGCGACAACGCGGAAGAAATTTTTGCCGCCGCTTGTCGTGACGGAGAACTTCTTGCGGATGTAACCCGCGGGCGGAGTTGGCTCTGTCGGGCCCGTTTCGATGAGGATGTTGGCATTGTCGGCAAATGCCGTGGTCGCAAGATTGCTCGTGCTCTGGACCGCGTAGGAAAGATTCTCGCGAGTGAGAAAGGTCACCACCAACTGCCCACTCGCGGAAGCGCTGGAGACCAATCCGGGCGATGATGCGGTCGGATTCATGCCGAAGGCGTATTCCTGTTGGTTGGTGAGGCCATCGCCATCGGGATCCGCATTGGATAGAGCCGCATTGCCTTGCAATGCATAGCCCGCGGCCCAGGTGTCATAGGGACTGGCAGCAGAAGCGATCGAGAAACCGAGGCTGAACGCAGTTCCGGTTCCGCCCACATTGGCAGCGGTCAGTTGGACGCTTGTTTCCCCCGCCGTGGTGAGAGTGCCGCTGATGAGTCCGGTGTTGGCATTCAAGGTCAAGCCATCCGGCAGGGAGGTCTGCCCGGCGAGGGCATAGGTGACCGACCAATCCGCGGACGAGGGGTTCGTCGAGATCTGATACTCAAACGCATCCCCCACCGTGCCGCTGGCGCTCGCGTTGCTGGTGATGGTGGGGCTTGCTGGCATCCGATAGGAGACGGTCGGCACTGGTTGGGGCGTGCCGATAGTGCCCAGAACCAAAGAGCGGTCGTCCCCCGCCTCGTATCCAAAATTCGGAGCGTTTGGCGTGGAGTTGAAATACTTGTAGGCCACGGTGCCGCTCGCCAAGCCGGTGATGGTGACATTGCCCGTGTAGATTCCAGCGCTGCCGCTGGTCAGCAGGTTGACGCCCGCAGTCCAATTATTGAAAGCGCCCGCCACACTCACAGCGCCTGTGGATGCGTTGAAATTTCCGAGCGTGATCTGCTCGCTCATGTCGACATTGAAAGTGACCACGCGGGTTGGTGCTTGGTTGCTGAAGTACACCACCGACCTGGATTGATCCACATCGATCGGGCCGAGGTTGAATGAGCGGTTGTCGATTTCCTCGTAGCCGCCGCTTGGCGCACCTAAAGTGGTGTTGAAAAACTTGTAACTGATCAACGACCCCTCGCCTCCAGAGATCGAGCCGCTGCCCGAGTAGAGACCGTTGCCGAGATTTGTGAGGGGGATTGTTCCGCTTTCCGTGCTCCAACCGTTGAAGGATCCGATCACCACCACCGAGCCGCTCGTGCTGTTGAAGTTTCCGAGGTTTTCCTGTGCCGACATGTCGACATTGAAAGTGACCGTGCGGTTGCCCACTGGGATCGGCGTGCCGGTGATTTGGAAGTTGTTGAAATAGGGTTGGCGCTCGTCGCCGGCTCCCATGGCGGTGGAATAAAAACTGAAACCGGTCGGCGCAGAGGTAAGAGTGACGTTGGATGTAAACGCGATGGTTGAAGATCCGTTGCGGGCCGTCGACGTCACTTCAAGATTCGTTTCCGTGGTGCGGG
>Ga0208090_1000071_pt1 | contig 23514 bp, 21 predicted proteins | sample LakMenEpi20Jul12_FD_150718 | JGI IMG/M metagenome (GOLD analysis project Ga0208090, IMG submission 150718) | Freshwater microbial communities from Lake Mendota, WI - 20JUL2012 deep hole epilimnion (SPAdes) | ecosystem: Environmental > Aquatic > Freshwater > Lake > Epilimnion/Euphotic zone ...
CCCGATCCTGCATCGCTGCCGGAACCCCGCATTTACCAGAACCTCTCGAGTTCGACGGACACGCGCCCGAAGGGCATGTCATCATCGCACCACCGCATGTGATGCGCTCAAAAAAACTCCTCGGCCTCAAAGCCAAACGCACCGCGATGCTCAGCGGCTGGGCACTGCAACCCGGCGCGAAATTTCGCTACGGCGTCGATGAAGTCATCCCCTTTTCCGATCACGCCGACCACCCCGGCCTCATGCACTGCGTCGAATCCGTCCGCCCCAAACGCGTCATCACGATCCACGGCTACACCCGCGAGTTCGCCACCGAACTCCGCTCACACGGCTACGAAGCATGGTCCGCCCATGGCAACGACCAACTGGAATTTCATTTCAACCGGAAAACACAAATCACCTAACCTATGCGACTCACATTCCAACTCACCAGCTGCATCCCGCTCATCGCCATTTTCATGACGTCGTGTTCCGCGGACACATCATCATCGTCCGGCCGCGACTACTGGGGCCACCGCCCAGGACCGAAAAATTTCAAAACCGTCATCATCGATGCCGGCCACGGCGGTAAGGACCCGGGCGCCGTCAGCCCCCATACCTGCGATAAGGAAAAGGACCTCACCCTCGACATGGCCAAACGCATCAAAGCCGAACTAGGCGGATTCAAAACCATCCTGCTGCGCGACCACGACCACTTCATCGAGCTCGATAACCGCGTCGCCCTCGCCAACAAGCGCGACGACGCGGTGCTCATCAGCATCCACTTCAACAGCGGACCCTCTCATGTGCGCGGACCCGAAACTTATTACTGGCGGGTCGACAGCCACGGCCTCGCCACCCGCTTGCAGCGCGCCATGAGCGCAGCCAGCCCCGCCGAAGAAAACAACCGCGGCCTGGTCCGCCGCCGCCTGCGCCTCACCCGCAACCCGGAAATCCCCTGCGTCCTCATCGAATGCGGCTACCTCAGCAACTCCGCCGATAGCCGCCTAGCCGCCGACCCAGCCTACCGTCAAAAACTCGCAGCCCACATCGCCAAAGCAATCCGCACCCAGTCAGACATCGGCGATTCCGGCACCGGACCCCTGCCGCGCCCGATCAACGCGCCGCCGAGTCGCCCCACCGACGCAAAGGAGTGATTTTTCCCTAAATTCCCACCCGCGCGTTCCATCGCCGCATTTGCTCAAAATTTGAGGAAATTTCACGTGATTTCCCGATTGACAGCCGCCAGCCGGATCCCTAGTTTGCGCCCCCCGCGCGGCCTCAATCACGGTCGCAACCACCTCCTTACAAGCACATGAAGACATTTTCCGCCAAGCCCCAAGAAGTCGAGCGCAAGTGGTATGTGATCGACGCCAAGGGCAAAGTCCTCGGTCAGGTCGCTGTCGAAGCCGCCCGCCTCCTCCGCGGCAAGCACAAGCCAACCTTCACCACCCACATCGACACCGGCGACTTCGTGGTCGTCATCAATGCCGATCAAGTTGTGCTCACCGGTGCTAAGGAAAACGCCAAGATCTACACCCGCTTCTCGGGATATGTCGGCGGACAAAAAGTCGAAACCCCGCGCATGGTTCGCGAACGCCGCCCAATCCTTCTCGTCGAGCGCGCCGTCTATGGCATGCTTCCCAAGACCCGCCTTGGCAAAGCCCAATACTCCAAGCTCAAGGTCTACGCCGGTGCCGAACACCCGCACGAAGCACAACAACCCGTCGCACACGCCGTCCGCTAAGCGCACTCAATTTTTTCCCACCATGTCCACCACCTCACCTAGCGCCACCGGCCGCCGCAAAACCGCAGTTTCGAGAGTTTGGCTCACCGAAGGCACCGGCCAAATCATCATCAACTCGCGCCCCTTCGAAGACTACCTTCCCACGATCGAGCTACAAAACGCGATCCTCGCCCCCTTCCAAGCGACCTCACTGACCAACAAGTACGATGTCAATGTGGTCGTCAAAGGCGGCGGCATCCACGCCCAAGCCGTTTCGATCCGCCACGCGATCTCACGCAGCCTCACCCAGGTCGACCCCGAGAACCGCAAGGTCATCAAGCCGCTCGGTTTCCTCACCCGCGACCCGCGCATGAAGGAACGCAAAAAGTCCGGTCAACCCGGCGCTCGCAAGCGCTTCCAATTCTCCAAGCGCTGATCCCCGAGATCACATCACTCAACAAAAAAACCGCAACCCCATGGGCTGCGGTTTTTTTGTTTCAATGCGCGGGACTCAACGCACTTTGAGGGATTATTGCGCGAGTTGGCTGACCGTCAATCTCGCAAAAAGACTGCCATTTGTCGCGAGACTCGTCGGCAAATACACTCTCACAACATCGACTCCAGGCCCTGCGGCATTCGCTTCTTCAAGCTCCACAACACCCGGCAGACCACTGCTTTCCTCCCAGCCGGAAGTCAGATCCCGACTGACCTCAACACTGGCCGCAATGCTCGAGTCACCTGCCACATGCTGGGCACGCCGATAGCTGAACATTAGATAGGATCCGCTCACGCCATCGCCATCAGGATCAGCAGTGACATTCGCAGCGGTCGGCGACAAACCCGCCTCAGCACCACTGGCAGAATCACCGCCAAGATAGGAATTCATCAGATCAACCTGCGAACCATACGACAAGCTACTCACCGTGGGTGAACCTTGTTCCAACAGCGCGAAGGACGAGGCTGCCGCAATCGCAGGCGCGCCGTTGTAGATCAGCTCGATCGATGGATCACTGGCCATGCCGGCATAATTCACCGCCGTCACCACAAAGTAATAAGTTTTTCCCTGCTCCAGATTGCTCACCGTCGCACGCGTGTTGCGACCGGCATCCACCACTTGATTGTATTGACCCGGAGAAGTTCCGTAGCTCAAGCGATAGGCGGAAATATCGGTCTCAGGATTCGGATTCCAAGCCAAGTTGAGGTTGAAATAAAGCGGCGGAGTTTGATACGAAACTTCAGTCGATGGATCACTCTGCATGCCCGCGTAATTCACTGCGGCGACCGCAAAATAATAAGTACGACCGGCTTCGAGATTGGTGACAAGCGTACGGGTCTCGCGCCCCACTTCTTTGACCTGATTGTACTGGCCGGGGCTGGTTCCATAGCTCAGCCGATAACTGGCGATGTCGGTTTCCGGGTTGGCGTTCCAGGCGAGGCCAACATCGGCGGCTCCAGCGATACTGCAAAAACCAAATCCCGTTAGCGCCACAATGGCTGCGAGCGCGGAGCGCTTTGCCAATGCGCGTGTTGCGGGAATTGATTCAATGACACGACCGGTGTCCCGGCCGACGATTCGTTTGGATGTTTGGGTAAGCATAATTTGTTGCCCCTACCCATCGTCCGCAAAAACACCGAGGCAACGTAAGTGATTCCACCAATCACTGCAAATAATTCATTGCCGCTCGCTGTTCGTCACATCTCGCGCCATCGCGTGGATTGCACCGCCCCGATGAGAACGGATGCTTCATCATACCAATCCCCCCATGCGAGCCACATCACACATTGCAGAAAAGCCCCGCGAAACCGATGCCACCGAAGAAAAAAAGGCAACGCAAACTCTCCTGCTGATCGATGGAGACGCCCACAGCGCCGCACGCATCCGCGAAATGTTTGAACTTCACCATATCGCATGTGTCACATGCTCAAGCCTCGCCGATGCCACCACCATACTTCGGCAAGAGCAGCCTCTCGATGTCGCGCTGGTCGATCTCAACCTGCCCAACGGCGATGGAATCGAAGCCATCCGAATCGCCAGAAAAACGCGCCCCGACCTTCCCTGCATCGTGCTCAGCGCAAGAAGCGATACTCCCTCGGTTGTGCTGGCCATGAAAGCCGGTGCGGTGGATTACCTAACGAAACCCTGCCGGCAATCGACTTTGCTATCGACGGTCTCAAAAGCAATCGATGCCCAAAGGCACAGGACAAACACCGCTCATGCCACCACACCACATCGCAGCCGCTGGCATTCATCCGTCATGCGGCAAGCGATGACCGATGCCCGCGAAGCTGCCAAAACTAGCTCGCCCGTGATGCTCGTCGGCCCACCCGGCAGCGGAAAAAAATCCGTTGCTCAATGGATCCATCGCAAGAGTTCACGAGCCAACCATTGTTTTATCAGCATCGATGCATCGCACATTCCCCAAAATCGTGTCGAACAGGAGCTTTTTGGAAAATCCCTTAGCAACAACAACGGGGCCGCCCACGCCCATGTGACTCCAAAAATACAAGCCTGCATGGGCGGCACGCTGTACATCGAAAACCTCCAATGCCTTTCAACCAAAGCACAGGCGGAATTGCTCGATTGGATCAAACAAAACCAGTCAAGCTCACCCGAAAAATCCTGTCGCCTTATCACCGCGGTTGCGGCCGATTCCAATAGCCTTCAACCTAATGCCCGAGTCGGTCAGTTGAGACCCGACCTGTGGTACGCCGCCTCAGTTTACCGCGTGAATGTTCCAGGCTTGGCTCAAAGGTCGCAGGACATTCCGCTCCTGTGTGAAAACATCGTCTCACACATCTGCGCCACCCATCACCTACGGATGCCGGGCATCACCCGAAAGGCGATGGAAATGCTGTGCGATTACTCATGGCCCGGCAACATTGGCGAACTTCACAGCGTGCTTGAACACGCCATCACCCACACCAACGACCGCCTCATCGGCCCCAGCGACTTGGCCCATCTCAACAACTCTGATGTCAAAGAGGCGTCGAAAGAGGATGATCTTGAAAGCGGTGCAGGCAGCATCGAAGCACTCACCAAAACTACCCTCATCAACGCCCTCGAGGCATGCCAAGGCAACCGGCGCCGCGCGGCCAAAAGACTCAAGGTCAGCCTTCGAACAGTTTACAACATGATCAATCGCTACGGCCTGCCCAAAAAACAGACGCCCAAAAAAACTACGGCTGATCACACCGCGCTTGGAAGCGGGGCATGACATTCCCCCGAGCCACCTCACGACTCGGCAAGCCAGTCGCCACTGGCGATGCGCAGATCCTCACGCGTTTCCCCTAGCCACTCCCAAACCCAAGCCTCAATGACGGATCTAACTCCCGTCCCATCGCCTACGACGACGGCAATCCTCACTCTGTGGTATCCGCTTCCTTCAAAATCGTCGAGTTCGGCAATCGTCCTGGCATCGGCCATGAAAACTTCACCCTTCACCGCCCCCGAATTTTCATCGACCACCAATCCCGGATACCAATCGATGCGGTAAAGACCGCCGTACACAGCGCCCTCTGCCACAAATCTTGCCTGCGCCATGCGGAAATGATTCGACCCACCGCGCCGCAGCGTGCCGTACACGAAAACCATTTCGCATTCTTCGTCGCTCACTTCTCGTTCGGATGAGTCGCAACTTCGCTGTCGAGCATCCGGCGCAAGTCATCCATGCCTTCACCACCTTCGGCGGAAATGGGGATGATCTCAACCTTCGGAAATCTCTGACGGAAATTCGCCAGGTGCTCGGCGGCGCCTTCGAGGTCCATCTTGTTGGCAACGACCTTCCACGGGAAGCGCGCAAGCTCCTCGTCGTATTCGCGAATCTCGCGGCGCAAAATTTCCAAATCCGAAACCGGATCACGCGCCTCACTGCCCGCCATATCGACGACGAAAAGAAGCATGCGGCAGCGCGTGATGTGACGCAAAAACTCATGACCTAGCCCGCGGTTTTCGTGAGCTCCTTCGATCAAACCCGGAATGTCGGCAATCGTGCAGCGACGGTAACCGGGGAACTCTAGCACACCGACCACCGGTTGCAGCGTGGTGAAAGGATACGAGGCAACCTTCGGCTTCGCGGCGGAAAGTTTCCCCAGCAAGGTCGACTTGCCCGCATTCGGAAATCCCACAAGCCCGACATCGGCAATGCGACGCAGCTCGAGATAAAAAACTCCAAGATCGCCCGGCGTACCGAGCGTGCACTCGACCGGCGCACGGTTCGTCGGCGTGCGGAAATTCCAGTTGCCCTTGCCCGGCTCACCACCCTTGCAGAGCACAAATTCCTGACCGTTGTCCGTGAGGTCCGCGATCGGCTCGAGGTCGATGCCTTCATCGCCGCGCTCCATTTCCACCGCCTCTTGCACGGTCGCGGCATGCGCGCGATAGACCACCGTGCCCGGCGGCACACGACCAATCACCACCTTGCCGCTCTTGCCGGTCTTGCGCGCGCCACCACCATTCTTGCCGTTTTCGGCAATGAGCTTGGGATCGAAATGATACTGGCGAAGATTGTCGGTCGAGGGGTCGACCACCAAAATCACATTGCCACCCGCGCCACCATCGCCGCCGTCTGGACCCCCACGCGGCACAAATTTCTCCCGTCGCCAGGAAACAATCCCGTCGCCACCATCGCCGGCCTTCGCGAAGATCCGAATGTGATCAATGAACATGCCGCAACATCACCTCCCGCGGACCCGCGGTCAACGGCAATGCATCGCGACTCTTGCATCCGCCCACCCGCCGGGCTAATGCTCCCCACCAACTCCGCACTCCCACAACCCCATGCTGCTTCCCTTTTACAAAATGAACGGCGCCGGCAATGACTTCATCGTCATCGACAACCGCGACCTCTCAATCAAGCTCGACGCTCAGACGATCGAAGCCCTCTGCGACCGCCACCGCGGCATCGGCGCCGACGGATTGCTCGCGGTCGAGCCGGCGCAACACGGTGCGGACTACCGCTTCCGCTACTACAATGCCGATGGCGGCGAAGCAGAAATGTGTGGCAATGGCGCCCGTTGCTTCGGCCGCTTCACCGCCCACTTGGGCGATGAGATCACCGATCGTGTCACCTTCGAAACGATTGCCGGCACACTCGCCGCCGACATGGTCGGTGAAAATGTCCGCATCGCGATGTCCGAACCAAACGACCTGAAACTCAACACCCCCACCAAGGTCACCGGACTCAACACCACCATCCATTTCGTCAACACCGGCGTGCCGCATGCCGTGAGCTACTTGCCCGATGCCGATTCGCTCGACGCACTCGATGTCTTCGCCATCGGTCGCGCGATCCGCCGCCACGAAGATTTCGCGCCCGCAGGCACCAACGCCAACTTCGCCACCATCCTCAGCCCCGGCCACATCCGCATCCGCACCTACGAGCGTGGCGTCGAGGACGAGACCCTCGCCTGCGGCACCGGCATGGTCGCCTGCGCCCTCATCCACCACCTGCTCACCGACACGCCGTCTCCAATCAAGGTCGATGTCGCAGGCGGCGATACGCTTGAAATCGGCTTCGAAAAGGCCGGCTCTCAAAGTTTCTCGAACGTCACGCTCACTGGCCCCGCCGACTTTGTTTTCGAGGGCGAAATCGAAATTTGATGCCTGTTCGCATCAGGCAGACCAACAAATTGTTTCAGAGATCCTAAATATCCCAGTATGCAACATGTGGTGTTGTTTTTAGAATAAAACACAACATATTGAGTTTTTATGATTCATTGAATTGCGATCATCACGCATGGCCAGTAGATTGTGGAGTCCCGAAACCCCTCGGGTAATTTTCCAACTCCTGTCCCATGTATCTCAAAACTCTCGAAATCCAGGGCTTTAAGTCCTTCGCCGACAAGACCGTGTTCGAATTTGCCGAAGGCGTCACCGGCATCGTCGGTCCCAACGGTTGCGGTAAGTCGAATGTGGTCGATGCAATCCGCTGGGTGCTCGGCGAAACCTCCGCCAAAGCACTGCGCGGCGGCGAAATGGCGGATGTCATTTTCAACGGCACCGAAAAACGCAAACCGCTCGGCATGGCCGAAGTCACGCTCACGATGGCCGACTGCGAACAGGCGCTGAAGGTTGAATTCAACGAAGTCTCGATCACCCGCCGGGTCTACCGCGACGGCAAGTCGGAATACCGCATCAACCACACACTGTGCCGCCTCAAGGACATTCATGACATGCTCATGGATACCGGCATCGGTCGCACGGCTTACTCGATCATGGCGCAAGGCCAGATCGATCAGATCCTTTCGTCAAAGCCCGAAGAACGCCGCGCAGTGTTCGAGGAAGCCGCCGGCATCACGAAGTTCAAGCGCGAGAAAAAGGAAGCGCTGCGCAAACTGGAATACACCGAAGCCAACCTGCTGCGCGTTTCGGATGTTCTCGCTGAACAAGAGCGCCGCATGAACTCGCTCAAGCGCCAAGTCGCGAAAGCCCGCCGCTACCAAGCACTCGCCGCCGACACCCGCGTCCTCGACACCCACCTCGGCCACCGCAAATTCATCGAACTCACCGCCGAACGCGATGAACTTCTCACCTCAATCCGCGGGCTCGAAGTTCGCGATACGGAACTCTCGACGCAACTCCCCGCAAAAGAGGAAGCAGTAAACGAGGCCCGTGCCGCCGCGCGCGTCTTCGAAGGCGAACTTGCCGAAATCCGCCAGCGCCTCAACGAGCACCGCAACGCACTCAGCAGTGCCGAAGGACGCATCGCTTTCAATGAGGAACGCAAACACGAACTCGAATCCCGCATCCGCCAGAACCGCGAGGACATCCAATCAACCCGCGACAAACTCGCCCAACAGGAGTTCGATTTCATCGCCGCCAACGAATCCCTCGACCAACTCAACCGCCACATCGCCGAAAAGGAATTGCGCCTCGCCGAAATGGAAGAGCGCACGCGCGGAGCACGCGCCGAACGCGAGGAACTCGAAAATTCGCTGCGCACCTCGCGCATCGAAGCAAACCGCACGCAATCGCTCATCGCCGCCGTGCAGGCAAAAATCGAATCCTCCCTCGCCCAACTCGAAGGCAGCCGCGATCGTGCCCGCCAACTCGCCGATGAGGAACAACGCCTCAACCTCGAAATGGAAGAAGGTCGCGCCGAGCAATCACGCATCCAAAGCGAAGTCGAAACCTCCGCCGCACAAATTTCCCAACTCGAAGAGGCATTCCAAAGCGCCGAACGCGCTTACCAACACACCCGCGGCGACCTCGATGCGGCACGCACCGCCGCCGTGGAATCCAACCGCAAGCTCGCCCAACGATCCGCCCGCTTCGAAGCGGTGCGCCAACTCGTAGAAAGCGGCGAAGGCTTCGAAAAAGGCACCCGCAATGTGCTCAACGGACTGGACGAGCCCGACCATTTCAAACCTGCCATCCACGGCGTGCTTGCCTCATTCATTGAGGCCGATAACGACTGCGCCCGCGCGATCGAATCCGCCCTCGGCAACCACCTCCAGGCGGTGCTCGTGCAGGATCAAGCGATCGCCGAGTCCCTCATCGAACGACTCACCGCCAAGCAACTCGGCATCGCGGCGATCATTCCCGAAACCTTTGTCACCCACGCCGCAGGCACTCAAATGGAAGCCCTGCCTGAAGGCGCCACCTCATGGGCACTCGACCGCGTGAAGTCGGACAAACGCATCTCGGGCATCATCGAACGACTGCTCGACCGCGTGCTCATCGTGCCCAACCTTGCCACCGCCCTGCGTCTGCGCCCGAACCACCCCGGCATCACTTTTGTCACCCTTGCCGGTGTGATCCTAGGAGGCGAAGGCACGCTGCGCGGTGGCTCAACCGCCGAGGGCTCAACCTCGGTGCTCGAGCTTCGCAACGAAGTCCGCACGCTCGAAAACGAAGTCGCATCACTCGCCCAAGCCGATGAGGCCGCACGCCGCCGCGTGACTGACACCGAGGCAAACCTCGAACAACTCCGCGAGGAAGTGGAAGTCGCCCGCGAACGACTGCAACGCCAAAAGGTCGAACTCTCCACCCTCCAGGGCCAACTCACTCTCTCGACCCGCGAAGTCGAAAACCTCGACACAAAACTTGAAAATGTCCGCTGGGAACGCGGCGAACTCAACAACCGTGAACGTGCAGCCGCCGATAGCCGCGTTCAGCTCGAAGCGGAACTTCACCAGTCTCGCGAACGCCTCGATGGTCTTGAAACCGATGCCCGACGCCTCCAGTCGGAAGCGGACTCATTCGTCCAACGCGAGGGCGAACTCACCAACGACCTCAACAGCCTCCGCACCGAACTCGCCGTCGAACGCCGCGCGAAACAGGCCGCCGAGGAACAACAACGGCCCATGGAAAATCGCCTCTCGGAACTCCGCGAGGCATCCATCCGCCGTGAAGCGGAAATCGAATCGTTCACCCAACGCATCGACGACGCCAGCGCCGAAAACAGCCGACTCGCCGAAGAATGCGAAACCCACCGCCTCGATGCCGAGGATCTTGGAAAAGAAATCGAAACCCGCTCGGTCGGACGCGCCGCGCTTCTCGAATCGATCGAAAGCGCCGAAACCGAACTCGCCACACTCCGCCGCGACCTCGCACGCATCAACGAACAAAAAGGCCGCGAGGAAATCAACGCCACCAAGCTCGACCTGCGCCTTGAAAACCTCAGCAACTCGATCGCCGAACGCTATCAAGTCGATCTCAACTCTTTCGAGCCCGATGCCCACGCGCTCCTTGTCAGCGTAGCATCCCAAAAAGCCCTCCAAGCCCGCGGCGGCAAACAAACGGTGGTCACTGCCGATGAGGACGACTCGTTTGCGGTGCAATCCTCTAACGATGAAGCCGAGGACGACATGCCTACGATCGTGGTCGACGCCACCGGCTCCGACGACGCGGAAATCCCCGGCGAAATGACCGGCGAGCCAGATTGGGAATTCATCGAATCCATCGTCACCGACATCAAACGCCGCCTCGATGCCATGGGCCCAGTCAACCTCGACGCGATCGAAGAATTCGAAGAACTCGAGGAACGCTACAATTTCCTCCGCAAGCAACACGACGACCTTGTTTCGTCGAAAACCGAATTGCTCGAAGTCATCGAACGCATCAACATCGAAACCCAACGCCTTTTTTCCGAAACCTTCGCACAGGTGCGCATCAATTTCCAAACGATGTTCAAGGAACTCTTCGGCGAAAAGGGTCAGGCCGACCTCACTCTGATCGACGAATCCGACCCGCTCGAATCCGGCATCGAGGTGATCGCCAAGCCACCCGGCAAAAAACTTCAATCGATCACGCTGCTCTCGGGTGGCGAACGCTCGATGACCGCTGTGGCATTGCTGTTCTCGATCTACATGATCAAGCCCAGCCCCTTCTGCGTTCTCGACGAGCTCGACGCCCCGCTCGACGAATCGAACATCAACCGCTTCGTGAAGGTGCTCGACCGCTTCATCGACCGCTCACAATTCATCATCGTCACCCACTCGAAACGCACGATGGCCCGCGCCGATGTGATGTACGGAGTGACGATGGAGGAATTCGGAGTTTCCAAACCGGTCGGCATGCGCCTCACCAGCGATGATGGCCATAAGTCTTCCAGCGATGCGGAATCGGCCGCTCAAAAAGCCGCGCTCAGGCTCGATGCCTGAGACAACGCGATGACATAAAATTCTCCTGACAGGAGAGGGGTAAGGGGGTGAAACCACGGCTCGAGGGATCCGGGTTTCACCCCCAATTACCATCAAGCCTTGCGTGCCACTTCACCACGGGCGCTCTTTAAAGGCCAAATTTCCAAGTGGCGTAAAAATTCGCATCAAACCAGCTGCTCGCGCGCAACGGCGGCGGCGAAATCGCGGTTGAGCCGGGCAATGTGCTCAACGCTGATCTCCTTCGGGCAAGCGGCTTCGCACTCGTATTGGTTGGTGCAGTTGCCGAAGCCTTCGGCGTCCATTTGGCGAACCATCGCCAGCACCCGCTTGTCGCGCTCTGGCTGACCCTGCGGCAAATGGCCGAGGTGCGAGACCTTAGCGCCGACAAAAAGCATCGCCGACGCATTCTTGCACGATGCCACGCAGGCACCACAGCCAATGCAGGCAGCCGCGTCAAATGCCGCATCAGCATCGGGCTTGGGAATCAATGTCGCGTTCGCATCCACCGCCGCGCCTGTGCGCACATCCACATAACCACCCTCGGCAATGATGCGGTCAAAGGCACTGCGATCGACCATCAGATCGCGCACCACTGGAAACGGATTGGCACGAAACGGCTCGATCCAAATCGTGTCGCCACTGGAAAATTTCCGCATGTGAAGCTGACAAGTGGTCACACCGCGTTCCTTGCTGTGCGGAATCCCATTGATCGTTAACGAGCACGATCCGCAAATGCCCTCGCGGCAGTCGTGATCGAAGTGGATGGGTTCCTCGCCCCTTTTGATCAGGCCTTCATTGACGATGTCGAGCATCTCAAGAAACGACGCCTCAGCGGGTATGCCTGGTGCATCGTAGGTCTCGATCCCGCCTTGAGCCTTAGGCCCAGACTGCCGCCAAACTTTGAGTGTCAGGTTCATGGGGAAATTTCAGGTAACGCCTCGTTTCACAGCCGGCTAAAAAACCTGCCGGAACACGCCGAAAATCTATCGTTCCTCTGCCCACGAGCTAGGACAAAATTTCCATTTCCACGTTAATTTTTTCCGTCATCTCTCATGTCCACGCCCTCATTTCCCTAAGATCAGACGAAAGGCGAAGCATCGCCGATTTCATGACCCCATCGCGGCTAGGCACCAAAAAACGTTCGTTTTAATCGCCTTGATGCAAAAAATCGCCGGTTCGCAAGCGCTGGCATCGCTTGCCACTTGACGCGGAGGCATCGGGATTGTTGCTTCCGCCATGTTCCGCGAGGTTCTGAAGTCCAAATTGCATCGGGCCATGATCACGGGATCCGATGTCGAATACGAAGGCAGCATCGAGATCCCTAGCGATCTGATGGAAGCCGCCGACCTTTGGGCTGGCGAAAAAGTTCTGGTTGCCTCGATCACCACCGGCGCGCGACTCGAGACCTATGTGCTCGCAGGAAAGCCGGGCACCGGCCACATCATGATCAATGGCGGCGCTGCCCATCTCATCAAGGAAGGCGAGCGCGTGGCCATCATGGCTTTCGCGCTTTCAGAAAATCCCGTCACGCCAACAAACCTGCTCCTGGATGAGAAAAACAACATCATCCGTGTGAGCCGATAATCTGGGACACTGGCCGTAAATGGCGAGCGTCGGCCTCTGCACCATGGCTGGATCATCTCGCTCCTAGTTTTGCGAGGTCAAATAGATTACCTCTTCCTAAGGAGGCACGACACTCCTGTCGTGCACTTCTGCAACATCGAAAGGTAAGAGCAGCACCGACACCATCGCCGCAGGCGCCCAAGCGGAGTCGGCGCCGCGCGGCAGCATCGCCCTACCGGCGTCGATCACGGGAAGAGCACGACAAGAGTGTCGCGCCACCTTAGACAGCTTCTGTTCCCTTCCCCGCTCAGGTCGAGTTGCAGGGATTTCCCTTACAGGCTGCTTTAAAGCCCGGACTTTGCCGACCAGGTTTCTTCGATTTTCCCGCCGCTTTCGGCGAGTGGGATTTGCACGGACTTCGGAAATGCTTTGCCGAAGGTGTGGGCGACGAGCAGGGCGCGTTTGCCGTTCTTCGAGGCACGCAGCACGGCTTGCAGCCTTGCGGGTGACGCCAGCTTTTGCCGGTCTCGCCGTGGAAGATGGACCAGCTTTCTGGTGAGATAATCGAGGGTGAAGGGATCGTGGAAATCCCTGACCGATGTATTCGAGAACGACGGTGCAGCGCCCCGCGCGCCACCATGATCGGCTGCAGTTGGATCGATGGCTCGACCGTGAAGAATAAGGAGCTGTGACATCTTCGCCACATTTTGGCGTCGCCAGATGTGACAAGCAATTCACCAAAAACCATTCGCGAGGCGCTGCCGCGTTTTGGATGCTCCTTCGCGGATCAGGAAACGCCGCACCATGGAAGCTGGAAACCAAGTCACCATTCTCACACCCGCCTATCGCAAAATTCGCGACAACCGGACGCTCGAGCAGAAACGCAATCCGAAAAAATTTCCGGAAGAAAAATTCGGTTCCAACGCAGTCGACGACCTCAGCCACCGCCTTCTCAAGATTGGCCTCATCGCCGCACCATTCTTTATCGCCGCCGGTCTTTGGCTCCTTGGCCTTTCGCGCAACGAACCCGAATCCTTTGCGGACGAGTCGCTGCAAATCCACAGCTCGCAAACTCACGCGCAAAGCGCCCCCAAAGCCACATGGGCCGGACTCCAGCCGCGGCAAATCGTGGAAAATTTTCTCCAAGCCACCACCCATGAAGAACGCCTCAAATGGGTGCGCGAATCCGCCGACATCGCGGACATCGTTGGCGACTACTACCGCAGCGGCCGCGGCGCCTCGGAAACGATGTTGCGCCTCCGCAGCATGGACGACATCGATACCGAAGAAGGACTCCTCGCACGCTTCATGGTCGAGATGAAGGACGGCAGCGAACGCCTGCTGTTTATTCCCTACTTCGAGGGCGGCGGTCGCGGCGTCGACTTCAAATCCTTCAGCATCCATTGCAGCCACCCATGGAATGCCATCCTCGACGGCAGCGCCACAAAGACCGATGAAGTCCGCGTGAACCTCGAACCCGCCAGCTACTACAACTTTGAATTCGCCGATGAAACCCAATGGTTCTGTTTTGCTGCCACTTCACCCAAGCTCGAAGGCTCGCTTCACTTCTACGCCCACCGCGAGGACCCCGCGCTGCAGGCCCTCATCAACTACCCCTTTACAAACCCGCTGCGCTTCACCGTCTCGATCGAAAGCACCGGCCAATCCCACCAACACCGCCAATGGCGACTGAGCAAAGTGCTCTTTCCCGGCTGGGTCGAACCGACCATAGCAACGAGAGATGAGTGATGGTTTGGTTGCTTGAAAGTTATTAAGAAGAGAAAGAAGCGGCTTTTCGTTTGCTTCTCAAATCTTGGAGCAGGATGCTCCAAGGACGGCCTGGAGCAAGATGCTCCAGCCACATGAAGAAGCGGCTTCTTCTTAATCTTCCACTTCGATGTTTGATGTTCGATGTTCACCTCTTCCCACCTCTTCCCACCTCACTCAACCGTCACACTCTTAGCGAGGTTGCGCGGTTGGTCGATCTCGCAGCCGCGGATTCGGGCAACATGATAGGAGAAAAGCTGCAGTGCCACGACCGCAGGGATCGTTGCGACCAGCGGGTGACAGGGCGGAATGGCAATGAAGTCATCCATGCACTCGGCGGCCTCGTGATCGCCTTCGGTGACGATGCCAAGGATTCTTGCTCCGCGCGCACGGCACTCTTCGATGTTGCCCAGCACCTTGTCCTTGCCAGGAATATCGCAGGCCAGCGCCACCACCGGCGTGCCATCGACGAGCAATGCGATCGGGCCATGCTTCAATTCCGCCGCATGATATCCCTCAGCGTGGATGTAGGAAATTTCCTTGAGCTTCAAGGCCCCTTCCAAGGCCACCGGATACATCGGCCCACGACCGATGAAAAATGCATGCTCATTCTGTGCGTAGGATTCGGCGACCTTGGCAATCTGAGCATCCTGCGCCACGACCTTTTGCACCAGCGACGGAATCATTTCGATTTCGTGCGCCAATCGAATTCCCTCGTCGCGCGAATATCGCCGACCACGTCCGATCTTGAGCGCCATCATCAGCAATACCGCCACCTGACAGGTGAAGGCCTTGGTCGAGGCAACGGAAATTTCCGGGCCTGCGTGCAGATACACTCCCCTGCCCGTCTCACGCGCGATCGTCGAACCGACGACATTGCACAAGCTCATCACAAACGCCCCCTTCTGCTTTGCCTCGCGCACCGCCGCCAGAGTGTCCGCCGTCTCGCCGGATTGAGAAATTGCCACCACCAGATCACGATTGCCAATGATCGGGTTGCGATAGCGGAACTCCGCAGCCTGTTGGACCTCGGCATTGATGTCGGCCAGATCCTCAAATGCATATTCGCCCACCAAACCGGCATGCAGCGAAGTGCCGCAGCCGACGATCACCACGCGATTGAGTTCGGCCAAATCACGCGCCGAGGTTCCCATGCCCGCGAGCACCGAAGTGCCGAGGTTGAGGTCCAGTCGTCCGCGGATCGCATTGCCAAGGGAGTCCGGCTGTTCGTAGATCTCCTTCAGCATGAAATGCTCGTAGCCGCCCTTTTCAGCCGCCGATGCATCCATGCCAAGCTCGGCAATTTCGCGCGTGACAGGCACATTGTTGAGATCGCGGATATCGACGGAGTCCGCCATGACGATCGCGATGTCGTTGTCGTCGAGATAAATCACGCGCTGCGTGTGGGCAACGATCGCCGAGGCATCGGACGCAATGATCGTTTCGCCATCACCCACGCCGATCACAATCGGGCTGCCACGCCGCGCGGTGATGATGCGATCCGGCTCGCGCGCGGAAAGCACGGCGATGCCAAAGGTTCCTTCCACCTGATGCAGGGCATCGCAGACCGCTTGGAAAAGATCGCCCTTGTCGCAATCGCCGATCAGATGTGAAAGCACCTCGGTGTCGGTTTCCGAAAGGAAATGATGACCCTTGCCCTCAAGCCTCGCACGCAGCGATCGGTAGTTTTCGATGATGCCGTTGTGGACGAGGGCGATGTCGCCGCTCTGGTCGAGGTGCGGGTGCGCGTTGGCTTCGGTCGGCGGCCCGTGAGTCGCCCAACGAGTGTGCGCGATGCCGGTGTTCGCTCGTGAAAACCTTTCAGCCGGCCAGTCGGCGCGGGCGCGGTCCTTCAATGCGGCAACCTTGCCCGGAGCCTTCGCCACCGCGATGCGGTCGCCATCCATGACCGCAAGACCGGCCGAATCGTAGCCGCGATATTCAAGCCGACGCAGGCCATTGATGAGCACCTTGGGTGCTTCCGCTTTTCCGATGTATCCGACGATTCCGCACATGATGTTTGAGGGGTGATAGTTTGGTTTGAAATTTCAAGCGTCCGAATGGATGTCGCTGCGCACAATGGCACCCGGCAAAGTAGTGGTGCCCGGCCACATTTTGCGACCCGGGTAAATCGAAGTATTGATGCCGGTATGCACGCCGTCGCCGATGATCGCACCAAATTTCCTGCGCCCCGTGTCGATGAGCTCACCGGCAACCGTCGAGCGATGATTCGATCCATCGTGCCGCAGGTTGGAAGTGGTGGTGCCGGCACCGAAATTGACCCCTTGGCCAAGCACCGAATCGCCGACATACGACAAGTGCCCAATGCTACTGCGATCGAGCACGATCGTGTTTTTGATTTCGACCGACTGTCCGATGTGGCAGTCGTCGCCGATGCTGGTGCTGCCGCGGATGTAGCAATTCGGTCCAATCTTGCAGTTGCGGCCGATCACCACATTTCCCTCGATGAAAACACCGGGCAAAATCCGCGTGCCTTCGCCGACATGGATCAGGCCCTCGATCACCGCCATCGGGTGCGCTTCGCCATTGATGATGTTTTCCCGCAACGAGCCAACCCACGCTTCGTTGGCGCGCAAAAAATCCCACGGGTAGCGGATAAGAAACGACTCGCGTGCGGCAATTGCATCGCCCACGCCATCATGCCTCCATGCAATCTTCTCACCCGATGTGTCAAGCAGGCTACCGCATTCGCCTGCGGCAAGCAGCGCCACTTCGTCAGCCGCAAGCCACGCATGCGAATGAACACCCAATGACGCGGAACCCACCGCGCGCCGCTGGTGAGCGGACAAAGCAATGTTGCCAATGGGAAAATCACCAATGGCCCGACCAATGGTCAGTGGATGACAGTCGATTGCTATGAGCTCCATATGAAAAAAAACTAACCGATTTCCTCGCGGATGACCGACGAGAATTTTTCGACCCATGCCCGACACTCGCCGGCATCTTTGTGTTCGACCAGCACGCGGATCTTGTTCTCGGTGCCCGAGTAGCGGATCAGGTGTCGCCCGTGATCGCCAAACTCGCTGGTCGCACGATCCATCAGATCGTTAAGTTTTCCGAGCGTGCCGATCGGCGGCTTCGATGCCACCGGCATGTTGAGGAGCTGCGAGGGATATTCATGCATCACCGCCGCCAACTGCGCGAGCGTCGCATTGCGATCACGCATCATCCCCAGCACCTGCAAGGCACTCAGAATGCCGTCACCGGTCGTGGCGTAATCGCCAAAAATCAAATGGCCCGAATTTTCCCCACCAAACGCATAACCACCCTTGCGCATGCACTCGATGACGTTGCGGTCGCCCACCGCCGTCGCCTCAACGCGGATCCCGTGGTGCCGCATGGTTTCCTTGAGGCCAAGGTTGCTCATGACCGTCGCCACTAGGGTGTCGTTGCGCAGTTTTCCCCGCTCCTTGAGGCTGATCGCACAAAGAGCAAGAATCCGATCGCCGCTCACAACCTGGCCGTCAGCATCAGTAAAAATGACGCGGTCGGCATCGCCATCGAATGAAACTCCGAGATCCGCGCCAAACTTGCGCACAAGCTCGCCGGCATTCTCCGGATGCAAGGCACCGCAGCCGTGATTGATGTTGAGTCCGTCGGGCTGAATGCCGGTAGTGAAAACCTCGGCACCAAGCTCCTTGAAAATCAGCGGCGCAATGAAATATGCGGCACCATGACCGCAATCGACGACAATCTTGAGCCCATGCAGCGAGATATTGTCGGCGGCATTTTTTGCAAACTCGATGTAGCGTCCGCGCGCGTCATCAATCCGGTGCGCCTTGCCAATCTGCCGCGGTGGCAAAGGCGCTGCTTCAGCGACATCACCCAAAATGTGACGCTCGATCATCGCCTCAAGGTCATCGGAAAGCTTGTAGCCGTCGGGCCCGAAAATTTTCAACCCGTTGTCCTCATATGGATTGTGCGAGGCCGTGATCATGATCCCGGCCGCCGCGCCCATCGACTTGGTCAAATGCGCCACCGCCGGCGTCGGCAAGGGCCCGACCATGAAGACATCCATGCCCATCGAAACAAGCCCACTGGTTAATGCGGTCTCCAACATGTATCCGGAAATACGCGTGTCCTTACCAACCAAGACCCGGTTGCGGTTCGTCCCCGGCGATCGCAGGACATTGGCCACCGCCTTGCCGGTTCTCAATGCCACCTCCGCCGTGATCGGAAATTCGTTCACTCGTCCGCGGATGCCGTCTGTGCCAAACAATTTCATAGAACCAAGTCAGATGTTTTTCGGATGAAAGTATGCGATTTGCAATTGTTCAAAAAAATTTGAACAAATCAAGACCAAAGCCAAAAGCCCAAGGAAATTGGCAATTTTTCCCCTCAGGCAGCTTCCCGAAGGGAAACCAGGCGAGCGCCACAGCGGCACGGGGAACAAACAAAAAGTACGCCATCGATATGGACCCGACCCGCCTCGCGGGCAAGCGATAATTTTCCGCCCTCAGGCAAGAACTGCCCGCTGGATGCGCCCGGACGGCTTGCTCAGGAAACGCCGCGCCAAAGTTTCAAACTCCTCCGACAGGTCGGTGAGGTGAATTTCAAGAGTCCCCTCGCCCTTTTGCGGATTGAACATGTCGAGACGCTGCAATTCCTGCTTGAGGTGCTCGGCGCAGGTCGTGGCACTGTCGACCAGGCGGATGCCATCGGGCAGCAAGCGTCTCAAAACCGGTACCAGCAACGGGTAATGCGTGCAGGCAAGCATCAGGGTATCGATGCCCTTTTCGACCAGAGGATCGAGGTAGGTTTTGAGAATGAGCTCCGCCGCAGGATGCTCGATCCAATCTTCCTCGACGATCGACACCAGCAAGGGCGCTGGCTGCGCGTGAATGATCAAGCCCGTACGCTTCAATGCCAAGGCATGCTGATACGCATGCGAACGGACCGTGCCGCGCGTGGCAATGATTCCGATCCGTCCGGCTGCCGGATCACTCAACGCCGATTCGACTCCGGCCTCGATCACACCAATCACTGGCAGATCAAAATTTTCCCTCAACATCGGTAGGGCATGCGCAGTGGCGGTGTTGCAGGCGACCACGATGGCCTTGACCCCGCGCTCGACCAAAAACTTTGCGTCCTCGATCGCAAAGCGCCGAATCGATTCCGGACTTTTCGAGCCATAGGGCAAACGCGCGGTGTCGCCGAGATACAGAATATCCTCGCACGGCAGCAGGTCCTGCACCGCGCGCACGACGGTGAGACCTCCCACTCCCGAATCAAAAAATCCCAATGGCGCCGAGTTCACGCGCCAGATCTTGCCCATTCCACGCCCTCCGACAAGACGGAAGCGCAACCCCGATTGCCAAACATTCTCAAGCTTCAAAAATACTGCGAAATGCGGCATCCATGCGCGGACGCAACTCAACCGGCAAGTCGATCAAGGCCATTCGCTCACGAACCTTGTCCGCATGGATCAACCCGGCATCCGACAGAAATTTCACCAGACTCAGATCCTTCGGCCGCCCCACCAGAATTTTAATCGCACACAGATCGTGAGGTTCAAGCGCATGCGCCTTTTCAGCCCCAGGCACTGACACCAGACGCTCACGCCAACCCGAGGGAAAGGTATCGACTATGGAATCACGCATGATGTCAGCATGATAGCCATGGCGCAGATAATAAGAGCGGTTTTCGCCAAGAGCTTCATGCCACATCATCGCGACCAATTCATCAAATGGATCCGGATAAAGATCGGCATCAAAGGTGGTGGTCAAGGGACCCTGGTTTTTTCCCAACTCAGGAAACGATGCCAGTAAGGATGAAGAACCCAACACAATGACCGGTTGGTTTTCCGCAAGCGCCTGTGCGGCCCTGATGAGGTGCTGAAGCGCGGAGAGATTCATGGGTATGCTGCGTTCTTAGAAAACCCGACAAACGGCGAACATGATTTGATCAGCTCTGCATCATGGTTGTCTGCCGCAAGAAAATCCAGCAGCTTACGCATGCCGGCATCCGAGGCCTGCGCCTCATGGATGCGCCTCCGCCATTCGATCAGCGGCGCAGGATGCACCCTACCCCCGGCCATCCATCGCTCGATGTTGGCCAATGGAATCTCGAGCTCCTCAGGATGATCAACAAGATACACCGCAATCCTTCGCCAGTGAACCAGGCGGTCCTCCCTCATGAAATGATGATCTTCAGCGGACATGGATCGAAGGCAACACACCCAAACTGCGCGCCCAGTGAGAAATGTCAATCTCACGCCCGCCATTGGGGTTCGACATTCCGGCCGACTTGAGGCCTATTCCCCGCATGCCGACCGTCCAAATCAAAAACATCACCTATCACCCGTCGATCTGGCCGAAAATGATCGGTGAGGCCTCGCGCGATGCAAAGCCGGGCGATCTCGTGCAAGTGCTCGATAAGGATGGCAACCCCTTTGGCTGGGGCCTTTGGAATCCGAAGTCGCGCATGCCCTTGCGCATCGTGAGCCACTCGCCCGAGGAAATTGACGAGTCGTTTTTCGACAATGCGATCCGCCGCGCCGCATCGATGCGCCGCGAAATGCTTGCGCTCGACGAAACGACCGAGGCCTACCGCGCGATCCACGGCGACGCCGATTTCATGCCCGGCATCGTTGCCGACAAATTCGCCGATGTGCTCTCGGTAGAAATCACCAACCTCGCTGCCTGGCAGCGCCTTCCACGCTGGATCCCGATCCTTCACGAATGCCTCGACACCCAACGCGTGGTCATCGGCATCGACGCAGAACTCGCCCGCATCGAAGGCATCCCCCGCAGCGGCGGCGCAACCTCCGACAATGTCCGCTCGGTGAAAATTCGTGAACACGGCATCCGCTACGAAATCGATTTCAGCACCGGCCACAAAACCGGCTTTTTCTGCGATCAACGCGACAACCGCAAGCTCTTCGCCTCACACGCCAAGGACCGCTCGGTGCTCGACCTCTGCTGCTACACCGGCGGCTTCTCGATCTCCGCCGCACTCGCCGGCGCCAGCGAAGTGACCGCAATCGACCTCGACGAAACCGCGATCGAAATGGCCAAACGCAATGCCAACCTCAACTCGGCACGCGTGAAGTTCACCCACGCCGATGCCTTCACCTGGATCCGCACGATGATCGAAAACGGGCGCACATGGGACCTCGTGATCGCCGATCCGCCAAAATTCATCCACGGCCGCGAAGACGAAACCGGCATCGCGAAATACGCCGACCTCAACAAACTCGCTCTCCAACTCGTCAAACCCGGCGGCATCTTCGTCACCTGCTCATGCTCGGGCCAACTCGGCGCCGACGATTTCGAACGCACCGTCATCGCCGCCGCCCACCGCACCAACAGGCGCCTCCAAATCATCCAGCGCACCGGCGCCGGTGCCGACCACCCGACACTCTCCAACTACCCGGAATCCCGCTACCTCAAGGTGATCTGGTCGCGCGTGCTTTGATTGAAATTCTTCCGCCAAAAAGCGGTTTTTCGCCTCGTAAAACACATATACTTGGCAAATATACTTGACTTTGAAGAGCTCCCTGTTAATTTTTTCTCCATGGCCCAACTCACGATTTATCTGGATGCGAACACGCAGAAAAAAGTCGAGGCTGCCGCCCGGCGCGAATCGGTATCACTCTCCCGCTGGGCACGCGACCACCTTGCCCGCGCCGCCGATCAGAAAGATGCGTCGGCATGGAGCCACCTCTCGGCATTCACCGGCACGGTCGATAAATCGTTTGCTACTCCCAATCGCGAACGCAACCACCGCGCCATTCCGAATCTCGAAGACTAGAGCCCGATGTACTGCCTCGACACCAACATTTGGTCTTACATTTTGCGTCAGCCAAACAAGGCACTGATCCGCAATCTCAGTTCCAAAAAAACGGCCGACCTCTGCCTCGCGGAACTCACACGCGCGGAGTTGCTCTACGGCGCCTTGAGAAGCAGCCACGCCACCCACCTACTCCAACGCATCAACGAACTCGTGTCACCCTATGCCCACCTGCCCTTCGGTGGTGAGGCGGCCGAGCATTATGCCGACATCCGCATGCGCCTGGAAAAAGTCGGTAAACCGATCAGCCCCAATGATCTCATCATCGCTGCCACCGCAAGGGCAGCCGGGGCAACACTGGTGACCGCCAACCTACGCGAATTCTCCCGCGTACCCGGCTTGAAATGCCGCGACTGGACAGCGGATTGATACCACAAGCGCAGCTCAATCGCCGATCCTAACCTCGCTCGGATTCCAACTCGGCTCGGGCATGGTCATTTTCAGCTTCTTCATTGTGTCGAGCACGATTCTTGCCACACAAAGGTTGCGGTACCACTTGCGGTCGGCCGGCACCACATGCCACGGCGCGTGATCGGTCGATGTTTCGGAAATCACATCCTCGTACGCCTTCATGAAGTGATCCCAAAGTGAGCGATCCGCGAGATCGTCGGGGTTGAACTTCCAATGCTTGTCGGGGTTTTCCAAACGCGACTCGAGTCTGCGTTTTTGTTCCTCCTTCGAGATGTGAAGAAAAACCTTCACGATCGTTGTGCCCTCTTCCGCAAGCATGCGTTCGAAATCAATGATGTGTTGCGTGCGACGCTTCCAAACCTCGTCGGGAAAAATCTTTTTCACTCGTACCGCAATCACGTCCTCATAGTGACTGCGGTTGAAGATCACCAGTTCCCCGCGTCGAGGCACCTTCGAGTGGATGCGCCACAAGAAATCATGCGCGAGTTCCTCTTCAGTCGGTTTCTTGAACGACCGCACATGAATGCCCTGCGGATCAATATGGGAAAAAACATGCTTGATGCAGCCATCCTTGCCGCCGGTGTCCATCGCTTGCATGACCACGAGGATCCGATGCTTGTTCTGCGCGTAGAGGAGCTTTTGTTGATCCTGCA